>ERZ808051.1104-NODE-1104-length-20561-cov-3.910369_pt1 | contig 20561 bp, 16 predicted proteins | sample MGYA00380199_ERZ808051 | MGnify/ENA primary metagenome ERZ808051 (study PRJEB31490, sample SAMN06133391) | mouse gut metagenome | isolation source: J11 | host: mice | place: China: Chengdu | collected 2015-05 ...
TATATCCATAAAAAGGACGGAAAAAAATAATTATCACCCATATAATAGAAAAATTTTACATATAATCAAACATCTGGCGTGGTCAGGTGTATTTGTGCTACTTTTCTTTAGGGGATGCTTTATGTAGTGTTTGGCTTCCTGTGCTATTGCTATGCGTTGGAAGCAGAAATGAGGTGAATTAATGATATTTTTACATATATTATTGCTGGCGGTGGGCTTTACCCTGTTGGTAAAAGGTGCGGACTGGTTTGTCGATGGTGCTTCGGGACTTGCAAGGAAATTTGGGATTCCTCAGCTTGTGATCGGACTTACAATTGTGGCGATGGGAACGAGTATTCCGGAAGCGGCGGTCAGTATTACAGCAGCGCTGAAAGAAAATGCAGATATTGCAGTTGGAAATGTGGTTGGCAGCAATATTCTAAACATTCTGATTATTCTGGGTCTTGCATCAGTAATTGCGCCACTTACGGTCAGAAAATCAACATTTAAGGTTGAGATTCCTTTTATGGTTATGATTACAGTTGTATTTGTTCTTCTCGGCAGGTCGGGCAAGGGTATTTCAAAGTCTGAGGGAATTGTGTTATGGGTTCTTTTCCTGATATATTTAGCCTATCTTTTTGTTTTGGCAAAAAACAGCAAGGAGGAGAAACAGGAGGTTGAAAAACGCACCTTTAAGCTTTTGTTTTATATATTTGCTGGGGCTGTAGTTGTTGTGGCAGGCAGTGATATCACGGTTGATAGTGCAACGGAGATTGCAAAGATTCTTGGCGTGGGTGAGAGGTTTATCGGTCTTACCATTGTGGCGCTTGGCACATCTTTGCCGGAACTTGTGACTTCGGTGGTTGCAGCGAGGAAGGGGAACGCGGATATTGCGGTTGGAAATATTGTCGGCAGCAATATTTTTAATATTCTTTTTGTACTTGGGACTTCCGCGCTGATAACGCCGGTTCCCTACCAGGCAGAATTCTTTGCGGACGGTATTTTTGCGGTTGCGGCAGGTGTACTGCTATGGGTTTTTTGTCTGAAAAATAAAAAATTAACGCGCCCCGGCGGGATTGTGATGCTTTTGTGCTATGCGGCGTATTTTCTGTATCTTTTATAGTTTCTTGAGGGAAATCTTTTGCACAGGAAATTATATCCGGATTATTTTCCTTGGAAATTATGTCTGGCAGAATTTTAACCTATCAAAGGAGCCTCACTCTGATATTTAAGTCGTGAAGATGAAGGTGGTGGGGAAGGGGGATAATTCTTTTGACAATTTTGCGTTCTGTGCAAGTATATTTGTGTAAATGGAGGATTATTATGGTTGAAAATATTTTGATTGTGATTTTTACTGTGTTGATGCTTGGTGGTTCCATTCTTGGCTTTCGGCTTGAGAGGGGAGGGGAGGACGAAAAGGAAGGAAAGGAAAAATAACGGTATTGCCAGATGCCCTTTGAAATGTTAAAATAGCGGTGAGGACGGTTATTTTAGGAAAAACGAAGGGAGAAAAAAATGAAGAGATTTGTATGTTCGGTTTGCGGTTATGTCTGCGAGGGGGAGCGGGCTCCAGAGGAATGCCCGGTCTGCCACCAGCCGGGGGAGAGGTTTCGTGAGGTACCTTTAAAGGATGCGGATACGAAAATTTCCGAAAATGCAGTAAAGGGAGAGGAAGCTTCTCAGGCAGAAAAAGGGGCGGATGTAACAGGGCAGCCTTATGATTTAAACTATGACAAAAGTTTTTACCGTAACGATGTGTCATGCCGCTATATGGAAGAAATCCATCAGATGGCTGTGACCGGAAAGACGGTGAGCGGTGCCATGGGAACTAAAATGCCGATGCCGAATTGGGACGACATACTGATTCTCGGGGCGCAGTTAAATCCGCCTCCGCTTGATGAGGATGAGCCGGTATCAACCATGACTGTTATCGGAAAACATGCAAAAAAACCGATGATTATAGATAGTCCGGTGTACATTTCCCATATGTCATTTGGCGCGCTATCAAAGGAAGTCAAGGTGGCGCTTGCAAAGGGCTCAGCGCTTGCAAAAACAGCGATGTGCAGTGGGGAGGGAGGCATACTGCCGCAGGAGCGGGCAGCTTCTTATAAGTATATATTTGAGTACATTCCCAATAAATACAGTGTGACGGACGAGAACCTGCGCGCGGCGGATGCTGTGGAGATTAAGATTGGGCAGGGGACGAAGCCCGGCATGGGCGGGCATCTGCCTGGTGAGAAGGTGACCGCGGAGATTGCAGAGCTCAGGGGAAAGAAGCAGGGCGAGGATGTGCAGAGCCCAAGCAAGTTCCCCGAACTTAATTCACGCGAGGACTTAAAGGCGATGGTGGATATGTTAAGGGAGCGCTCCGACGGCAGACCGGTCGGTATCAAGATTGCTGCGGGGCGGATTGAGCGGGATCTGGAGTTCTGTGTTTTTGCACAGCCGGATTTTATTACCATTGACGGCAGGGGAGGTGCGACGGGTTCGAGTCCGTTCCTGCTGCGCGAGGCGACGACGGTGCCGACGGTCTATGCACTTTACCGCGCAAGAAAATATCTGGATTCGGTACATTCGGATATTTCCCTGGTGATCACCGGCGGTTTGAGGGTATCAGCCGATGTGGCGAAGGCGCTTGCAATGGGGGCGGATGCGGTTGCGGTAGCAAGCGCGGCACTGATTGCGGCGGCTTGCCAGCAATATCGGATCTGTGGTTCCGGCAAATGCCCGGTTGGGATTGCGACGCAGGACCCTAAACTGCGCGAAAGGCTTTCTGTGGAACCGGCGGCACAAAGGGTTGCGAACTATCTGAACGTGACTCTTGCGGAGTTAAAAACTTTTGCCAGGATTACGGGACATCATTCTGTACATGATTTAAGCGCGGATGACCTTGTGACGATAAACCGTGAGATTTCAGAGTACACGAATATCCGTCATGCGTGATTGGGAGGAAAGCAATGGAGGATAATCAGAAAAAGGGCGGTCAGCAAAAAACATCGGCAAAGCGGGGGAGGACACTTGCAGGAATTATTGTCCTTATTATCCTTGGGCTGGTGGGCAACCGCTTTATGGGGGATGAGGGGAAGGAAACTGGTCAGGATAATTATTTAGCCGATGTGACCATAACGGGGGCACCAACACAGGCACTGCTCCCGGAAGAGGACGGGGAACCATCCGGGAGTGGTGAGAAGGATAAGCCGGATAAGGCACCGACTGGGACGGAAGATAAGGATGGATCGGATAAGGCACCGTCCGGGACGGAAGATAAGGATGAGCCAGATAGGGCACCGTCTGGGACGGATGATAAGAATGAGCCAAATAAGGCTCCGTCTGGGACAGATGATAAGGATGAACCGGATAGGGCATCGTCTGGGACAGATGATAAGGATGAACCGGATAGGGCATCGTCTGGAACGGATGATAAGAATGAATCTGATAGGGCACCGTCTGGAACGGATGATAAGAATGAGCCAAATAAGGCTCCGTCTGGCACGGATGATAAGGATGAACCGGATAAAGTCCCATCCGGGACGGACAATAAAGGCGAGCCAGATAAGGCACCATCTGGGACGGACGGGGAAGATGGCAAGGGAGAGCCGGAAGCGGATGATAAGGATGGTGGAGAAATAGAAATCCTCTATGAGTTTCGCCGGGAATCCTATTTGGAACAACATTTTGACAAACATGGGAATGAATTTGATTACGCGACAAAGGAGGAGTATCTTGAAGGTGCCAACCGGGTTATCCAGTCGCCGGATGCACTGCACAAGATTGAAGCGGAAGATGGGGATGATATTTATTATCTTGAGGAAACAAACGAATTTGTAGTTGTTTCAACAGATGGTTATATCCGCACATATTTCCGTCCGAGTGCAGGAATAAATTATTATAACAGGCAGTAGGAAGATTAAGCTATATCCTTAAACAAAAAGAGAAGCGGGGAGATGTGTTAAACTATCTCCCCGCTTCTTTTTAGTATCTTTTTAAATCTGTTTTGATTCCCATTTGGCTCGGGTTACAATGCTTCCTTAAATCTGGAACTGACCCATTGCGCGGGCTAATTTAGCAACATCCGCGGATAAATCTTCCACAATATTGGATGATACACTCACCGCATTTTCCAGTTCTGTTGCCATACTTGAAGTTTCCTCGGTCGAAGCGGCATTGGAAGTCGCCAGTTCGCTCAAGGTATTTACACTGCCCATAATCTTATCTTTCTGTTCATTGACATGGGAGATATGCTGTGTAATAACATTTGTTGATTCAATACAGGATTCCAGTGACTTCTGGAGATTTGCAAACATATGTTCTGTATTGTCAAGTGCCTCAAGCTGCTGTTTGGAAATATCGTTGATGCGGTTCATAATCTCGACGGACTTGTTGGAGTTGTTCGTCAGTTCGTTGATAATCTTGTTGATTTCCTGCGCTGTCGCGTCGGACTGTGTGGCGAGGTTCCCGATTTCCCCTGCAACCACCGCAAAACCACGCCCGGAATCTCCAGCCCTGGCAGCTTCGATGGATGCGTTGAGAGAGAGGAGGTTGGTCTGGGAGGAAATCTGGGAGATCAGGTCCGCCGCCTGGCGGATTTTCTCAACGGAACTGTTTGTCGTTTCCGTCTGGGAATACATCTCACCGATATCCTGCTTTGTCTGTGTGCTGATATCCATCAGTTCCTCTAATGTCTGCATGGACTTGCTGGAATAATCCTGCATGGTCTTTGTGTTCATCTCCAGGGAACCGGCTTCCGCTGCGGTCTTGTCAATACTCTGGGAAATTACACCGATACCGGAGGAAGCTTCCGTGGTGGAACTTGCCTGGCCTGTGCTGTTTTGGGCAATCTCATTTACTGCGAGTGCAACATTCTGTATGGAACCGCCCATCATGGAGAAGTTCACCTTAAACTCGGCAACCGCTGCCGTGAGAAGATCGGAGGTTCCCTTGACATCGGCAAGCAGGGAAACCATATTGGTCTGCGCTTCATTCAGAGCCTTAGCGGTTTGCCCAAGTTCATTCTCACCGTAAACATCGACCGGTCTTGACAGATTTCCACCTGACAAACGCATTGCAAGCTGCTGGATTTTTTCAAGCGGTTTGCAGATTGCGGAGCCAAGCACCCTTGCAAGAATAAAGGAAAGTACAATCAAAATCACAGTCATACTGATAATTAAAGTTAAAAACTGGGTAAACTGACGGCTGATTGCATTTTGGCTGTCTGCCATTTCCGCCTGCATCTCGTCGATATAATTTCCCGTGGAAACAATCCAGTTCCAGGGCTCAAATAGCTGGGAATACGAGAGCTTCGGCGCTACTGTCACGCCGTCCGCCTTGGTAAAATAAAATTCATTGTACCCACATTTGGCGGCGCTGGTGCCTGTTTTGATAATGGCCTGTTCAAAGTAGACACCATTCTGGTCTTTGACATCATAACGGTTATTCCCCTCCTGATCTTGCAATACAGAATGCATAATCAGGATATAGTCCGTGTCATCAATCCAGAAATAACCGCTTTGGTCATCCCGGTAACGCATTTCACGGATAATCTCTTTTGCGTGATCTTTTGCCTCTTCCTCCGTGATGCCTTCCGTCTGGATTTTGTTATATTCCGCCTGCAATACATTGATTGCGCTCTGTACCTGGGATTTAAGCTCAAGCTGGTAACCGTTGTACATTGCATTTTCATATTCGGCGGAAGAACGGTTGGTCGCAGTCTTGATATTATAGATGGAAATACCCGCAAGGATAAATGCAACCAGGCAGACCAATGAAGCTGTGATTAGTGTTAATAAATTTCTAACTTTTAAATTATTCATAAAAAGCCCCCATTTTTTTCTCTTATAAATTTCGTTTTAGCAGGAACCCGTCCATATGTAAAGTGGTAGGTTTAGATATGTATGTCCGTATGGGAATTTTAAGGAAAAGGAGGCGGCTTATCATCATTATGTATATGCCGCATAATTTTTACCTCGATCTATCTTGGAACGTACCCAGCCGATGCTAGAATTCCAGAATTCTTTGCTATATATGATATCACACTTCCATAAAAATTTCAATAAATTATCCTGAAATTCTTACAATTTTCTTAACATTCTGAAAGATTACCTTATTATAGAAAAATTATTCGGGCAGCAGTATTGCAGCGCAACAATTTCTAAAAAATACAGTTTTTGTATTCCCAGAAATATGGAGAAATTTACAGAAAATATAAAAAGAATAGATAATATTGAAAAAAAACATTTAAAAAAACTTGCGGATGTGATATAGTATTATAAGATATTCTGCCCATCATGGTATGCCCTGCCAACCGCAGGGAGGGCATACCTGGCATGAGGAAGAAGCGTACAAAACAGTATACACCGGAACAGAGTCGGAAGAAGATGCCATGAGCAGCGTGGGTGGAAATTTATTCCAAGGGAATGGCAAAAGTAGGGTGTATACGGAACTAAAAATAGGAGGGTTTGTTATGGCAGCAGGAACTTTTCGCGGCGGAAGCCATCCGTTTGAGGGAAAAGAGCTATCGATGGATAAGCCGACCACGGTGCTGCTTCCGAAAGGGGAGATGGTTTACCCGGTATCGCAGCATATCGGTGCCCCGGCGAAAGTCATCGTAGAAAAAGGCGAGCATGTCCTCGTCGGTCAGAAACTCGCAGAAGCGGGCGGCTTTGTATCCGCATGTGTAATCAGTTCGGTTTCTGGCACGGTCAAATCCATAGAGCCGCGTCAGATGGTAAACGGTTCAATGGTGGAATCCGTAGTGGTAGAAAACGATGGAGCTTATGAGACGGTTCCGGATTTTGGGAAAACGAGGGATGTATCAAAACTTTCCAAGGAGGAAATCCGCAATTATGTAAGAGAAGCGGGGATTGTCGGTATGGGTGGGGCAGGTTTCCCGACCCATGTAAAGCTGACCCCGAAAAATGAAAATGAGATCGACTATGTAATCGTAAACGGTTCGGAATGTGAGCCATATCTGACTTCGGACTACAGGATGATGCTTGAGGAACCTGAGCGGCTGATCGGCGGACTGAATGTGATCCTAAGACTTTTTGACCACGCAAAAGGCGTGATTGCCGTGGAGGACAATAAGCCGGAGGCGGTCGCAAAACTCTCGGCGCTTGTGGAAAAAGAAGAGCGCATCACCGTAATGCCCCTTAAAACGAAGTATCCGCAGGGGGCGGAGCGCATGCTGATCTATGCGGTGACAGGCAGACAGATCAATTCCTCGATGTTACCTGCGGATGCGGGCTGCATCGTGAACAATGTGGACAGCGTGATCTCGGTGTATCTGGCAGTTGCACAGAGCACCCCTCTTATCCGCCGCATTGTCACAGTGACGGGGGATGCAGTGAAAGATCCGCGAAATTTTGTGGTGCGCACCGGAACATGTTACGCGGAACTTTTAGAAGCCGCGGGCGGGTTTACCGAGGAACCGCAGAAGATTATCTCGGGTGGACCAATGATGGGGCAGGCGCTCTTTTCGTTAAATATCCCGGTAACAAAAACTTCCTCGGCACTTTTGGCACTGAAAAAAGATGAGGTAGCTGCCTTTGAGCCGGGCGCATGCATCCACTGTGGGCGGTGTGTGAACGCCTGCCCGGAGGGAATCGTTCCACAAAAGCTCTATCCGGCAGCAATGCGCTCCGATTATGAGGCATTTGAAAAGCTGAACGGCATGGAGTGCTGTGAGTGCGGCTCCTGTACTTTTGTCTGCCCGGCGAAACTGCGTCTGACACAGGCGTTTAAGCAGGCGCGCAAGAGTGTACTCGATGCGAGAAGGAAGAAATAAGGGGGAAGGATGAAATGAAAAATTTGTATCATGTATCTGCTTCTCCTCATGTCAGAAGCAGTGTGACAACGGCTGGCATCATGCGGGACGTGGTGATCGCGCTCGCACCGGCATGTCTGTTTGGGATAGTACAGTTCGGGTTCCGGGCACTTTTGGTACTTTTGGTGAGCGTGACATCCTGCGTGATTTCGGAATATCTGTTTTATAAGTTTTCAAAGCGCAAAAAAGGTCCTTATGAATGCAGCGCGATTGTGACGGGGCTTTTGATCGGAATGAACCTGCCGGCGGGTATTCCTCTCTGGATGCCTGTGATTGGCAGTGCGTTTGCAATAATTGTGGTAAAAGAACTTTATGGTGGTCTTGGTCAGAATTTTATGAACCCGGCACTTGCAGCGCGGTGTTTCCTTCTTATCTGTTTTGCCAGCCAGATGGCATCATTTGCAGTGGAAAAAGGCAGCGGCGTTTTTATGAACGGTATCGCTTCGGTGGACGGACTCTCATCTGCGACACCACTTGCCGTATTAAAAGAAGGAGTGGGGGAAACTTCGCTTTTTGATATGTTTTTTGGATTTACAGGCGGCGTGATCGGAGAGACAAGCGCGCTGCTTCTGCTGCTTGGCGCGGCGTACCTGGTGGTGCGCGGTGTAATCTCACTGCGCATCCCACTTGCCTACCTCGGCAGTTTTGCGGTATTTGTACTGTTATTTAGCGGACATGGGTTCGATCTTACATACCTTGCAAAGCAGCTTTGCGGCGGTGGTCTGATGCTCGGGGCATTTTTTATGGCAACTGACTATGTGACCAGTCCGGTTACACCGGTGGGGCGTATTGTATTCGGTATCTGCCTCGGAATTCTTACCGGAATATTCCGTATTTTTGGCGGCAGTGCAGAGGGAGTATCCTACGCGATTATTTTCTGTAATCTTCTGGTTCCGCTGATCGAAAAGTATACAATGCCGCGCGCATTTGGGAAGGGAGGGAAGCAGTATGTCAGAAAATAAGAAAAATAGTGCTTCCATCATAAAGGATGCCCTTGCGCTCTGTATTATCACCTTAGTGGCGGCAGTGTTGCTTGGCTTTGTCAACGAGATGACAAAGGATCGCATTGCAGAGCAGGAGGCAGCGGCAAAGGAAGCGGCGTACCGCGAGGTATATCCGGAAGCAGTTTCGATTGTAACGGACGATGCGGCGGTTGCGGCAAAGGTAGCGTCCGCAGAAGAGCTTTTAAAAGAGAACGGGTTTGAGAGTATTGTGATTAGCGAGGCTGGGCTGGCACTTGATGCCTCCGGAAAAACCTTAGGCTATGTGATGACTGTGACAACAAAGAAAGGCTATGGCGGTGCAATCACGATGACGATGGGTTACCGGCTGGACGGTGCGATTACGGGCATTGCATTTGTGACGCTGAACGAAACGCCGGGCTTTGGTATGAAAGCGGATGAGGCGGCGTTTAAGGATCAGTTTATCGGCAAGAATGCGTTTGAGCTTGTCTATGTAAAGACCGGCGCGACAGAAGAAAACGAAATTGATGCGATCAGCGGCGCGACCGTCACAACAAAAGCTGTGACCGGCGCGGTCAACGCCGGGTTGTGTTTTGCCTCGGATATGGTAGCATCAGGGATAGGAGGTGCCGGAAATGAATAAGTGCACGGAACGTATTTATAATGGTATTATCAAAGAGAATCCGACTTTTGTGCTGATGCTCGGTATGTGTCCGACACTTGCCGTCACAATCTCGGCAAAGAACGGTCTGGGCATGGGGCTGACAACAACCGTTGTACTGGTTATGTCCAATATGTTGATTTCCCTTCTGCGCAAAGTGATACCGGACAAAGTGAGAATGCCAGCGTTTATCGTGGTGGTCGCTTCGTTCGTAACGATTGTGCAGATGCTTTTGAAGGCTTACCTGCCGTCATTAAACCAGTCGTTAGGTATCTATATCCCTCTTATTGTAGTAAACTGCATTATCCTCGGACGTGCCGAGTCATACGCGTCCAAAAACCCGGTGCTGCCGTCAATTTTTGACGGTGTCGGGATGGGGCTTGGTTTTACGGCGGGACTTACGGCAATCGGTATTTTCCGCGAGCTTCTCGGTGCAGGCACGATTTTCGGGCTTCATATTATGCCGGATGCCTATGTGCCGATGGCAATCTTTGTCCGCGCGCCTGGTGCATTCTTCGTGCTCGCGGCACTGACCTGTTTACAGAATAAGTTTAAACTGCCATCCGCTACCAATGTGCAGAGGGCAGAAGGGACAATCGCCTGCGGCGGGAATTGCAGTAATTGCAGCGGTGAGATCTGTGCGGCAAACCATGCCGTTCTTGCGCAGGAGAGGGAGCGCATTGCAGCGGAAGCTGCGGCAAAGAGGGCAGCGGCGGCTAAGGAGGCTGCGGCGAAGAAAGCGGCAGCCCAGACAGATGCAGGAAAGAAGGAAGGTGAAACGAAATGAAAGAGATGATCTTATTGCTCGTGGGGGCGGCATTGGTCAACAATGTTGTGCTAAGCCAGTTCCTTGGACTCTGTCCTTTCCTCGGCGTGTCAAAGCGCACGGAAACGGCGGCGGGTATGGGCGGGGCGGTTATTTTTGTCATTACGATCGCCTCCGGTATTACGGCTGCCATCTACAACGGGATTTTGAGCAACAGCCATATCAACCTGACCTATATGCGGACGATTGTGTTTATTGTGGTGATTGCCGCACTTGTGCAGTTTATTGAGATGGTGCTTAAAAAATATATGCCGGCTCTGTACAATGCGCTCGGCGTTTACCTGCCGCTTATCACGACAAACTGCGCTGTGCTTGGCGTGGCAATTACAAACACAGATGAGGGGTATGGCGTTTTAAAGAGCATGTGGAACGGCTTTGGTACGGCTGTCGGTTTTACCATTGCAATCATTATCATGGCGGGCGTGCGCGAGCGCACGGAACACAACGAAGTGCCGGAAGTATTTAAGGGTTCCCCGATGGTACTGGTAACTGCGGGGCTGATGGCAATCGCATTCAGCGGCTTTGCAGGGATACTCTAGGCTGGATGTGCGAAACTAAAACAGCAAATCCGCGGACGATGCCCGGAAGAGGTTTCTTGGAGTGGGCGGAAAGAAACCTCTTGCGAGGTAGGTGGGCATCGGGAGGGGATTTGCGGAACTAAAACAGCAAATCCGCGGACGATGCCCGGAAGAGGTTTCTTGGAGCAGGCGGAAAGAAACCTCTTGCGAGGTAGGTGGGCATCGGGAGGGGATTTGCGGAACTTAAAATAGGAGACTTAGCATGATATTTCTGGAATTTAGTATCGGGGCGGTAGGTATGGCAGCCCTTGTGGTGGGAATTGTCGGTTTGCTGGTCGGGGTTCTGCTCGGTATCGCAGCGAAAGCATTTGCGGTAAAGGTGGATGAGCGGGAAGGCAGTGTGCGCGAACTCCTGCCGGGCAATAATTGTGGCGGATGCGGATATGCAGGCTGCGATGCGCTGGCAAAGGCAATTGCGGCAGGCGAGGCAGCGGTCAACGCCTGTCCGGTAGCAGGGGCAGCAATCCATGCCCAAATAGGCGAAATTATGGGGCAGAGTGCCGAGGCGGCAGAAAAGAAAGTTGCCTTTGTGAAATGCCATGGAACCTGTGACAGGACAACAGTAAAATACCGCTATGACGGCATTGCGGACTGCAAGAAAGCAGCACTCTTGCCGGGGCGGGGAGAAAAGCTTTGCAGCTATGGCTGTATGGGTTACGGAAGCTGTGTGGCGGCATGTAAATTTGATGCGATACATGTGGTAAACGGGATCGCGGTCGTGGATGAGGAAAAATGTGTGGCGTGCGGCGCGTGCGTGAAAGAATGCCCGAACGGGCTGATCGAGCTGGTTCCGGCAGCGGCAGTACAGCGCGTGGCATGCAGTTCAAGGGATAAGGGCAAACAGGTCAAAGAGGCATGTGAAACAGGCTGTATCGGCTGTATGCTCTGCGTAAAAGCCTGCGAATTCGGCGCGGTATCCGTGGAGAATAACCTTGCGCATATTGATTATTCAAAATGTACACACTGTGGAAAGTGTGCGGAAAAATGCCCGCAGAAGATTATCACAGTAAAAAAGTAAGTAGTAGCGCATCGGGGAGGAAATTATGGTATGTAGAGCATGTGGGCGGACGATCGCCAATGAGGAAGCAAATTTTTGCGAGTACTGCGGGACGGCAACCAATGTGAACCGCGATGGCAGTATGGAATACGGCAGTGCAAACAGTACGTACCGTCAGACGGCAGACCGCACGGAGGAGAGAATGTATGGCGGGGATCCACAGACTTCCACGTATGGTACAAATACAGCAAGCCAGCCGGGGCTTTCCGGAATTCTTAGCGGCACGGCGGGGCTGGCGGAAGCAGAGAACTCAGTCGGATTTTTACACTGGCTGGTAATTATGCTGCTCCCGTTCCTCCCTGTAATCGGTATGTTTGCCTACCTTGCCGTCCTGATTATCTGGGCGTTTGGCCATACGGCAAGCACGACGCGGAAAAACTGGGCGCGGGCGACCCTGTTGGTCATAGCCATTTCCTTCTTTATGATAATGTATATGTTCCAGTCCGTTCTCGGAGGTGAGGGGATGGCGGAACTAATGAATTCCATGGTCGGCACAGGGGGTATTTCCTAAAAATAACCCTGTGTTACCTGGAGCGGTACAAAAGAAGGTTTTTGGCGCAATTTTAAGGGGCAGTTGCAAAATTTGGATAATTCACAATATATGGTACAGATATCTTAGGTATCCATACTCTATATTGTTTGAATATGCCATTTTGCACTGCCCCTTATTTTTTTCATTTTTAACCCTGATTGCCGGAACCAGGTATTGCATTCTGCTCAGTCCACTTCCGAAACTTTTCAAACTCCGATACCATGACAGGGCGGGAATAAAAATATCCCTGAATCATGTCACACCGCATATCTTTAAGTGCCTTCTTTTGCTGTTCGTTTTCGATTCCTTCCGCAACAACCTTGATGCCCAGTGACTTGAAGAGCTGGATCAGTCCGCGGATCATATCCCGGCTGCGTTCCTCCGCCGGAAAACCGTTCTCAAAGAAACTCCGGCTTAATTTTACGGAGTCAAATGACAGTTGCCGTATCGCATTTAAATTGGAATAGGAACTCCCAAAATCATCCATACAACAGAGTGCCCCGTAGGAATGTATCTTTGCAAGTACATCATGCAACTGTGTAAAATCATCGTAGGCAGCGCTCTCTGTAAATTCGAATTCCAGGAACTGCACAATGTCGCTGGCATCCTCCAGCAATTTTTCATATGAGGCAAGAACCTTTGGCTGTGTGATGCCAAGTCTTGAAAAATTGACGGAAATCTGGGTTGGCTGTATGCCTTCCGCCTGCCAGTTTTTTAACAGGTTGCAGACTTGCTGGCATAAATATAAATCAAGTTGTGTAACGAGGTTCTTATGCTCCAGTGAAGGCAGGAAAGTTTCCGGCAACATAAGTCCATATTTTGGATGGTTCCAGCGGATGGATGCCTCCGCACCCGAAACAAGGCGGGTCATCGGGTTCACCTTAGGTTGCAGATACATTTCAAACTGGTTGTTATTGATGGCGGACAACAGGTCATTTTCCAGCTCTTTTTCAAACACGAGAATGCGGCGGCACTCATCATTGTAAATGTAGGCATTGACATCCTGCCAGTATTCCGCATGAGGGTTGTCTTTTGCCATCAGGGCATGGTCAAGGAGCTGGGAAAAATCGGAAATATCAGTTTCCAGCTTGCAAATACAGAACATATTCTGTATGGATAGTGCCTGGTAGATGCGCGGAAAACCGTGTTCCGCATTGTCGCGGATCTGCTGGCAGCGCACATGCAGTGAATTCAGGTCGTCAGCCCGCAGAAGAAGCGCCATGTTTGCATTTCCAAGGCTGCACTGGAATTCATCCGAATGTAAAAGTGTATCATTATTGTGGTATATCTCATGCAACAGGCGGTTGCCTTCCTCCCACCCGATTGTTTCGTTAATTGCCTTAAAATTGATAAGGTTCATATGTACAAGCCAGTAATCATCAGCTTTTCCCGCACGGATATCCCGCAGGTATTCCTCTAGGCGGATGCGGCTGTTTCCCTGTGTCACCGGCTCGATATATGCAAGCTGTTTGTAGTGGGAAAGAGAAACAACATCCGTGAGCTGGCGCAGGCTCTCCCTTCCCGTCGTAAAAAACAGGATGGCAAGAAAGAGAAAACAGGCGTGATGAAGCAGCATGGTGTTATCATACTCCGGCATGGTCATAAAAAGTACAACATTTGTTGCAACAGCAATACACAGGATTAAGAATGCGATACCCGGACCGATCAGCATCTGCTTTTTGGTCAGTAGATATTCCCGCAAAAGCAGGATACTGCTGAAAATAACAATAACAAGTGTGCAAATATGTATAAACGGTAACAATGAGGATAAATGTAAAATGTCAAAGCGGTACAATAACAAAAATACAGCCAGAAGTATGAGATAAGTTGCCAGTGCCAGATTCGCAGTCACCTTGCTGTTGCGGCTCAGCTCCCTTACAAAAAGCAGCATAATCGCAGGGGAGAGCAACAGGGAAAAGCAGGTGAGCAGATAGCGCACCGACGGGTTGCCCGAGAGGAGCTGGTGGAAACTGCTATCCGCAAAAAGCCAGATACTGCTGTTTATAGTAAGCAGTGTCAGGAGCGAAATGGGTCTGCGGTAGCTGTTAATTTTGTAGTGGTAGAGCAGACAGCAATAAATCATCAGGATAAAAGCCATAAGTGCCGCGATGGTGCTTTCTGTTAGGTTTAAAGCGTTCCTGCGCAGGATATGGAAACTGATGTCGCTCTGGGCACCGATACAGAAGTCGGAGAGTCGCAGCGCATGGATGGGACCGTTATTCTGGATGACCAGGCGTATTTCGTGCCCTTCCCCGGTTTCGGTAAGCGGGATGATGGACCAGATTTGTCCGAGTTCGTGCCCAAAACTAAGGGGTGAAACAGCGCCGGTTTCGCGAACCATTATGCCGTCGATATAAGCCGTAATATGTAGATGGTTATTGTAGATGGCAAGATAACTGCCTTTTGCAAGCCCTTCCGGCAGAAAATTGCGTATCTCAATCACCTCATCTTTTTGCAGTGTGACCAGTTCGCCCGTTAGGAGAGCCCCGGTATTTGTTTCGCACCAGCCTTCGGAAAAGTCGGAAGGGCGTTCAAAGATAAGGCGCGTGTTTTCGGTAGGGATAAGTGCTCCACTGACCAGCCATATCCCCATAAGGAAAAAGATAGAAAGAAGAAGGAACAAGTTTATTTTTTTGAATAGTTTCATTTTTGCCTCCATGCTGTGACTGTTATTCTTCTTTAACTTTATCTTGATTTTGATAAAATGTCAATGTAAATTCCGCTTTTATTTCTATTGAAAGGAAAATCAAAGTAAAAAAATCAGAAATCCATTACATATTATTTCTCAATATACAAATAATAGTACCGCGACGATACAAAGAAAAAAAGATGAATCTGTAAACGGAGGCAGCGATAAATATGAAAGCAACAGGAATTGTGAGGAGAATCGATGATCTGGGACGCGTGGTTGTGCCAAAAGAAATCCGCAGAACCCTGCGGATACGGGAAGGCGACCCGCTGGAAATTTTTACGGATCGCGAGGGCGAAATCATTTTGAAAAAGTATTCCCCCATCGGGGAATTATCGCAGTTTGCGAAGGAGTATGCGGACGCTTTAGGGCAGGTGACCGGACATATTGTGGCAATCACGGACAAGGATCAGTTTATTGCCGTTGCGGGCGGCGCAAAAAAAGAACTTCTGGCGAAATCGATCAGCAAGGAACTTGAGCAGGCGATTGAGGAGAGGGAAACCCTGTTAACAAACAAGGAAGAAAGGGATTTTATCCCTGTTTCGTCCGAATTCCCAGATGTTGTGAGCCAGGTAGTGGTGCCGGTTCTAAGCGAGGGCGATGCTATCGGGGCAGTCCTTATCCTTTCAAAGGATGACAGCGACCGTATCGGGGATACTGAAAAGAAACTGGCTATGACAGCGGCATCGTTTCTGGGACGACAGATGGAAGGCTAAAGTGTGATAGGGGCATAGGGGAAGCAAAAGTAATTTGGGCGTGACCCTTTCACACAACCAGTTTGCGCTGCGAGCGCAAATATGGGCGGATTATCTGCTCGAAGAAGCGGTCGCAGCATGACCGCAAGTGGGGAAATAAAATGGGGTGGGGGAGGAATATTTTTAAAGGAGTTGCAGGCAGCAACTGGATTTTTAAGGAAAGGGGATATAATTCAGATTTCGGCTTGCAATTTAACTGGCAGGTAAAGTATAATTCAGAAAAGGTATTTCAGCTTTTCTGGTCAGGATGAAATGTAAAATATTGGAAATGGTATATAAGTTTTAAGTTAGTGATAGGCTACCGCACGGAATTTTTTGCCGGATATGGTCGATTTTATTTGAAAAGACCGTATATGGCAGGATGGGGATATTCCGTGTGGTAGCCTATTTGTGTTAAAATGTAATGAAGTGCTGTCTTTGTTACTTTTATAACATTGGTTTAAGATATGAAGCAAGCATATTGCTGCCCGGCATGATGACCTGAAAAACGTTCTGGTATAGCAGGGGGGTGAAAACCGCATCAAATCTGGACAATGAATAGCTTACTGTAGCCTCTTGGCATATGGAATTTACCTTTGGAACTTATTTGTGGGATACCTGTTATAAAGGTATGGATGATTATGTTTGGGCATGTCTATATCGGGATGTAGCCACAGTAATGCAAGGAAGGGTGGATATTAGTTAAGCACTTGACAAAATAGATAAAATTAAATATAATAATATTAGCTAAAGTAAGGAGGTGGTACTATGACTACAGTTACGGCAACGGAAGTTCAGAATAATTTTGGCAAGTATTTGCGTGTGGTGCAGACCGGTGGAGAGGTCATTGTAATGAAAAACGGCAAAGGGGTTGCGAGGCTGGTATCTTATGATAAAAGCGTTTCTTTCTTAACAGATTCGCTGACTGGCGTATTAAAGAACGATTATAATGAGAAAGAATCCAGAACGGAACGTATAAAGAAATATGAAAGTGTTGATTGATACAAATATAATTTTAGATGTTCTTTGTAAACGCCCTGATTTTTATAAAGATTCAGCAAAAGTCTTTAAGCTTTGCGAGGTTAAGAGGATATCAGGTGTAATATCTGCTCTTTCCATTCCTAATATTATGTATATTTTAAGGAAGGAACTTGATTCGGAAAAAACAAAGGAGATTTTGGATAATCTGTCCCTGATTTTTTCGATTGCTGATCTGAAGGCGGATGATCTGAAAAAAGCAGCCGATATGCAATTTAAAGATTATGAAGATGCGGTGCAGAGCGCCTGTGCAGCCCGGATAAAGGCAAATTACATTATAACAAGGAATATCGGGGACTTTACGATGAGCAAAGTCGCGGCTATCAAACCAATTGAGTTACTCGAGAGAATATAACTGCATTAATTATATTTTCTCAGATCAGAATTTTTTGCGCGTTTTTTCAAGGATATGTGTATTTCGTTTCTCCTTAAAAGATTTGCAGGCAGAAAACTGGATTTGATTCAGATTTCGGCTTGCAATTTAACTGGCAGGTAAAGTATAACCCAGAAAAGGTATTTCAGCTTTTCTGGTCAGGATGATATGTAATATATTGGAAATAGTATATAAGTTTTAAGTTAATAATAGGCTACCACATGGAATTTTCTGCCGGATATGGTCGATTTTATCTGAAAAGACCGTATATGGCAGGACGGGGATATTCCGTGTGGTAGCCTATTTGTGTTAAAATGTAATGAAGTATAGCACTCTATTACATGAAAATATTGTAAAAATCATTATAGTTTGTACTTCTAACGGTTAGAATTGTAGCACAGGACAATTGGTTTGTCAACAAATTTGGAGTTTGTTTTCTGAAAAGCTCCATCTATAAGTCGAAAAAGAATCTGTTAAAGATATAAAAAGGTCTGAATTTCTGCTTAAAAACTTCGAATAAACTCAAAGACTTATTTTATTTTATCACATTCGCCGTCAAATCGGTGTCAAAATTACACAAGTATTATGGGGGGATAATTCCGTTTATCACAATGATTATCGCCGTCAATTTCTGGTCAGGGAAGCCAAGAATCCAGTATTTTCCTATAGTTTGGAAAAGAGTAATAGAGTGCTATACTTCATTACATTTTATATTATTAATGTAAGTTTTGAATTTTATTATCGTATGGCGATACTATTTTGTCAGGCTTGTGCTGGGATACCGCCAGAACAGGGAAAGGAGCCGTCCATGGGAAATATACTGTTTGAACATAACCAAAGAGCCTATGAGGCGGCGGTGGAAATGATGGAGGCAACGGGCAGGGCTGCCGTCATCCACCCGACGGGGACGGGAAAGTCCTTTATCGCCTTTAAACTCTGCGCTGACCATGAAAAAGAAAGCATCTGCTGGCTTTCCCCATCGGAATATATCTTTGCCACACAGGAAGAAAAATGGCGGCAGGCAGGTGGGAAAACGCTTGAAAATATCGAATTTTTTACCTATGCAAAGCTGATGAGGCGGAAGGAAAAGGGGGATGGGGAGGAATTTTTGGAACAGAAGCCTTCCTATATTATCCTCGATGAGTTCCACCGCCTGGGCGCTGCCCAGTGGGGCGGGGGTGTGGAGTGGCTGCGGGCAAAGTACCCGCAGGCAAAAGTCCTGGGGCTTTCGGCAACGAATATACGGTACCTTGACAACCAGCGGGATATGGCGTGGGAACTGTTTGGCGGGAATATCGCATCGGAATTGACCCTTGGTGCCGCGATTGCAGGGGGGATTTTACCTGCACCAAAGTATGTGCTCTCGGTTTATTCATACCAGAAGGAATTGGAGCGCTACCAGGCGCGGATAAAACGGACGAAAAACAGGGCGGTGCGCGAGAAGGCACAGGAAGAACTTCAGGCGCTGCGGCGTGCGCTTGGGAAGGCGGACGGGCTGAAAGAAGTTTTTGCGAGGCATATGCTGCCTGGGGGAGAAAAACTGGATGGAAATGGGAAAAATGGAGATGGGGAGAGTTACAGCAGTGAACGAGGTACAAATGGATATGTAGTAAAGAAGCCAGTTTTGGGTGAAAGATTCGACTTTAAGAAAGAGAAATTCGGAAGTAAAAGTGAATTGATACAGGAGAGCCGGATGGGGGAGGAAGGATTTCCACAAAATGAGGAAGCTCGGATTGGGGAATCGCACTTGGAAAAAGCCCATGTTGAGGAATTGCACCTGGGAGAAGTTCATGCGGGGGAGTCACACCTGGGGGAAGATCATGTTGAGGAATTGCACCTGGGAGAAGCCCATGCGGGGGAGTCACACTTAGGGGAAGATCATGTTGAGGAATTGCACCCGGGGAAAGCCCATGTTGAGGAATTACACCTGGGGGAAGCCCATGTTGAGAAATTACACCCAGGGGAAGCCCATGCTGGGGAGTCACACCTGGGGGAAGTTCATATTGGGGAAACACACTTGGGAGAAGCCCATGTTGGGAAATCGCACCTGGAGGAAGCCGAAGCCCATCTTGAGGAATCCCACCTGGGGAAATACATTGTCTTCTGTGCAAATTTCGACCATTTAAACGAAATGAAGGGGCTCGCCACGGAATGGTTTTGTGGTGTGGACCCGGAACCGCATATATACACAGCCTACGCGGACGACCCGAAAACCGGGCAGGAGTTTGAAGCCTTCAAGGCGGATAAGAGCGCACATTTAAAACTGTTGTACTGCATTGACATGCTGAACGAGGGCATCCATGTGGAGGGGGTGGACGGCGTGATTTTGTTACGCCCAACGGTTTCCCCGACCATTTATAAACAGCAGGTGGGGCGTGCGCTTGCCGCGGGAGGAAAAAAGACACCTATTATCTTCGATATCGTGATGAATATTGAAAACCTTTGCAGTATTGGGGCAGTGGAGGAAGAGTGGAAGGAAGCAGTTTATACCCTGAGGGGGGACGGCAGGGAAAATAAGACTTTTACCGATCATTTCCAGATTATAGATGAAGTGAAGGATTGCAGAAGGCTGTTTGCACAGCTAAATGAAACGCTCACTGCGTCGTGGGATGCGATGTATGATATAGCAAAAGAATATTACAAAACTTATGGGAACCTTGAGGTTCCAGCAGCATATACGACATCGGATGGGTATAGCCTTGGGGCGTGGGTGGCGACACAGAGGAAGGTATACCAGAAAAAGACGGCGGGCTGTTTAAGCGCGGAGCAGATAAAGCGGCTTGAGGCAATTGGGATGTGCTGGCAGGGCAGCCAGGAAGCCGCTTGGGAAAGGAATTTCCTTGAAGCGGAGAAATACTTTAAGGAACATGGGAACCTGGCTGTTCCAGCGGACTATGTAACAGCGGGGGGATGCAGGCTTGGCAGATGGATAAGGAGGCAGCGGGAATCCCTACAGGGAGGGCAGGATGCGGATGAAAATATGCAGATTATAGAAAATGAGGGGGAGCATGTGGCGAATCGTCAAAGCATCCGCGCAGAACATAGGATAAAGCTGTCGAAAATCGGCATGGTCTGGGAAAGCGGTGACCCGTGGGAGCGGCGGTTTGCGCTGGCAGAGCAGTATTATAAAGAACACGGAAATCTTAGAATGCCAGCGGACTATGTGGCGGACGGGGTTTGGCTTGACCGCTGGCTCAGGGAGCAGAAAGCAAGGTGGGAGGGGGGAAGCAGTCAGAATCCCCTGACGCAGGAGCAGAAGGAAAAGCTTAATTCCATCGGGTTTATACCTGGAATGTCGCAGGCGGAACTT
>ERZ808051.1107-NODE-1107-length-20532-cov-7.506820_pt1 | contig 20532 bp, 17 predicted proteins | sample MGYA00380199_ERZ808051 | MGnify/ENA primary metagenome ERZ808051 (study PRJEB31490, sample SAMN06133391) | mouse gut metagenome | isolation source: J11 | host: mice | place: China: Chengdu | collected 2015-05 ...
CTTAGTATGGCAAGATTAATTTTAGCTTACAACCCTTTAACGACTTCTTACGACAGTGTGTGTCGCCTTATATCCACTCCCTGAAGTGGGTGGTTTTACGGCGACTGGTGATAAATTAGTGTTAGCTACCTTCTAGCCCTCTTTAATTTATTTCTAAAATAAAGTTTAGCGGCCCATCATTATCTGCCTTAACCAGCATTTCTGCCGCAAACTTACCAGTTTCTACTTTTGGGTATTGCTGTTTGGCATAATCCACCAGTTGTTCAAACAAAGCACTGGCTGCTGCTGGAGCCATTGCTCCACCAAAATCTGGACGGCGACCTTTATCGGTTTTGGCCATTAAAGTAAATTGAGAAACCAACAACAGACCGCCTTCTACTTGCTGCACATTTTTGTCCAGCTTGCCTGCTTCATTATCAAAAATACGATAAGTCAAAATCTTATCGATCATCTTTTTGGCAGTGTCTAAACTGTCCTCAGGACCTAGACCAATATAAGCTAAGATACCCTGCTCAATTTCACCCACGACCTGGCCCTCAACCGTCACACTGGCCGCGCTTACTCTCTGAATTAATGCCTTCATACTTATCCCTTAATTAATAGCGATACCTTAAATACTACGCTCTCACTGTTAACGTTGTTGAATACGGTTTATGATAAACTAGCTATCTATTAATATTTGTTTTCTTTACCTTTAAATTTAACAATTTTATCTTTTATTTTCACAGCTTACGATGATATCCCTATGAAAAATATAATGAAAAACTCATTAAAACAACAAGCTCAGCTACTACTGACCCGTGATGGTCTATTTACCGCAGCCCAACACTTAGTACCACAACAAAAAATTAGTGAAGTGGCCGGTCGTCTGGCTGCCAGTAAAAACCCGCTTATCAAAAAGACTTTTGTCAAAACCTTTGCAAAAGCCTATGGCATTACCCTAGAGGAATATGCCAGAAAAGATTTAGCAGATTTTAAGAGCTTTAATGACTTTTTTACCCGCGAATTAGACGTGGATGCTCGTCCTATCGATAACACTGACCAAGGTGTCATCTCTCCAGCTGACGGTATGATTTCACAAATTGGCCACATCCAACAAGGTCAAATTTTGCAAGCCAAAGGCCGTGATTATTCAGTTAGTCACCTGCTGGCTGATACTGAAAATAAAGATGGCAATTATTATGAAGGCGGTAGCTTTGCCACTGTGTATTTAGCGCCGAGCAACTATCATAGAGTTCATATGCCCTTTGATGGCACTTTAATTGAAACCCGCTATGTGCCTGGAACTTTATTCTCAGTAAATAATGTTACTGCACAAAATATGCCTGATTTATTCGCCCGTAACGAGCGCTTAGTTTGTGTTTTTGACACTGAATTTGGCAAGGCTTGCGTGGTGTTGGTTGGGGCTATGATTGTGGCTGGTATCGAAACCGTAGCCACTGGAAAAATTGAACGCAGCGAGCAGATTCAAACCTTAGAGCACAATATCCGCTTGAAAAAAGGGGATGAGCTTGGCCGTTTCTACTTGGGCTCGACTGCCATTGTGGTCCTGCCAAAATCTGCCGGCACTGAATGGACACAAGATATGAAGCATGGCTCTGTGGTACAGATGGGTCAGCTTTTGGGTGTGGCTGCTAAAGCCTAGCCCTTTGATGTATTTATTTTTTAACTCATTACTTTAAAGGTGCACCCTGTGCACCTTTATTTTTTCATATTAACCGCTTTACTACGCATCCACTAGCCAGCCCTGCTCGGACGCATAATCAAGCTGCACTTCTATCCACTCATGAATAACTGGGAAGCTGTCTGCTATAAAAGCATGCATGGCCGCCACTTGTGAGCGCTTAACCCCATGCTCACTCCACGTTTTACCTTCAGCATTTAGGTTTAATAAAAAGGGTAATAAGCGATCAATGGCCTTTAATAATTGAGTCTCAGGGCTGCTGCCTGTCTCTTGTTCATCCCACACCTCAAGCAAGTTATCAATGCCGTTGCCACTGTGTGCTTGCAAGCGCACAATCCCTTCCCTCTCTTCAATATGTGCTTCGCTACGACTGCTATCATACAAAAAAGTATCTCCAGCATCAATCTCACCCAAATCATGCACCAGAGCCAGTTTCAAAAGCTTCTCATGATTGACCTCAAGCTCAAACAGTTCAGCGATAGACCAACACGCCATTGCCAAATGCCATGAATGTTCAGCAGAGTTTTCTAATCGAGTGGTTTGCGGTACATAACTGCGTCTATTCACCCGCTTTAGGGCATCAAGCTCTAATAAAAACTCAGTGATATCCGTCATATTCAGGGGGGTATCGGCTGTATTTTTTTGGGTGGATAATGACATAGCAAACCTTAAGTTTTGGTAGAAAATGTTGGTATAGGCTAATAGAATATCTTGGCTTATACAAGACTACGCGTTCATCTAGAGCGTCTGATTATTTTCATTAAAAAATCCGTGACCAAGCCCTCTGACTTAATCACGGATGTCCTAACTAAATATAGACTGAGCCTGTGTAATTTATCTTGTTTATTTAATTAACTGGCTAATGGCCTTAAACACAGGGTCTTTGCTTGAACGACATAGCTCAAATAAGATGGCTTCGGTGGTGGTAATGACTGCTCCAGCTCGGCGCATACGGCGAATCGCTTGACGGCGATCATAGCTATCACGAGAGCCTGTGGCATCGGCAATAACTACCGGCTGCATACCGTTATCAAGCAAATCTAGCACGGTCTGCATGACGCACACATGGGTCTCCACCCCAAATACCAACACTGAAATACGGTTTTGCTGTGCCAGATAGTTCCAAGTTTCATCATTGTCACAGGCACTAAAGGTGACCTTTTCAATAATCTTGGCCTTTGAAGTATCCAGTACTTCCATGATCTCAGGCAGTGTCTCGCCTAGCCCCTTTTTATATTGCTCGTTAAGCACAATGGGCACATCTAGTAGCTGTAGGCCTTGAATTAAAGTCAGCGTCTTTTTGATGATTTCCTCATGACGATAAATGTGCGGGGTTAGCTTCTCTTGCACATCAATGATCATCGCCTGAGTATTTTCGCGCATAATGCGATAGGTTTTATCAGTGGTGATGGTTTTTGACATAACACACTCCTTGTGTTGTTGAGGACAAAAATACCTACCTCTATTAAGTCATATTAGTGTCACTGGGTCAAACCCTTTGGTGAACAGTTGTCGTAACTTTAAGCAAGTTAGAGTTACAGATTGTGAGAGATATGAACGGGACAACATTAACTATCCGCAATCCCGACAATAGTGACCTGACGCTCATAATAACCCATGTGGCCGTAATTACCGACCTTACTAATTAAAGCCTTTACTCGAACTCGGTTGAGGGTATAGAAGCTATCTACAACCCCTCTTTTTTTGGCTAAATCATCCAAGATATGACTTGGGTCAGCTATGTGATATTGCACCCCTTGCTCAGTAGTAAAGCTAAATTGCTCTAAACTCTTTGTGACCTTGCCTGCCAATACTTGAGGCTTAATTGAGCCTTGGTCCTTTTTATCCGCCAAGTTAGTCGCTGCCAGCTTAGCACTAGATATCAGACTCAACCCAACACCCACAGCTGAGATTAAAAACAGCTTAGTCAAAGCGGATCTTCGGAAAGGGTTTTTGCCATTGCCGGCTAGAGAGGTGTCTTCCTTGGCTTGTGCATTTTTTACTGAATCAGCAGGTTTATTATTAGTCATAAGGCGATACCTTTTGGCAAAAAGCGAAATTAGTTTGGCCAAATACAAGACCTAAAAAAGCACCTCTAACATTACGTCAGAGGTGCTTTTGATGCAAGAGGATGAAAGTAATCCTCTTGGTATTTTACCTAATCAGCGATTAAACACGCTCAATAACAGTAGCAATACCTTGACCTAGACCGATACACATCGTCGCTAGACCAATTTCAGTATCCATCTGCTCCATTGCGTTCAGTAGCGTTACAGTGATACGAGCACCTGAACACCCTAGTGGGTGACCTAGAGCGATAGCACCACCGTTAACGTTCACGATGTCTTGCTTATCAAGTAGGTTTAGTGCTTTAAGTACAGACAGACCTTGAGCTGCGAAAGCTTCGTTTAGCTCGATGGTTTGCATGTCATCAATACTCATGCCAGCACGTTTTAGTGCTTTTTGAGTCGCTGGCACAGGACCGTAACCCATGATAGCAGCGTCACAACCAGCTACTGCCATGCTGCGAATACGAGCACGTGGCTTAAGACCTAGGTCTTTTGCTTTTTGTGCGCTCATCACTAACATTGCAGACGCACCGTCTGATAACGCAGATGAAGTTGCTGCGGTTACTGTACCGTTTGCTGGATCAAATACAGGGCGTAATTTCGCTAGTGACTCAAGCGTAGTGTCAGGACGGATAACCTCATCCACAGTACAAAGCTGTAGACGGCCTTGTTCATCATGACCTTCGATGCCAATGATTTCATTAGCAAAACGACCTTCTTGAGTGGCTGCCCAAGCACGGCGATGAGATTCAACACCGAACTCATCTTGCTGCTCACGAGTAATGCCATTCATACGACCTAACATCTCAGCAGTTAAGCCCATCATGTTAGACGCTTTAGCATAATGCTTAGAGGCTGCAGGGTTGATATCGATACCATGCATCATGCCCACGTGGCCCATGTGCTCAACACCACCGATGATGAAAACTTCACCTTGGTTGGTCATGATTTGAGCAGCGGCAGTGTGTAGCGCTTGCATTGATGAACCACATAGACGGTTAACGGTTTGACCGCCAGCTGTTTTAGGGATATCAGCCAATAGACCAATGTTACGGCCAATGTTCATACCTTGTTCTAGAGTCTGGTTTACACAGCCCCAGATCACATCTTCAACTTCATTAGTATCAAAGTCGTTACGCTTAACTAAAGCGCGAACCAGCTCAGCTGACATGCTATCAGCACGAACGTTACGGAACATACCGTTTTTAGATTTACCCATTGCGGTACGCACGCCATCTACGATGACCACGTCTTTTGGACTTAATGTTGTCATGTAATACTCCTTGAATTTTTTATCGTTTAGCCTAACTGACGCTGCCCGCTCATTGTTGAGTCATGCACTAATAAGGCATATCACAGCATCAGTTGACTAATTAATTATTTAATCGTCCCAAGCTTATCGTATTAGGCTTTTGGGTAAAACGTTTCGCCAGCCGCTGCCATATCACGGATTTTTTGTGGCGCTTCATACGCTTTGCCTAGGTGAGCATATTTCTCACATAGCGCTAAGTAGTTATCAAGGCCAACTTGGTCGATGTAACGGCATGGACCACCACGGAATGGAGGGAAGCCAACACCCATAATCATCGCCATGTCTGCTTCTGCTGGAGTCGCTACGATGTTATCTTCTAAGCAGCGAACGGTTTCGTTACAGAACGCAAGCATCATACGATCGATGATGGTTTGATCTTCAAACTGTTGAGTATCCGCATCAGTCGTGTCTTTTAGCAATACATAAGTGGCGTCGTCTGCTGTTTTCTTAGGCTTGCCACGCTTGTCTTTTTCGTACTTGTAGAAACCAACGCCGTTTTTCTGACCTAGACGGTTGTTTTCAAACAGATGCTTGATAGCGCCTTTGTAATCTGGCTTCATGCGATCTGGGAAGCCTTCTGCCATTACTTCTGCGCCGTGTACGCCAGTGTCTAGACCAACCACGTCGATTAAGTAGGCAGGACCCATAGGCCAGCCGAATTTCTCCATGACTTTATCAACATGAACAAAGTCAGCGCCTTCTTTTAATAGAAGATCAAACGCACCGAAGTATGGGAACAATACGCGGTTTACTAAGAAACCTGGGCAGTCGTTCACAACAACAGGTACTTTACCCATACGCTGAGCTAGTGCAACTGTGGTTGCAATCGCTTCTTCTGATGATTTCTCACCGCGGATAACTTCCACTAGTGGCATGCGGTGTACTGGGTTAAAGAAGTGCATACCCACGAAGTTCTCTGGACGCTCAAGCACAGTCGCTAGATGAGTGATAGAGATGGTTGAGGTGTTAGAAGCCAAGATAGCGTTTTCTTTTACTAGGCCTTCCACTTCTTTTAATACAGCATGTTTAACTTTTGGATTTTCAACAACTGCTTCGATAACGATGTCAGTTTCACCAAAATCGCCGTAGTTAAGCGTTGGACGGATACGGCTTAGCGTTTCACCCATTTGTGCTGGAGTCATTCTCTTACGCTCAACCTGCTTACCTAGTAGCTTGCTCGCCTCGCCCATACCTAAGTCTAATTGCTCAGACTTGATGTCTTTCATGATAATTGGCAGGCCTTTTGAAGCCGCTTGATAGGCAATACCGCCACCCATGATACCAGCGCCAAGTACTGCCGCTTCATTGATTTCATGAGCATTTTTAGTGTGCTTTTTAGCCAGTTTCTTAACGGTTTGATCGTTTAAGAATAGACCCACTAAGCTTTCTGCTTGTGGTGTTTTCGCCGCTTTAGCAAAGTGTGCTGCTTCTACTTTAATCGCTTCATCACGACCCAAGTTCACATGCTTTTCAATCGCTTCGATAGCGATGGCAGGTGCTGGATACTGTTTTGGATTTGCTTTAGCGAAGATAGCGCCTTTAGCACTGTTGAACGCCATAGTTTGTTCAAGCTGATTTAATTTAACAGGTTGAAGCTTCTCTTCACGCTTCGCTTGCCAATCTAAATCACCAGCGATTGCTTTTTTCACTAGATCAATCGCTGCTGCTTCTAAGTCGTCTTGTGCAACAACTGCGTCAACCAAGCCTAATTTAAGAGCTTGAGCAGGTTTTTGTGCTTTACCAGTTGCGATAAGCTCAAGTGCGTTGTCGATACCGATAACACGTGGCGTGCGAACACTACCACCGAAGCCTGGGAAGATACCTAATTGAGTTTCTGGAAGACCGATTTGTGCTTTTTCGCCCATTACGCGGTATTCACAAACCAGCGTCATTTCACAGCCACCGCCCAGTGCTGCGCCATTGATAGCGGCAACTTTAGGGAATGGTAGGTCTTCAAAGCGGTTGAATACACCGTTGATTTCAACGATCCATTTTTCAATTTTTTCTGCTTCTTTATTAAAGTGGCCCACAAATTCTGTGATGTCAGCACCAGCGATAAAGACGCCTTTGCTTGAAGTAACAATTAAACCTTTTACATTATCTGCTTGTTCTAATGCGGTAACAACTTCGCCAAACTGTTTATTGGTTTCTGCATCAAACTTATTAACGCTCTCACCTTCGGCGTTAAACTGCATGTTAGCGATGCCATCATCTAACAGTGATACCGTAATACGGCTACCTTGATATATCATGTAAATCTCCTTGTTATTTTAGTGCTTTATTTTAAGCTTTACGTGCAGTCACCCCACGTCAGAAGCTAAATCACTTGGATCATATTCTAATAAGCTTAGATAAAACCTAAGCTGAAAACATATACTTATATAGATTCTATATTATTAGAGCGCACACAGTGTAGTAAATTACTATCCTATAACTTGCCGGTTTATATCTTTACCCTAATAGCTGCGTGTTGAATCGTTCTTTACGCCGGTTAGTGTAGGGGATTTAACCCCTTGCTGTCACAACAGAATCACTGACTCATAGGTCATAAATTTAGTGGACTATCCAAATCTTTATTGCCAAGCAACTACCAGAAAAATCTGCATAAATAGCTTTTTAAACCATCAATTTAAAGCAGAAAGCTTTTGACCCTCGCATTTACTGTGTTGTTTTTTACACTTTTGTCGGCAACAGTAGACGCTAAACCTGGTTTGCCCATGTTAAACTAGTCTCTATTAAAGACAACACTTGAGCCAACCAAACCTCCACTTGAATTAAGGCCTAAACTGCCCTAATTAGATAAAAGCTGAATAAAAGTTCAATAAGAGCTAAATGAAAGCCATATAAAGTGTTGTCTAATACTAATACTGCTAGTCTAACTGTATTTGATTACAGCTTAATTTCCCATTCCGTTTTTATGCCTTGTGCATTGACTGTTGAGCATTGATTCTATGATAAAACAGCCCGTCAACTTTGAAAATTTAAGTCAACAGGTTATCGCCACCTTAAACGCTGATATTGATGCCTTGCTAAATCATGCAAGTCTTCCTAACCCACTACAAGAAGCTTGTCGCTATGCGATGACAGGCCAAGGCAAACGGGTGCGCCCTTTATTGGTCGCTTGTGGCTATCACACCGTAGAGCAAAGCAGTGCCCAGATAGATTTTGAATTACAGAGCGAAGCCTTATCAGATTTAATGATTAATGACGACTGTCGCCGCGCTATGCTCGCAGTAGAGTTCTTACACACCTACTCGCTTATCCATGATGACCTGCCCTGCATGGATGACGATGATTTACGTCGCGGCCGCCCCACTTGTCACATCAAATTTGATGAAGCCACGGCTATGTTGTCAGGCGATGTGTTACAAACCCTAGCCTTTGAAGTATTAACCGCCAATATCGAAGGGTTTGCTCCCATTGCAGATGAACAGGCCGCCAAATTATTAACCGTTTTTGCTCCAAGAGCTAGAAGAATGGTTTCTGGCCAAATGCTCGACTTAAATGCTGAGAATAAACAAATTACTCAAGCTGAACTTGAAGCCATTCACCGTGACAAAACAGGGGCTTTAATTGAAGCGGCTGTTTTGATGGGCGGCGTATGTGCAAAAGTAGGCTCTGAGCAACTGCCTTCACTGACTCAATTTGCCCAAAATATTGGCCTAGCTTTTCAGGTTCAAGACGATATTTTGGACGTGACTGCTAGCACAGATACTTTAGGCAAGCCTGCAGGCAGTGATGAAGGCTTAAATAAATCGACCTATGTCAGATTAATGGGCGTAGACACAGCAAGGGACTATGCCAAGTCTTTATTTGTTGAAGGAAAACAAGCGATTGAAGACAGCTTTGCAGCACAAAGCGCATTAACCGCACTAGCTGACTGGCTATGGCAGCGCCAGAAGTAACAAGGATAATACTATTAGACTGGCTAATAATTGATTATAATAGAATCCGATATTTTGCTGTTAGCGGTGGCCGGTCTAAGGCTTTATTTTAAAGGTCCTCCTACCTACTTAATGGAATATCCGGTAGGTTTTTTTGGCGCCGCTAGTAAGATTTCATACTTAAAAAAACACCGCTTTCATCGAGTCAGGCTTACCTGTCCGCCAAAAAATAGGCACTAGCAAGTGCCTATCATCTTATTACACCAGTCGGAAGTTTATGCTTTTTTTACAGCAGTTTAATGAGTCTAAGAAAGTGACAAAAAGGGTCAAAACTCGTTTTGGGGAGTCCCAGGCTCGCCTGCGCCTGACCTTTAAGCACACTTTTAGCTCTGACCTAAAAAAAGCAATTTCAGCCAAACACTCAAAGCTTAATTCACGAGCTGCTTCAAACCGCAAGTTGCCAAAAAAAGAACAGCTCAATCAAAAAAAGCTTCTAAGCCTTACCCGTCAGCGCTTATTACGTTTGTGTATCCTGCTAAGCTTGGCCAGTATGGCTTCGCACTCTGCTTCTGCTAATGCCTTAGACCCTATACGTCGTGTGTTATCTCCGATTATCAGCATCATAGATAAAAAAGACACCCCAGATTCTATGGCTCAATCTACCCAATCTAGATCTGAGCCAACCACACTGCCTCCCAATATTGGTGACCAAGTAGTAGACGAATCCCATGGCCGTTTGTCTTTAACCAAACACCGCCCCAGTTTGCTTAATGTGATGCAAGCTGAGTTTTTGATTAATCGAGGTGAGATAGACGCAGGATTACAGCTTTATAAGCAGGAGGCCTTTAAGAATGAAGCTACAACTGTCTTTGAGCGCGCTTTAGAGCTGTCCTTACTTTATGAGATGCCAAAAGAATCCTTGGCGTTCGCTGTTAAGTGGCAACAACAAAATACCGAGCACGTCCCTGCCCTGTTCTATGTGGCCCATTTGGCACTAAAAGCTCACGACTATAATTTGTCAGGCAAGGTGTTATCTGAGATTCTAGAATATGATACTCAGGCGGACCTTAGCGAGATTCTCATTGGTATTTATCCCACCAATGAGTCTGATCAACGCTTACTGCTAGAAACCTTGTTGCGCCTTCCTAAACATGACAATCCCTCTTTGTTAGTCATGCAAGCTGGCTTGATGTCACAATTGGGACAGCCAGATATCGCTTTATTGAGTGTCAACCGGGCTTTGAAATTCAAGCCTGACAACGCCCCTTTTATTGTATTGAAGGCTGATATCTTAAAACAGCTGCAACCTGACCGTCAGGTGTTAAAGTTTATTAGTGCTGAGCGAAAAAGGCTAAAGAGTAACAAAACTTTGTATCTGTATGAGATTCGCTACCGTTTAGAGCTGGGCGAGACCCAAGAAGCTCATGAACTGTTATTGCAAGCTCACGATTTATTTCATGATGAAGAGGTCACTTTGCTGGCCGCTTTGGTCAGTATTGATATCGAAGCTTACTCCCAAGCGGATGATCTACTGTCTGCTCTGGCTTCCTCGCCTGCCTATATCGATCAAGCTTATTACTATCTTGGCATTAGCGCTGAGCGTCAACAAAAGTTTGACCGAGCAGAACGTTTTTTATCCAAAGTTATGCAAGAAAACTTAGTGCTAAAAGCGCGTCAAAAACTGGTGTCTATTCAGTTGCTGCAAGGTCATCCTGATAAGGCCCTAGAGACCTTGAGGCAGTTTAGTGACGAGTTTAATGTCTACGGACCCGAAAGCGCTATTTTACAAGCAGATATTTTGCGTCAACAAGACAAGCTAACCGAAGCCCGAAACCTTTTGGCTGAGGCCAATAAGCGCTATCCAGATGATACCAAGCTGATGTTTGCTCGAGCGCAGCTTTTAGACAATGAACAAGACACTGCTCTAAAGCGTCGGTTGCTCGATCGTTTGCTACTCATTGATCCTGAAAACCCAGATTATATGGTTGCCTCTGCCAAACTATTATTTGAAGTAGGCAACGAGCAAGATGTTGAGCAGTCACTAAACTTGGCTCAGTTAGTTTTGGGACTGCCCTTTGACTCGCCCCAATTTAATCAACAAAACTACTTAGCGGCATTAAACCTATTGGCCGCTGACGCCTTATCCAAAGAGCAGTATCAGCAAGTTATTGAATACCTCGAAGTACCCTATGACATCTCGCCGACTTTAGATTCAGGGATTATCTTACTGCGTGCTTACCAAGGTCTAAATCAACAAGATAAAGTCTTAGACTTATTTGGCGATATTCAGCAGCGCTTTGCCGTTGGTCAGCAAGACATTAGTGATAGGCTGCAGTCCTACTAGTAACTTTAGTAGTAGCTCGAGGGCTGCTAAGAGTCTTTTTAGCAATACGGACACAAAAGTTGAACGCTACAGACTCTTAAAAATCACAAAGCCTTGCTAAAATCATCTCCTTTAATCTATTTCCTATTTAAACAAATACTCCCTATTACTCTGTCTTTAAGCTTTTATTTATAGCCAAAATACAGACTAAGCCTAAATAAATTAAGGATAATTATGACCACACTGCTCAGCAAAAAACCTGTAATTTCAAACCCAAAAATATCTTTTGCTAAAGCGGTCTCTAAAAAAGGGGCCTTAAGTCTAATTTTGGCTACCAGCGCTTTTATTATTACCGGCTGTCAAACCACGCAGCATATGGGGACGACACCTAATGCCAATAGCAGTGTGATTACTGGCAGTGCCCCGCAATACCCAGAATTATTACAAAGCTTTAATATCCGCGGAAAAATTGGCATTACCACGCCGAAGACTGAAAACAGTGCAGCCCAAACGGGCAGCGCTTTTTATGTCTGGGCCCAAGAACAAGACCGCTTTGCCATAGACCTAACCGGCGCCTTGGGCATTGGTCATACCGTTATTGAATATGATGGCCGTACTGCCACTTTGGTCAGTGACCGCACTGGAGAAATTAAAGCAGCTTCTCCTGAAGAGCTGTTATTACAAGCAACAGGCTGGCAAGCGCCTATTTCACAGCTGCGCCACTGGATTTCTGGTCGCCCAGCACCTTCAGACACCAACAGTGAGCTAGATGCCCAGGGCCGCATACAAGCGTCACAAAATGGTGATTGGGTAGCCAAATTTAGTTATAAAGACAATAGTGCTAGCACACGTACACCTAATAAAATTACTGTACTTCGTGCTGATGGTCACAGAGTAATCCTGACCATTTCACATGGCTAGTGGATTAGCTTTTGAAGGGATTGAGACCCTCGACCCTTCTCAAAGCCTCTGTTAAAACTTTAATTTGTCTTACTTTTTTGTATTTGATGTGATGACTCTATGACCTCTTTGCCTCAGCTTAGCTTATTCTCCCCAGCGAAAATCAATCTGTTTTTACACATTACCGGTAAACGTGCAGATGGCTATCACGACCTGCAAACCGTATTTCGTCTGCTTGATTGGGGCGATACTTTACACTTTCAGGTCAGTAAAAAGCAGTTTAATCCCAAAGATGACTTTAAGAGCCTTCAGCTGCCCATTAGCTTAAATAGCGAGGTGACAGTCACTGCAGACATCACTGATAACTTAATCACCAAGGCTGCCCTAGCTTTAATTGATGCCGTTAAATCTGATACTCAGCTCTTTGAAACGCTTGAGAGTCTACCAGTGATAGATATTAAGCTGGACAAAGTATTGCCTACTGGCGCTGGGCTGGGCGGTGGCTCTTCCAATGCAGCAACCACCCTTTTGGCGCTAAATAAGCTATGGGGCTTTAATTTAGAGCAGCAAAAACTAATCGAAATTGGTAGTCGTGTTGGTGCTGATGTGCCCATTTTTATCTTGGGTAAAGATGCTGTCGCTGAAGGCATAGGTGAAAAGTTGACTCCATTGTCCCTCCCACTTCAGCATTATCTGCTCTTAAACCCCAATGCCCACGCTTCTACTCAGGCTCTATTTGCCCACCCTGAATTGCGCCGTGATATTCCCACATTAAGCGTGTCTGACATTCAAGGAAATAGTGAAGGTTATCTCGACCGACTCTACCCTCCTTTTAGCAATGTGTTTGAACCGGTAGTAACAAATTTGGTACCAGAAGTGAAACAAGCACTGGCATATCTAAAAAAACTAGAATCCATTACCAACAGCTCTTCTAGGATGACGGGCACAGGTAGCAGTGTATTTTTACCACTTCCTGAAGCCGCCACTCCTCAAATCCAAACTTATATGATTAACAACCCGCCCCCTTGTCATGCCATAATAACTGAGTCTTTATTGAGATAAATAGGGCGATTTGAGGCTGTAAAACCGATATTTTTTAAATATCTTAGAAAAACAGTTGCAATCGATAAATTCTTGTGTATAATAACTCGCCCATAAAGGGGTATAGCCAAGTTGGTAAGGCATCAGGTTTTGATCCTGACATCCGTTGGTTCGAGTCCAGCTACCCCTGCCATTTTCTAAACGTTCAACTTTCTTCTTTATTTGTGCAGTCTCTCCTGCTCCTCTCTTAAGTCAAATAAATAGGACTTGAACCATGCCATATCTGGCGATTTTTACGGGTAATGCCCACCCTGAACTGGCAAAAACTGTCGCTGATCACCTACACATCCCTCTTGGCCGTGCTGATGTCACGCGCTTCTCTGATGGCGAAATTGCTGTCGAGATTAAAGAGCACGTTCGTGGTAAAGACGTTTTCATTCTGCAACCTACTTGTGCCCCTACCAACGATAACTTGATGGAAATCATGGTTATGGCTGATGCTCTGCGCCGTTCAAGTGCAGGTCGTATCACAGCTGTAATGCCGTACTTTGGTTATGCTCGTCAAGACCGTCGTCCTCGTTCAGCACGTGTGCCTATCTCAGCCAAAGTGGTTGCAGATATGCTTAACATCGTTAGCATCGACCGTGTGATGACTGTTGATTTGCACTCAGACCAAATCCAAGGTTTCTTCGATATCCCAGTAGACAACATCTACGGTACTCCAGTATTACTAAAAGACCTAAAAAAGCAAGGTTATGATAACCTAATGGTTGTGTCACCAGACGTAGGCGGTGTCGTCCGTGCTCGTGCGATGGCCAAAGAGCTAGGTGGTAATACTGAACTGGCCATTATCGATAAGCGTCGTGCTCGTGCAAACGAATCACAAGTGATGCATATCATCGGTGATGTTAAAGACCGTGACTGTGTCATCGTTGACGACATGGTAGATACCGCTGGTACTTTATGTAAAGCTGCTCAAGCGCTTAAAGACAATGGTGCACGCCGTGTTCTAGGTTACATCACTCACCCAGTATTATCGGGTAATGCGATTAAGACCATTAGCAATTCAGTATTGGATGAGTTAGTTGTTACTGACAGTATTCCTTTATCTGATGAAGCAAAAGCTTGTGAAAAAATTCGTCAAGTAACCATTGCTTCACTACTGGCTGAAAGCTTACGCCGTATCAATAACGAAGAATCTATTAGCGCTATGTTTGAGTCTATCGACTAGACAAGGTCTGCTTAATAAAACTTATTGAACTTGAAAAACCGTTGTCTTTTAGATGGCGGTTTTTTTGTACTGGATTTTAGTGCTTATTGTGCGTATAATACGCCCTCTGTATGTAAGCAAAAAGTACCGGCACTATATTAACGGCCTGTATTACTTGCTATACAGTACAAAGATGTGTGTCTGGCCACGTTGGTCGCAAGCGTAGCTTGAACGCATCAAAACCTAAATAATTCAATCAAGGATACTCTCATGAGTGATATTTTATACACGGTAAACGGCATTATCCGTACCGACGATCAGCAGGGCAAAGGTGCGAGCCGCCGCCTGCGTAAGCAAAACTTAGTTCCTGCTATTATCTATGGCGGTAACGAAGAGCCTACAACTATCGCTATCAAAAACAATGAGCTTTGGAAACTTCTAGAAAACGAAGCTTTCTTCTCAAACATTTTGACTATCAAGCTTGACGGTCAAGAAGAGCTAGCGGTTATTAAAGACCTACAGCGTCACCCATCAAAAGGCTTCCCAATGCATGCTGACTTCCAGCGCATTGTTAAAGGTGAGAAGATCAACATGAACATCCCTGTTCACTTTGTTGGTCGTGAAACTGCACCTGGCGTTAAAGCGGGTGGTATCTTATCTACTCTAGTAACTGACATCGAAATCGTATGTCTACCACAAGATCTTCCAGAGTACCTAGAAGTAGACGTATCTGAGCTTGAAATTGGTGAATCACTACACCTAACAGACATCAAACTTCCTGAAGGCGTTATCCTGTTTGAACTTGACGTTGACGAGCCAATTGACCGCACTGTGGTTAATATGCAGGCACCAACTGTTGAAGAAGTTGACGAAGACACTGAAGAAGTTGATGCAGCTGACGTACCTGCTTCTGAGCAAGGCGGTGAAGAAGACAAAGGCGAATAATAATTCGTCTCCTGCCGATCAATTAGATGACTGCTTTCGGGCAGTTATCTAAATATATTGGCAGACATAACTTATTATACAGTGAGAACGCTATGTCCCAACTTAAGCTTATTGTTGGGCTTGGCAACCCAGGTCAGCAGTATGTCGAAACAAGACATAATGCTGGCTTTTGGTTTGTGGCCCTGATTGCTGACCAATTTAATATTGAACTGGCAGCGGATAAAAAGTTTAATGGTTTAACTGGTCGTGGTCGTATCTTCGATACTGACGTGCGCCTATTGTTGCCGATGACTTTTATGAATAAGTCAGGCCAATCTGTGGTGCCAATGGCAAAATATTACGATATTAAGCCACAAGAACTGCTGATCGCTCATGATGAGTTGGATATTCCTGCGGGAAGCATTAAACTCAAAACAGGCGGCGGTCATGGCGGTCATAATGGACTGCGTGATATTACCCCTCATCTTGGAAATGACTTCCATCGCTTACGCATTGGTATTGGCCACCCTGGTCATAAATCCAAAGTAAGTGGCCATGTATTGTCTAAACCCTCTCCAGATGACCAGATTGCGATTGAAGCAGCTCTGGAAGCGGCCATGGATTCTTTAAAACTCATGGTAACCGGTGATATCGAAAAAGCACGTAGCCAGATTAATGGCTTTAAGTTGCCCAACAACTAACCGTCTCTTTTAGATAAATAAGCTGTCTGTAAAGATGGCTTTTTTCCTTCCTCTACCCTCAAAGTGGCTTATATTAAAACTAGATTATTCAATAGTTTTTTGATAATTTAAGCACAAATTGCAGAAAACAGCTCATTTTATGGGTATAATCTGCTTTCGAATTCTTTTCTGCACGACCTCTAGTCCATAATTTCAAGGAAATCCTCTATGTTATTGACCTTATTAAAAGGCAAACTACACCGTGCCCGCGTCACTCATGCTGACCTGCATTATGAAGGCTCTTGTGGGATAGATGGCGACTTATTAGATTTGGCTGGTATTCTTGAGAACGAATCGATTGATATCTACAACGTAAGCAACGGTAAGCGCTTTCGTACCTATGCCATCCGTGCTGAAGCAGGGTCTGGCATTATTTCATTAAATGGTGCAGCGGCTTACATGGCGGATTTAGGCGATATCGTTATCATTTGTGCTTATGCACAGATGGACGAAAAAGAAGCTGATACTCATAAGCCAAAATTAGTTTACTGCAACGAAGACAACACCGTAAAAGACACGGCTAACGTCATTCCTGTGCAAGTATCTTAATTAATACTGTTTACTATCTTTATTGAAAAATGCTAAGCGATTTATATTGCTTAGCTTTTTTTATTTTTATAAATCTTATTGGAGTTTCTTATGGGCCTAGCGATTATCGCTGTCATCATTGGCCTGGCTATTTTGGTCTGGAGTGCTGATACCTTTATTGATGGCGCAACCAGTCTGGCTGTGCGCTTTAATATGCCTAGCTTCTTAATTGGGGTCATTATCTTAGGGATTGGCACCTCTGCCCCTGAGTTGGTCGTTTCTGCTTTAGCTGCCTTATCAGGGAGTCCGGATATAGCCTTGGGTAACGCCTATGGCTCTAATATCATTAATATTACGTTGGTATTAGGGGTTACTGCCCTAATTAGTCCCATCATCATCCGTAGTGATGTGATTCGTTACGACCTGATGCTGTTAATAGCCGTCACTGCTTTGGCTGCCATTCAGCTGCACGATGGCAATCTGTCCTTAATGGATGGCATTGTCCTAATTATGGCCTTAGTGTCTGTGCTGCTGATACAGATATTTTTGAGTCTACGCAGTAATAAAGATAAAGTAGAGCTACCAGAAGAGTTGGCTGCCAAACAAGAAGTGAATGTATTAAAATCTTTTGGTGCCTTAATCTTAGGGCTTAGCTTATTAATCGCTAGCTCAAGAGCCATTGTCTGGGGTGCGGTCGAACTGGCCACGTTATGGGGCATGAGTGAGCTTCTGATTGGACTTACTATTGTGGCCATTGGTACTTCCCTACCTGAGTTGGTCGCTAGTGTGGCGGCAGCCAGACGCGGTGAGCACGACATGGCACTGGGTAACGTAATTGGCTCTAACTTATTTAATACGCTGGGTGTGGTTGGTCTAGCCGCTATTATTAAGCCGATACAAAATATTGATCCACAGATTGTATCGCGAGATATGCTGATGGTAGGCTTAGTGACCGTACTGCTATTTATTTTGGCAATCATTGCCTTTAGACGTCAGGGTGAGATGAAGCATGGTAGCGGCGTGGTCCTAATTTTGACCTTCATTTTCTACTCAGTATGGCTCGCTAAGTCAGCTATCTAATCTAGATTTCTAGCTATCAAGTGTTTTATTTAGACTTGTCTTTAGCGTAATAAAAAACGGCCGCTTAGTAAGCGGCCGTTTTTTTAAGTGTTACTGTTACAAAACTAATTACTGGTGTTATAGCTTAGCAGCTAACTCAGCGCCATCACGAATCGCACGTTTGGCATCCAATTCTGCCGCCAATTTAGCCCCACCGATAATGTGATACTGAGTCTCCCCTTTTTTAGCAGCCTTACCTTTTTTCACATCCGTTACAGCTGGCATCAAGTCATTTACCGACTCTTGTCCGGCACATACTACGATTGTGTCTACGCGCAGTAATTGACTGTGTCCCTGAGGGGTGGTAACCCATAACCCTTCATTGGTTACTTTGTCATAAGTCACACCAGGCATTTGCATCACACCATGTGATTTAATATGAGCACGGTGTACCCAACCTGTGGTCTTGTTTAAGCCTTTACCCAGACGACCTTCACGGCGTTGTAATAAGTATACTTGACGGGTAGGTACAATTTTTTCAGGCTTGGTTAAGCCGCCATCTGTTTGATAGTCGACATCACCATCCACGCCCCACTCTTGCTTCCAATCCTCTACTGACTGTGGTTCAGGGCGATAGCTTGGATCTTTTAGAGTTTCAGGGCCTAGCTCGTGTAATGGCTGACCGTGACGTGCAGTTAAGTACTCACTGACATCGAAGCCAATCCCGCCAGCACCGATAACAGCAACCGTCTCACCCACAGCTTTTTCACCCGATAATAGCTCTGCATAGCTAATCACTTTTGGATTATCAGCTCCCTCAAGCTTACCTTCTAAGCTACGTGGCACAACTCCTGTGGCAATGACCACATCATCATAGTTGGCTTCATCTAGCATCTCTTTGGTAACTTTGGTATTTAGCTTGATGGTTACGCCTTGATGATTTAGCTCATTAAGGAAGTAGCGTGTGGTTTCAAAGAACTCTTCTTTGCCTGGAATCACTTTGGCGTAGTTGAACTGACCGCCCAAAATGTCTTTAGCTTCATAAAGCGTGACATCATGACCTCGCTGGGCTGCAATAGTAGCCGCTGACATACCAGCGACACCTCCACCAATCACCGCTACTTTTTTCGGATTTTTGGTAGGCTCATAGTTAAGCTCTATCTCATAACAGGCACGTGGGTTAACCAAACAGGTTGAGCGTTTGTTTTCAAAGGTATGATCTAAGCAGGCTTGGTTACAAGCAATACAAGTATTGATGCGATCATTTTCACCATTTTTCGCTTTATTAACCCAGTCTGGATCGGCTAAGAATGGACGAGCCATTTGAATTAGGTCTGCTTGTCCTGCAGCCAAGATGCTCTCAGCCGTCTCAGGCATGTTGATACGGTTGGCGGCCATTACAGGGATAGACACATGCTGCTTCACTTCTGCAGTGTAATCGATGAAAGCGGCACGTGGCACACTGGTCACAATGGTCGGTACACGTGCTTCGTGCCAGCCGATACCCGTGTTGATGATGGTCACACCCGCTTCTTCCAATGCTTTAGCAACGGTAATCACTTCATCCATGACATTACCATCTTGTACCAAATCAATCATAGATAGGCGGAAGATAATAATGAAGTCTTCACCAACCGCTTTGCGTACTGCTTCGACCACCTCAAGAGGGAACTTCATACGGCCATTAATATCACCACCATACTCATCTTTACGCTGGTTGACATGACGCGATAAGAACTGGTTTAGCAAATAGCCTTCTGAGCCCATAATCTCAACACCATCGTATCCTGCTTGCTTGGCTAAAGAAGCTGAGCGTGCATAATCTTCAATGGTGCTTTTAATATTTCTCACGCTCATCTGGCGAGGCTTAAATGGAGAAATAGGTGACTTAAACGGACTGGCTGAAACTACAAATGGATGATAACCATAGCGGCCACTGTGCAAAATTTGCATAATAATTTTACTATCATGACGATGCACAGCACGGGTTAGACGCTGATGGTTAATCACGTCTGCTCTGGTATTCATCGTACCGCCAGCAGGCAACAACCAGCCTTCACGGTTAGGTGAAATACCGCCTGTGATCATCATGGCCACGCCACCTTTAGCACGCTCAGCAAAATAGGCTGCTAGCTTACCGTAATTATAGAAGCGATCTTCTAGGCCGGTGTGCATCGACCCCATAACAATACGGTTTTTTAACTTGGTATGCCCCAAGTCTAATGGCTCAAAGATATGCGGATAAGGAACATTTGTGGTGGCAATATTATTAGAGCCAGAGCTTTCCCCTGTGACATTGCCATTTGAGTTGTTTAAATCGTTAGAGGTAGCAGCGGTTGCCATAAAAATATCCTTATTAAATACAGAGTAATTACTAAACCCAATGAGTAGTAACGTTTAACAGAAATATGTGACTAAGGAGAGTAGACCTTACTAAGCATTTGCTAGATGTGTCTTAGACTAAGTCAAACTGATAATATCATTTAACCACAATGAGTTAACATCGTTTTGTTGACTTACAATTAATACTTATGTGTTGACTAGGTAAATTCAGTTAACATATACTCACTGACTAAACTGATCCCATCACCATCGTATCATAAGCTGATTAAGCTAGGTCATGCAAAGGGTATGCAATGACCGTCTGGGCATTCTCGCTGAGATACGAATGCTGTAATTTCTGATAAAGGACTATCTGTCATGACCGATTTTAGGAGACTTTCCTAAACTTTGTGTAACTGCTTATAATCCATAGTAAAGGAGAATAAGCAATGACAAAAGAAACAGAACTAAAAAAACTAGCCGAACAAATGGCCAAACACGTTGGCAGCTTTGAAGATATTAAAGCATTTCAAAAA
>ERZ808051.1108-NODE-1108-length-20529-cov-6.015500_pt1 | contig 20529 bp, 18 predicted proteins | sample MGYA00380199_ERZ808051 | MGnify/ENA primary metagenome ERZ808051 (study PRJEB31490, sample SAMN06133391) | mouse gut metagenome | isolation source: J11 | host: mice | place: China: Chengdu | collected 2015-05 ...
GGTGAAAATACCGGAAGTGTTGAAAATATGGAGGCTGAAAGAACGGAATCAGGGAGCCAGGCTCTGCCTGCTACCGGGGAACCGGCGCAGGAGAAAACAACTGCCAGATACACACCGGATATGCCTGTGGAAGAGATCGTCAGCCTGATGACGCTGGAAGAAGCCGGAAAGGTAGTAGTGGATACCGGCGTCTGCAAGGGGCAGACCATAGCGGAAGTAGCAGAACGGCGTCCGCCCAGCCTGAAATTCTATCTGTACGGCGGTTACCGGGGGGATAACAATATCCTCCGTGCGGCGGCTCAGATCATGCTGGATTCCCTGGCGGTTAAGAAAGCCGGGTAAAGTGACGCATGGAAAACTGCAGAGGCGGCAAAGAAACAGCAATAAATAATAAGGAAGGAGGGCACAGGTGATGGGCTCATTTTCACAGGATTTCCCGTTTGGCATTCTCGACGTGGTGGAACTGCTGCACCTGCATATCCGGCGCAGACAGGCGGACAGCGCCTATACGGACTGCCCGTTCTGCGGCGACCGGAGGGGAAAGATGAATGTCAACTTTGTCAAGAACGTGTGGCGGTGCAACTACTGCGGCGAACATGGGGGGATGCTGAACCTGTATGCCAGGGTCAACAATACCACCAATTCCGAAGCCTACCGGGAAATCTGTGACGCCCTCCAGGCAGGGGATACCTCCTGGGGATATGGGGGAGCAGAGAGCGCGGACGCTTATGCAGGGGTCCCGGCCAGGGAACCCCACGCAGGCAGACAGCCGGATATGGGGATCACCCAGGCGGAACGTGCCAGCCCGCAGGAAATACACCAGACCTATTCCCTGATGCTCGGAATGTTGTCTTTGAACTCCGCACACCGGGCGCACCTGCGCTCGGAGAAGCGGGGGCTTGCGGACGAACAGATCGACAGCCTGGGATTTAAGAGTACCCCGCCCTATTTTCTGTGCCGCTCCCTGACGGAGAGGCTGATAAAGCAGGGATGCAGGGTGGAAGGAGTTCCGGGGTTCTATCTCCATGAGGGCGGATACTGGACGGCAAAGTTTGGCAGCCGCACGGCAGGCATCCTGATACCGGCCATCGGTATTGACGGGCTGATCCATGGGATGCAGATCCTTCTGGATGTCCCCTTTAAAGACAGGGACGACCCGCCGGAAAAAGCCGGAACGAAATATATCTGGCTTTCTTCATCCACAAAGAATATGGGAGTCACTTCCGGGAGCCCGGTACATTTTATAGGAAATCCCTTTGCCCGGACCATCTATGTCACGGAGGGGATACTGAAGGCGGACATTGCCCATGTACTGCTGAACCGGTCCTTTGTGGCGGTGGCAGGGGCAAACAATGTAGCACAGCTGGGGCCTCTGTTTGCGCTCCTGGCGCAGAATGGCACGGAACTGATCATCGAGGCGCATGACATGGACAAATACAGCAATGAGATGATCGCAAAAGGAAGTTCTAAAATATACCTGCTGGCAAGACAGCATGGCATGGAGTGCCGGAGGCTGACCTGGAATCCCAATTACAAGGGGATCGACGACTGGCAGCTTGCGCTCCGGAGAGAAAAACAGCAGAAAGAAGGTGAAGACCAGAATTTACAGAAAGACAGGGCATTTTTTCGCCAGGAAGGTGAGGGAATACCGGAAGAAAAGACCGGCCTTTCTTCCCGCGGATGCAGGTTCCGTATTTACCAGCTTTTGTTTGATGAAGGCCGGGAGACCATCCCCTTTGCCTTTAAGGGAATCCAGGATCTGCATAAAGCCGGATATGAACAGCCCCCGGCTTCGGATTACCGGCTGGTATGCGATTCGGAGCTTGCCTGTCCGGAAGAATGGAAGGATATGGAGATACTGGAACAGATTTCGGCGCATTATGGGAACCATGTGCCGGAAGGCTACAAAGGACGCCCGCTTGCATCTTCGGATGTGGTGGAGCTGGATGATGAAACAGGCCGCCGCTATTTTTACATAGACAGCAGGACATTTGAACCTGTGCGTTTCTCGCCCTTTCTGGCAAAGAAAGGATGAAGGACGGACAGCAGCGAAGGCATGGAATGGGATGATCCCTCTCCATGCCGTTTTTTATGAAAGGAGAGCAGATATGAGTAGTGCATTTGAGGATATGGATATGGAAGTCAGCATGGAAGAGAATCCTTTTGAGGATGGCGGAATGCCGGCAGAAAGTTCAAAAAAAGAAGAAAACGGATTTTTGGATGGATTTACCGATATTGACGCATTGGGAGAGAACCCCTTCGATTCCGATGGGGAAGGCCAGGCGGCAGTTTCTCTTCCGGTTCAGCAGGGAACTGTTTCAAACGAAGTATGGCCGGACACGGAAGAGAACAGCGACAGTCCGGGAACTGATGAGACAGAAGGAACCAGGGAACCGGAGGAAGACGGTATGGAAACTTCTGATACAGAGAAGGAATCAGAAGAAAAAAAGCGTGCAGAGCATGAAGCGGCAGAGGCAAAACGGAAAGCGGAATGGGAGGCCAGGCAGCAGGCGAAAAAAGACGCGGAAAGGGTACAGATGGAGCGCATCATGGCCATGAGTGAGGAGGAACTGATGTCGGAATCCATGAAAAGGGTAGGAACTGACACGGAGAAACTGACACGGAGAAACTGACACGCCGCAATATGAAAGAATGCGTTTCGGAATACATCCAGACTGCATGCCTGGAAGATGCTGCTTTTGCGAGACAGGTCATGCTTCCCCGGAAGAACATGGTCCGCTGCTTTCAGTATATCAACCGGAAGGCATATGAATATGTCCAGGACGAGATGAAGGCAGCCGGTATTCAGCCGGGACGGAATACACCCTGTTATTCCAGCGATATCCCGGATGACCTCTGCTACCACTGGGCGGAAGAATACTTCCGGACCGCAGATGTGAAGGAAGATAAAGAGGATGAGGAAGAATTTGTTCCCAAACCTTATGCAGGAAGGACGACAACCGCCTCCAAAGGAAAGAAGACGGGCACAAAGAAATCTCCTGCTAAAAAGCCAGAACAAAAGAAAGCAGAAAAAGAGGTCTCTACCGGTGATGGACAGATATCTTTTATGGAGCAGCTTTCCCTTGAAGGTATGCTGACACCGGAAAAGAAGGCTGGATGAACATTTTACGGAGGTGAAAAGGATGATTGCTTATAAAGGTTTTGCTCCCGGCCTTATCTGCCGGGGATACCAGTTTGTACCGGGGCTTAATAAGACGGAGAAAGCGAACTGCCGTGAGAATGGTTTCCATTGCGCGGAAAATCCGCTGGACTGCCTTACCTATTACCCCAATATGGATCAGGCGGAATACTACATTGTAAATGCCGGTGGCGACATTGACGAGGATGGAAATGATACAAAGATATCCTGCACGGAGCTGACAGTACTGAAAAAACTGACCAAGGAGGATTTCTTTCTCCATGGCCTCGCTTTTATGGCTGACCATCCGTTACGGGAATGGAGCTGTCGGGTAGTAAAGGATAAGGCGGAGGCGGCTGCCGGGTATGCCGTAGTGAGAGGGATTGATCCGGTAGCCCGCGGTAAAAAGGGAGATATCCTGGCTTTTGCAAAGGAAAACCCGGTTGACGGGCACATTATCCAGATCGCGCTGGCACAGGTGGACGGAATAAAGCTTCTTTCTGATATCTGGTATGGTGCGGATCTGACAGAAAGTGAGGTGGCTCTGCTGTGAAGAAAAAAGAATTACTGAAATTAAGAGCCATAAATGCTACTTCCAAAATGATGCAGATGGCAGATGCAGACCTGCCGCAGCGCAGGATATACAGGAGCTGGAATGGCGAGCAGGTTTACTTATCTTACCAGTGCAGCCTTTATATGCGTTGCCAGATCATACATGGCTATTTAAAAGTGGCTTTTTTCCTTCCGGACCATATGCGGACGGGAGGGAGAAAACCTGCTTATGAGTTATATATTGACAAGGAAAAGGGGGAATTTATCACTTGTGACCGTATCAGAAAGAAATGGCTGACGGCAAAAGTAGATATGCTTCCATGGCCGGGGGATTTCTACGGTTCGAGCAATAAGTGGATCAGTCCGCAGGGGTATGACCTGGTAAAAAAATATCTCGGCGGAGAACATGGAGGCTATCAGGGGTTGTTGGAATATCAGCTGAAGATCCGCGCAGAGGAGTTAAAACGGCGACATAAGAGAGAGACCGACCCCTGGGATCTGGATCTGGCGCAGACGCCAAAGCTGCCTAAAGACTGGGAGCACTGGGTGAATAAAGTCGGTATTACAGAAAATTATATTTTTTACCAGTACAGCAGGAAAGGGGCAAAAACAGGATATTGTACGTTTTGTGAAAAAGAAGTGGCAGCCAGTAAGCCCCGCCATAACAAGATGGGACGATGCCCGCGCTGCCGCCATGAAATTACTTATAAATCCATCGGAAAAGCCGGCACGGTTGTGACGGAGTGCAGTAATATGTATCTGATGCAAAGATGCGAGGATGGGTTTATCCTCCGGGAGTTTAAAGGATACCGCAAATATCCAAAAGGGGATTATAAGAATCCGGAAGTCTGCAGCTGGGAGATCCGAAGGGCTGTCTATGACCATAATGCAAAACCTCTGAATGCTTATTACTGGGGTGTGTATAAACAATGTGAAACCCGGTGGATCAGAACTGGTTTTTGCAGCCCGCACTGGTATGGAGACGGGAAGGGCCGGGTCTATGGAAAAACCCTTCCGACACTTGCCGCAAGGGAGCTGCGCTGTACCGGGATGATAGAAACCCTGCAGGATAATCAAAAGCTCAACCCGGAAAAGTACCTTGCAGTCTTCAGGAGAATACCGCAGTTAGAGCAGTTGGCAAAGGCCCATCTGCCTGTATTGGTGGCGGAATGTATGGGAGATTATTATAATTTTGAGAGAGCCTTTAAGAATCCGGAATCTGGAAGCCTGCTGAAACTGCTGGGAATCGACTCCCAGCAGTTGAAACGGCTCCGGGAAAACAGGGGCGGGCGGCAGTTCCTGGCATGGCTGCAATATGAAAAGGCCACGGGGAAATGCCTGCCTGATGAAGTGGCGGCATGGTTCTGCAAAGAAAATATCCTGCCGGACAAACTGCGGTTTATCACAGACAGGATGAGCATGGTACAGATCTATAATTACATCCGGCGCCAGATGCGGGAAAATCATATGAAAAGCGGCGAGGTCCTTACCACATGGAGCGATTACCTTTCTATGGCCTGCCGTCTCAAAATGGACACGAATGATGCGATCATTTACCGTGTCCGGAAACTGCGCCGGAGGCATGATGAACTGGTGGAACTCTGCGGGCAGAAAGAACTGGCAATCAGAGCCGGAGAGATTTTGGGAAAATATCCGCATGTCGAGGATATTTACCGGGATGTAAAGGCCATCTATGAGTATACAGGGAAAGATTATGCTGTCATTGTCCCGTCACGGATTGAGGAGATTATGGATGAGGGAGAAAAACTCCATCATTGTGTCGGGAGCAGCGACCGGTATTGGGAACGCATTGAAAGAAGAGAAAGCTATGTGCTGTTTTTGCGTAAAGTTTCCAAACCGGAGGTTTCCTATTACACCCTGGAGATTGAGCCGGACGGAACCGTGAGACAAAAACGGACGCTGTATGACCGTCAGAGTGAAGATATTAAAGATGCAGAAAAATTTCTGAGGGAGTGGCAGGAGGTTATTTCAAAACGGATTACCGCAAAAGAAAGGGGGCTTGCAGAAAAAAGCCGGATTTTACGGAACCAGGAATTTACACAGATGCGGGAGAATCAGGTCATCATCCATACAGGCGATCTACGGGGCCAGCTTTTGGCTGATGTTCTGATGAAGGATCTGATGGAAAACAAAGAGGCGCTTGCGGGAACTGCATTGGCAGATGCCGCTTGATAAGTAACTGGCAGGGTGTTTGAGGGCACCCTGCCTTTTTAAATCACAAGGAGGAACGTATGGTAAAAAATCTGAACCAGTTAAAAAAGACTTTAAAGAAGGGAACCTGTTTTGAGATCACTGCCCACTGCCGCCCGGAATATGTAGGCCAGAAACGGAAAGTCACGGTGGCAAATACCCAGGGATTTTACAGTATCGTGCCGGATGAGCCGGACTGTAAGGTCACCCTTGCCAATAACGGGAAGGGCTCCGTCCTCTGGTGGAGCAACGCCCCGTTCTGGGAATTTGAGGATGGGATCTGCAGTATATACTGCAGCGATAAGGAGCACACGGAAGAATTTCTTGTAATGTCATTTCACATCACAGGACAGGAGGTGGCTTAAATGGCACAGAACGCAAGGGAGAAAGTGCAGGCGCTGACCGCACAGTTAAACAGGTACAGGGATGAATACTATAACAGCAATGCTCCGTCCGTTTCGGATGAAGTCTATGACAGGATGTATGACGAACTGGTATCGCTGGAGTTTGAGACTGGGATATGTATGACGGATTCCCCTACCCGGACAGTCGGCTATGTGGCTGTCAGTGAGTTGGAGAAAACCACCCATCCCATCCCCCTGCTTTCACTGGATAAGACCAAAAGCGTGGAGGAACTGGTCTCCTTTACCGGAGAGCATCAGATCCTTTTGATGCTGAAGCTGGACGGCCTGACTGTCAAACTGACTTATGAGGAAGGAAGACTGGTTGAGGCTGCTACCCGTGGTGACGGAGATACTGGCGAAGTGGTGACGCACAATGTCCGCGGCATCTCCGGGATACCCCAATGTATTCCTTACCCGGAACGTCTGGTGGTGAGCGGGGAGGCATTTATCCGGCCCGGTGATTTTGAGAAACTGCAGGAAAAGCTGACCGACAGCAACGGAGAACGCTATAAGAACAGAAGAAACCTGGCTGCCGGCTCCGTGCGCCTTCTGGATGCGGCTGCCTGCCGGGGGCGCAGGGTGATGTTCATGCCCTTCACCGTACTGGAAGGATTTCCAGAAATGGGATTAAAGTCCCAGAAACTGCGGAAACTGCCGGAACTGGGTTTCCAGGTCTGCAAATTTGTCATCAGCAGACGGAGCCTGACCTGCCGGGAGATGGAGGAAGGAATCGGAAGCCTGCGCCAGTTTGCAGAAGACAATGATATCCCCATTGACGGGATTGTGGCGTCTTATAATGACATCGCTTTTTCCAGGTCCTGCGGACGGACGGGACACCACTATAAGGACGGGCTGGCTTTTAAGTTTGAAGATGAACTCCATGAGACAAAGCTGCTCTCTGTTGAATGGAACCCTTCCCGTTCCGGGGAGATTTCACCGGTGGCAGTTTTTCAGCCTGTGGAGATAGACGGATGCGAAGTATCCAGGGCAAGCCTGCATAATCTTTCCTTTATTGAAGGGATGGAACTGATGCCCGGCTGCCGGATACTGGTCAGCAAGCGGAACATGATCATTCCCCATGTGGAAGAGAACCTGGACCGCGGCCGCTTTGTGATGAATCAGGCCGTGCCGGAAAGGTGCCCCTGCTGTGGGGAGCCTGCCCGCATCCACGAAAGCCGTTCCGTGGAGAATGGGAAAGAAAAAGTCACAAAGACCCTGTTCTGCGATAACCAGAACTGTGAGACCAGGCGCCTGCGCCAGTTTGTGCATTTTGTCAGCCAGAAAGCCATGAACATCGAAGGCCTGTCCGAGGCCACTTTGGAGAAATTCATTGGAAAAGGATGGATTCATACCTACATGGATATTTATGAACTTGACAGACACAGGGACGAGATCGTGAACATGGAAGGCTTTGGGGAGAAATCCTGGCAGCGCCTGTGGGATGCCATCCAGGGCAGCAGGAACACCACCTTTGAGCGGTATCTCATCGCCATGGATATCCCTATGGTGGGGAATACGGCCAGCCGGACCCTTGCCGGGGTGTTCCACAGTGACCTGGAGGAATTTGAGGACGCAGTGCATCGGCAGTATGATTTTACGCAGCTCCCCGACTTTGGGGATACCCTGCACAACAATATCCATGAGTGGTTTTATGATGAAGAAAATCTGTATGTATGGGAGGTATTACAGCAAATGTTATATATTGAAAAAAGAACAATGGAAGAGAATAAGGATACGGTGAGGGAAAATCCTTTTGTGGGAATGACCATTGTGGTGACCGGAAAGGTGGAACCCTATACCCGCAGCGGCATCAATGAAATGATTGAATCCCTGGGTGCCCATGCAGGGAGTTCGGTGAGCAGGAAAACGGATTATCTGGTCTGTGGGGAGAACGCCGGCAGCAAGCTGGCGAAAGCCAGGGAGCTGGGCATAAAGGTTCTGACGCCGGCGCAGTTTTTCCATATGGCGGGCGAATAAAGAGCAGTGCCAGACAGGAACAGGTAACGGATTTTGTATATGGGGGAGAGAAAAGACAGGCTCTCCCCCTGTTGCTAAGGAGGATTTGAGATGAATAACCGGATTATGATCAAGCTGTCTGTATCTGACGATTGTATTTCCCTGCGGACATTTTCCAGAGGCTATCAGTCTCCCCAGAGATTTATCCTTACAGAAAAGGAACTGCTGGAACTGGAGGAAAAAGGATATCTGACGGTATCCGATATCCGTTCCTTTGCAAAGCTGGCATTACGCAAGACGGCAGAGCAGGGGGAGGTTCTGGAGATCGATTTTACCTGGCTCAGTGACGCCGGAGGCGGAAAGGTGTCCGGCATGACGGAAACGATACGGATTTTCTATGAGGAATTCAAAGAAATGGTGGAGGAAAGCCGGAAAAACGGCATCCAGAAAAGAATGCTGTCCTTAGAAGAAAAGAGCCGGCCCAGGATTGCATTCCAGAGCAGGAGAAACCTGAAAGCAGTGGCGGAGACAAAGGCATTGCGGAAGAAACTGGGAAAGTTCATGGGAGAGCATTTCCTTAGATGGAAAGGCAGCAGGCAGATCACTTTATATGATGATTTCGAGCCGTACAGCTTTTTCTTTCAGGAACAGACGCCCTATGGGACCGGAATGTGCGGGGGAGTTATCCTCCACAATCGGGAGAACATGAAAAAGGCATACTATGGAATACATACCTGACCGGAGAGGCCAGGGAAGGTGATGGGGCATAAAGAACAGGGCATGGCAGTTCAGACAGAACGGCCAGCCCTGTTTTTTCTTTTGTTGTTGAAAAAATGCGTAATCCATGCGTAAAGAATAAGTATAAAATAAAAAAGGAGATGGGAAACTATGTTAATTGCAATCGACCATGGAAACAAACAGATGAAGACGATCCACTGCCCGCCTTTTGTATCCGGGCTGGCAGAAAGCATCACCAGACCATTCGGCAGCAATATCCTGGAATATCAGGATAAATTTTATACGCTGTCAAACCAGAGGATTCCTTATAAGAGGGATAAGACGGAGGATGACCGCTTTTTTATCCTTACCCTGTTCGGGATTGCGGAGGAACTCCACATAGAAGAAAAATATGGGGAAGAAGTGGTGCATGTGTCTTTGGCGGTGGGGCTTCCACCGGCCCACTATGGGGCACAGAGCCAGGCTTTCATACGGTATTTTTCCAATCGGGGTATTGTAAACTTCCAGTACCGTGATAATCCGTATACCATTTATATTGAAGATGTGCGCTGCTATCCACAGGCTTTTGCGGCGGCTGTGACCATGATGGACGAGCTGTTGGACAAGCCGAGGGTGCTGATTGTGGATATCGGCGGGTTTACAGCGGACTACCTGATGATGCGCTCCGGCCGGGCAGACTTAAGCATATGCGATTCCCTGGAAAACGGAGTCATCCTGCTCTATAACCGGATTCGTACAAAGGTCAATTCGGAATTTGACATTCTGCTGGAAGAGACGGATATTGACGATATCCTGAAAGACGGTGAGAGCGGCTATTCCCCGGAAGTCGTTTCCCTTGTGGAAAAGCTGGCACGGGATTTTGTAAATGATCTGGCAAACAGTCTGCGGGAGCGTATGCTGGATCTGATGTCCGGGACAGTGGTGTTTGTGGGCGGCGGGGCCATTCTCCTGCGCCGTCAGATCGAAGCCTCCGGAAAAGTGAGAAATGCCGTATTTGTAGAGGATATCAATGCCAATGCAAAGGGGTATGAATTTCTTTATAAGATGGAAACGACAGGCAGGTGAATCTATGGGGAAGAAAAAGGATCGGGAGCGGTTCAGTATCAAATTCAATGAGAATGATCCATCGCATGAAACCGTGATTGGAATACTGGAGCAACAGGGGCCAAGACAAAAGGCACAGTTTATTGCAAATGCAGTTCTCCACTATATCCATTGTCCGGAGCCCCCGGATATCACCATTCCCCAGACCGTTGACAGGGCAGCCATAGAAGAGATTGTTGCGGAGATTCTGGGACGGAAGGAAACTGGGAAAAAGACGGAACGCAGGTCAGATATACGGAAGGAGTATGCACCAGAAAACGAAACTGTCAAACCAGTAAAGAACAGGGAGGAGGAACAGCTGCCAAAAGAGATGAATGAGGCAACGCTGGCACTGATCGCAGATACCATGTCAGCATTTCGGAGCAGCTAAAAAGCACAGGGAGGGGATCACTTTCTGCTCTGTGCTTCCCGTTCTTCCAAAGCAAGGATAAAACTGTTGATAATATCCTCCAGATGGCGGTATTGTATAGGAGGAAGGTCCGAAATCCTGGAAAGCAGAATGGAATGGTCGTTTTCATTTATTTCACCAAGGAGCAGGTAATCGGTACTGATGTCAGGGGCAGAGCAAAGCCGGATGATGTTTTCCGGGCGCAATGCTTTCTTGCCAAGTTCTGCCGAGGAAACGGTCTGCGAAGTAATGCCCGCTTTTTCAGCCAGCTCTTCCTGCGTCATGCGGAGCTGTTTCCTGCGGCTTAATATGCGGCTGCCAATCTGGTTTAATAAATCCTCCATCCTCTTACCTCCTTGCTATGGACTAATTTTATCTGCTATGGTGTAAATAATTAAGCGATTATAGTTGATAAAATTCTCCTATGATATGTATAATAAGTCACAAGAGTAAAAATATAAGGAAACGTGAAAAATATAACAGAAAAGGAGAAGTGAAATGTTAAATGATGTATGGATGAAGATAGCCCAGTTTCTGGGAACATTGAATGGGGAAAATGTGAAAAGGGAGAGCTATGTGCGTACCCCGGAGTTTGAAGCGGCACTGGAGGCATGGAAGGAGACAGAGCAGGAATGGGAAGTATTTATGAAAAGCATGCCTGCAGATGGACAGGAAAAGGCAGAGGAAATGAAGGAGTGTCTGGAGGATTTTTCATCCGCCCAGGAGAAGCGTGCCTACATCCAGGGCTATGTGGACTGCGTGCAGGTGCTGTACCATATGGGGCTACTGAAAGAGAATACACAACTTAAATGGAATAAATACACAGATACACTATAATTATTTCTATTATTATTTTGATGCAATGTATCTATTGATTTATACTTTAGAAGGGGGTATTCAGAGGCCTATATTTCAGTCAGACAGGATAGTTAGCAGCTGTTTTGTGTCGGCAAATATTATTTTCAAATCCGTATTCTATTTGAATCAAGATCTGGAGAATTTGAAGTCCTTCCATGGAGTTCAGGATAGAGAAGCCGGAAGAATGCTTAAATTATGCTATAGACGATAGGGAACTCCTAAAGCAGCTCTATGGCCTGTAAGATCTTTCAAATTATACCGAATTTCTAAAATGGGGCAAAATTTTTTGTTTTCTACTGTATAATATAAGATCCAGTATAAAGCTATACTGAAAATCCCCGCAATCAGCCATGAATTGCCAGCTAATTACAGGGATTTCAGTATAAAACAAGTTTTGATATAACTAAGTAGAGTAACTGCTGCGTCGGGGGTTTTTCCATCTTGACGGCTGTTGTCGGGCAAAAGGCTTCATTGCGGATCATTCTCTTCCTGTTGTTTCATTAGAGTAGCATAACGAAGAAGTTGTTTTCGGGATGAAACACCCAGCTTATTATAGATATTCTTGTTGTGAAACTTTAACGTATTTTCTGTGACTTCTAAAATTGCAATAATTTCTTTCGCGTTCTTCCCTTCGAGATACAAATTGAAGACTTTCTGTTCTGTTGGGGTAAGTTGACTAATTCCTTTCAAAAAGTATTGAAAGTCATCGGGATCGATTTCCTGCTTTCTGGAATATGCAAGCCGTGCAATTTCTGTTTGTGCCGACTCATACTCACTGTTGGCTTGATGGAGTTCATTTTGCAGACGTTCCTGTCTGATCTGTGCTTCCAGTTTTTCTTGATGCAAAGTAGATAATGCTGCCTCATGCTCTCGGTCCTGCTGTTCAAGAAAAGCGAATAAATCTCCAATCTCTAAAACACGGGAACTCCCCTGCTCAAGGCCTGTGCCGTCCTTGATCCGCTCCAGATCTTTCAAAATTGGCGCAACATATTTTTTACTGCCCCAGAGAGCAACAGCTAAAATAGCAAAGGCTGCGATGAACAGAATTGCCGCAATTTTTAGCTGCGCGGTCTTTACAAGATCCTGATATTCTTCTGCGGGGAGCATTACAGCGACAACATGGGTGGTTGTCCCTACCGCCAGTTCCCGCATTTTGCCGATGAATTCAATATCGCCACTGTGAAAAACAGTCAAACTCAGATTATTTTCAACTGTAAAGACGCTATCCACCGGCGGGAAATAACCGGATTGATTTCCAGCAATTTGACCTACATATCCATCAGAGCTGCGGTCAAGGAGAGCGCAGAAAATATGGGATTGCTCTGTTTCCGATGCCTTGTGCGAAAGCATGAAATACAGATTACTGATTTCAAAACCGCATACACCGATGGTGGTGCCGCGAGAGTCAAAAACTGGAATACAAAGCAACCGCACATTTTCCCAGGTGTCTGGCAGCCGATAAACGGATGTCAGAAAGTAAGCCTTGGAAATGCTGCCACTTCTTGAAGACATCAACGTATCGACTTCCGGGAACAAACCCTTTCGGGTTTCCAGCTGCCAGGTGCTGTGCAGATTGATGTTGTTTTCTCTCGCAATCGAGGAAAAACCGCGGTATAGGCAGACATCATTATGGATTGTGTTTTCCGCATACAGGTTCGCAAACTTTAAGTATAATCCCTGATAGCTTTCATCGGGCAGTGTATCATTCACCGTAGTGTTCAAAAAACAGAATGCCCCGCTGCAAGGTACAAGCTGCATATTGTTATAGACAATTTCAAATATTCTGTCCTGCATAGATGTCAAGGCATCCGGGTTATTATGTAGCTGGTCAAAGGGAATCCCGGAATCAGTCAGTTCATCCCTGACAGCCGCCGTCAGCTGCTTTGAAAAAGCAACCGCATAGGCTGCCTGGTTGTTGCTTTGTTCCTCAATAAAATCGGCAGAATTCTCAAGCTGATTTTTTAATGCCCGCTCCATCTCAGAGCCGATGGGGTCGATTGCACCAAACAGAAACAGCAGCATGGTAATCAGGAGCGCAAAGAAGAACATGAACGCAAAGAGGTAAAGCATAAGGCGACGGCGCATAGAAATCCCCTGCGTTTGAGCTGATTCCAGTGCGGATTTGATTTCTTTCAGATGCAGTATCATAGCGATTCTCCTCATTTGTCACTATTCTACGGCATTCCGAATTTCTGCAAGCGAGGAAACAAGAAGCTCTGACATGACAGTTTCCGGGTCCTCACCATGTTCTACACGGCTAACATAGTCCTTGTGGGCGGCTGATAATACACTTTTCAAGGTTTCCTCAAATTTTGCCTGCGTTTCGCCGGAGCCATCATACAGCGGCAGAGCGCAGAAGGTGTAGGAATCGTACATTTGGTCTATTGTGCCATAGAGCATATGAAATTTTTTGTTCTCAACAATACTCATATCAGAGAACAGAGTGGAAAAGGCATTTTCGGTCACCGGAAGGTATCCGGAGTCTACAACAAAGTCCAGGTTGTGTTTCTCTTCTGTAATCCATCTGCCAAAAACAGCGGCAGCCTCATTTTTTCTCTCATCTTCACTTCTCATGGCAAATAGTCCCGTACCTCGCTGTATAACCACAGGAGAAGCACCAGAGAACGTAGGATAAGGATAAGTCGCTGTCGAAATATCCTCAGTAGTATTGTCCTGGTAGGTCACATAGTCCCGCAGATACAGCATTCCTGCCGTAGAACCAATATTACTGATAACCTCGGCGGTTTTCCAACGATCAGAAGCATAACCGTCCCCCGTGCATAGTCCTCCGTGGATTGCTGCCCGCGCCATTGGCAGATAAACTTGCTCAAATTCCTCACTGCTGCAATCCGGCTTTCCGTCCTGAATGAATTGTCCACCCAGCCCATCTATATTGATAAAGAAGTAGTGGTAGAAGTCATTGATTTGAAACATCTCTGCACCACCTGACCAATCGTAGTATTGGCAGCATATATCAAAGAGTGTTTCAAAATGGAGAAGCCCCTCCTCTGATACTCCCATATCTGCGGCAAAACGGTCAAAGATTGTCTTATTTAAGAACAGCAGTTCCGTAGATTTGGCAATAGGCAGCATCACCAGTCGTCCGTCCATGATGCCTTCCGCTAAAAAATCGTCCACAAAAGCGGATTGCTCGTCCTCTGAAAGATATTCGTTCCAATCCAGAAACCTTTCCAGACCAATCTCTTCCGCCACCCGCGGGTAGGCAGTGAACAAATCCGGCATAGGAACCGCTCCCGGTTCGTTGTGGGCAGAAGAAATCAGAGCCTCATCAATGGCGGTCGAATTTGTGACGGAGACAACAGAGATGACGATACCAGCCTCTTTTCCCCGTGTCCGGTTAAACTCATCAATAATATCGTTAAGCGGCGATTCCGTCTGGCTTCCGTAAACGTGCCACATCGTCAATGTGACGGGATCGCTTGCGGCTTTATCTCCGCAGCCTGTCATACTCACCAGCAGTATGATAGCAAGAAATAAGATACATGATTTTTTCATTTTGGTATTCTCCCATAACTCTATTTAGTCTGCATTAGTCTCTTTTCTAAAGTGCGTCAATGACAGCGGAGAGATAGCTGGATGAAACGGATCCATAAATAAAGTTATCTACCAGACCGTCTTTCTTGGCCTGACGCACCCCATTCGCCAGCTTTTTCTCTGTGTTTTCATCCACCAGCAACACGATTTTACAGTCCGGATTGCTCATTCTCAGGGCGTTGCGGATTTTTAGTCGCGCATCCAGATCCCAGGATGTGTACGCAGTGACCTCCATGATCAGAACATTAGCAAGCACAGCATCGCATAGTGACAGAGTCTTGTCCGGGCTTTCACTTATGATCGGTTCCAGGTCGAAATCAAAGCTGTGTAGTGCTTCGGCTACGGCGTCTGCAAACAGGGCATTTTGCATATCAATCACGATTCTTCGCATAAGGCAACCTCCCACAAATTATTTTTGATGATTCCAGTATAGCGAAAAAGCCCTTTTTGCGCCCTGTCCTTAAGTGCAGGTTTTTAAATTTTGGCAAAAAAATTTTCCCGGCTACTATGAAGCCAGGAAAATAAGACTTTACACCTCGTTATTCTGTTGTATCGAGCTCCAAATCTTCTGGTAGATTTGGAATGATAAACTTCTTGCCCGTGACTGCTATGGCAAGGCGGGTCTTATTGGCGTAGCCTGTTTTTTGCAGAATATTGGAAACATGGTATTTCACGGTTCTTTCCGCAATGCAAAGGGCTGTGGCAATCTCGCTGTACTCCAAGCCATCGCACACCAGACGCAGCACCTGGATTTCCTTTGCCGTCAGATCGGCGCTGTCGGCAAGACCTAACTTCACTTTTGGCGTTTCATGCGGAAAAAGGTGTTCTCCCATCATGGTGCGGTCAATGACATCAATCAATTCTTCGGGACTGAAATCCTTGTACCAAAAGCTATCCACCTTTGCGGCTTTTGCCCTTTCCAAAAAGCTGACCTCTACCATTGACGTAACAGCGATGATTTTTATATTCGGGAACGCTGCTTTGATCTCGGCGGCAGCTTCAATGCCATCCTTGTTTCCAGCGGTGCATACATCCATCAAGATCAGGTCAATGGACTGCCGTCTGCAATAGGCAAGGGCAATATCCGCACCGCTTATACTGGCAGCCAGAGTATATTTTTTACTGTCAGAGATCATTCTCTCCATATATTTGCGGGGCATCCGCTGATCCTCTACTATCAACACCTGTTTCATTCTGCCGCCTCCTTTTCTGTTGGCATGGTGATGGTCAGCACAAAGACCGGTGACCACTGTATTTCCATAGAGCCTCCCAAATTTATAATATGGCGATGGACATTAAGCAACCCGCCTTTTGGCGTGACGGCACTCTTGGGGGGCTTTCCGTTATTTGTAATGTGAAGAGAAATGTTACCATCGCCCTGTATAATGATGGCGGAAAGTTCCGTTGCGTCCGCATGGCGGACACAGTTGGTCAAGCTCTCCCGCATGGCAATCACGAATATACGATATAGTTCTTCCTGCTTTGGCAGTTCTCCTGTCAATTCAACCTTTACTCCAATGGTGGAAGCATCTTGCAAAAATTCCGCAAACTCGCCACGTTCCAAAGGATATTCGTTGTCGCTTTTTATTGCGCTGACCGCTTTTCGAAACAACTGAATACTCTCAGCGGCTTCTTGGGATATCTGCTCTTGGCGTAAAACCTGCCGTATCGCTATGATTCCTGCACCCATCTGATCGTGCAGCTTTGTTTTTGCCAACAGGACCTCTGTTTCTTTTGTCAGCGTCAGAACATTGTCCGAAAGAATTTTCAAGTCACTGGCAAACTTTTCAAGCTGCTTGGTCTGTTCTTTGAGTTTGAGACTCTTTTCGTAAAGTTCGGTCACATCAGAAAAGATCACCTCTGTAAAAACCGTTCCTTCCGATACCGCTATCTTGGACTGCACATAGCGCCAGACTTTCCCATTGGGAAACAGATAGGTTTGCTTTTCATCTGGGAGCCTTAAAACGCTGCTTCTTTTGTCACATTCCATAAGCGCCTGCTGCAGTTCATCAAAGCTCTGCAGATCGCTTTGTGCAAGGATGCAGAACAAACGGTGCATTTGCAGGTTGCATAGTTTAAGCCTGCCTGATGGAGTAAAATAGCAGATTGCGCTGGGCAGCGTATCGAGTGCCTGCTTTATAGAATTATGGCTGAGTGTCTTGCCCTTTTGAAAAATCAGGCTGGAGGTTTGGCAGAGGAGCAGAACACCTGACACACCCACAATGCACCACAGCACCCACATGGGCAACGGAAGTAAAGGCTTTGCGGGAACTTCCGTTATCTTTTTGTCAAAAGCATCGGCAGTAATACACAACAGGAGCAGCAGGGAGATAAACACCCCTGCATTCAACGTTATGTTTCGCTTACGCTCTCTTCTTTCAAGGGATGCAAACATATAAAACACACACAGAATCAGGGAAAAGAACAGACACATCAGCAGTGCAACCTGTTCTGTTCCGGAGGCCAGATAAAAGGTCATCATGGGTGCCCACCTGCCTTTCTGATGCGGAGGACAAAACACCATACGCCATCCTCAAAGGAACAGCTTTCGCAGGCGTTCTGAAAATCCGCAAGGGAGCTTTCGCACTCCACATCCAGGCGAAGGACAATAGAATCGGCGAGACAGCGCGCTTTCAGCCAAACAAAGCTCAGATCATCTATGGCAGTTTCCACCACTTTTTCAAAGAAGTCGTAGACTGAAATCGCATCCTCAGTAAAGATTCTGCTGCCCTTGGGGATGTCCGCTTCGCATTCTACGCCCATTAGTTTCAAATTCGCAAAGGATTCCTCCGCGCATAGAGACAATTCTGTGGTATCAGTGGTCTCCGTTTTTTCACGAATAAATATCAAGTTGCCCATACGTTTTATAAAAGCGCCAATCACAGTGATTTTCGCAAGCAGGATACGGCGCTTTTCCAGATTTTTTTCACCGTCATATCGAGAAAACAGGTCGTCCAGCAAATCTATTTGATGGGCGGTCATTTCCTGCAAAAGATCATACAGACGGTTCTTTTCCCGCCGGGTATGGATTTCCACCTTGACACGGTAATTTTCTTGTTCCAAATGAACACTTTCTGCGAGTGTTTCCCTATTTTCCTCCAGCTTTTCCAGAAGAGCGGTAATATCTGTTATATCTTCCTGCCAATACACATGGCCCCCCTTAATGGGATGACTTTTCAGCAGAGTGTTTTTATCAAGGTTGGTAGTGCCATCCTCTGCCATACGCATGACCTGTTCGGAAAGCAAGGGTGAATTTGCGGAGGCATAGCAGATCTGATAGTTGTTATCGGTAATCTGGGCGCCAAAGGTTCCGGCTTCAAACAACTCGTCATAGTCGGTGTTGGCCTGGATCAGTCCACACTGGATACAGCTTTCAAGTATACCGGTAAACATCAGGCATTGCACCGCTGTAATGTCCCCGCCGATCAACTGCATCCATTCTACTCCGCTGGCGTAAATAAAGGCATATACAATGGAGCAGGACAGCAAAAACGCCGGCAGATATTTTCTTTTTTGCGCCAAACGACATTTTACAAGCATGACCGCAAAGGCAGACAGCGCACAGAGAATTTCCCAGCCGATGACAAGATAATATCCATATTCATAATCGTTATCCGAATCGCTCCAAATCTTTCCGGCTGGAAAGGAAAACACGATCTGGTGAAAATCGTTTGTCAGCACCAGCAGCAGAAAAAGCAGAGTGGGGACATATAACAGAGTTGTCCATTTGGGAAGACGGTAGCTTTCTGGCTTGCCCAGGGACATGGAAACAAATATGGAGAACAGCGGTATGAACAGCATGGGAAAATAGTACCAATACCATAACTGCCGGATCGTACCAGGATCAGAAATAAAATAGTATTTCATTGACCGCACAATAAACCAAAATACGGTCAGAAAAGAAACACCCGTCATATAGCGGCGCACCTGCGCCTGCAAAATGCGGCGGTTGACAGAGAAGCCCCAGCCTATATAGAGACTGATATAGATCATTGTGCGGACTAAGCCCAGCGGAACGGAAAGAATACCGGACTTTCCCAAAACGCGGGCAAGAACAGCGCAGACAACCATCGCAGTTATAAATAGACCCATCTTTTGATTCTGTTTTGTCATGTGGGGATACCTCCCCTCAGAAAATGAAAAACCACTTTCATCACAGTTTCCTTTTCGTTGTATCTTATCCACGGGGTTCCCGCCACCTGCTTTGAAAGAAACATCCTACCCTTTTGGGGGGTTGGGGTGGCAAAGGGAATCAGTTTTTTTTCTTTTATCCTACTCTTTTGAGGGTTGGGGGTGGGGACAAAGGAAGGAAAATCGCTTAGACTATGGGCACAGGCAAAGCCAAAGGAGGGTATAGTCTTTGTCCAAGATTCCATTGGATCTTGAAGGGGTATCCCTTTGGGTGAGGAGGTACATCCCCACCGACAGCTTCTGGTTCTGCTACAGTGAACAGGAGCCGCCCCTTTTGATATCTATTGTACCATAAAGTCTTAACAAAATCGAGGGTCAAACAAAGAAAGGAGCAGGTAAATATGGGACTTATCAAAGCAGCATTGGGCAGCGCGGGCGGCGTGTTGGCCGACCAGTGGAAGGAATACTTTTATTGCGACGCGCTCCCCAGCGACGTGCTGATGTGCAAGGGCCAGAAGCGGACCTCGGGCCGCTCCAGCAATACGAAGGGCAATGACAACATCATCACCAGCGGCTCCGTCATCGCCGTGGCCGACGGCCAGTGCATGATGATCGTGGAGCAGGGCAGGATCGTGGAGCTGTGCGCCGAGCCCGGAGAGTTCACCTTTGACGCCTCCACCGAGCCGTCCATTTTTGCGGGCGGGTTCAATAAGGAGAACCTGATGGAGGTCTTCGCCGGTGTGGGCAAGCGGTTCACCTTCGGGGGCGAGGCCCCTAAGGACCAGCGGGTGTACTACTTCAATACCAAGGAGATTCTGAATAACAAGTTCGGCACCCCCACCCCCATCATCTTCCGGGTGGTCAACCGGGAGATCAACATGAGCCGGACGGTGAGTCTGCGCTTCAACGGCGTCTATACCTATCAGATCTCCAACCCCATGCAGTTCTACACCCGGCTGTGCGGCAACGTGGCGGACGAGTGCTCCCGAGAGCTTATCGACGGCCAGCTGAAGGCGGACTTCATGGATGCCCTCCAGCCCGCCGTGGGGGCGCTGGCGGAGCAGGAGCTGCGGCCCGACCAGATCCCGGCCAAGGTGAAAGAGCTGAAAAAGGCCATGAACGCCGAGCTCCAGGAGAGTTGGGGCGACCGGGGCATCACCATCGCCTCCATCTCCATGAATCCCATCACCCTGTCGCCGGAGGATATGAAGAAGGTCCAGGAGATGGAGGAGTCGGCGTCCTACGGCTCCAGCCCCCAGATGATGGCGGGCCGGATCACCACCGGTACCATCGACGTCATGAATACCGCGGCGGGGAACTCCGCCGGGGCCATGACCGGGTTCATGGGCATGGGTATGGCCGGCGGCATGATGGGCGGCGGCGGAGCCTTCGGCGCGGCCCAGAACCTGTACAACATGGGACAGCAGCAGCCCGCGCCCGTAGCGCCCGCTCCCGCGGCTCCCGTCGGGTGGACCTGCTCCTGCGGCCAGACA
>ERZ808051.1109-NODE-1109-length-20502-cov-6.088715_pt1 | contig 20502 bp, 19 predicted proteins | sample MGYA00380199_ERZ808051 | MGnify/ENA primary metagenome ERZ808051 (study PRJEB31490, sample SAMN06133391) | mouse gut metagenome | isolation source: J11 | host: mice | place: China: Chengdu | collected 2015-05 ...
GATAGAACACACCGTAGATCACCAGGATACAGGCAGAGAGGATCACCATGCCGATTATGCCATAGAGCATTGCGAACTGCATATTGACGGATAAGGTGTCAAGAAATGCATTTGACGGCGCCACATATTCCCGCTTGATCCCTGCACTGCTTCCGATCTGATACATCATTTCCTTACACTCTTCAAGGCTCATATCCTCCGCGCCGTAAAGCCTGGCATACACTTCATAAGGTCTGTCCTTTAGCTGGCTTCCGTTCCTGGCATAGCTTTCAGACAGGAATATGGAGAACTGCTTTGCCGAGGCGTTGCCCTTTAAGATTCCTGATACGGTAAATGTCTCCGTACTGCCGTCATAAAACGAGAAGGTCACACTGCTCCCGACAGAAGGCTCCTGCCCCATCTTCGTCAGCATGGCTGCCTGTACGGCAATCTCGTCTTCTGCTTCTGGCAGACTGCCCTCTTCTAACTCCCCCACCTGGATCTCATCTATCAGTTCACTCACATAAAAAGGCATGACGTCAAAACCATCCATCTTGGACAATACCCCTGTTTTCACCTGTATCTGATAAACAATGTGTTCATCTGCTTTCAGTGTTTCTACCTGTTCTTTGGTAAGGTTGTAATAACCTACCTGCTGTCTGTGGGAGAGTCCATTTTTGACCTGCTGATTTTGTCCCATCGCAAACATAAGGATTGCGGTCAAGAGAGCCGATGCCAAGACAATGGTAATCATCACAAAGATATTACGCATATAACTTGATTTAAGGCTCTGTTTTGACATCCGGGAAATCATTTTTGTTGTTATCTTTTTATCATTCATTCCGATTACCTCCCTATATTGTCAAGTGATTTTCCTTAAAAAATCAAGGAATTTTAAAGTTTATATCTCAGGTGAATGAGCCAGGGAGATGGACATTTCTCTGTATCTGGTACGAAAATAGAGGGTGAAGGGTACACGAAGTAGAACGTCTTTGTTCTCGCTCTACATGGCCTTGTGTATACCCATCCTTCTATGGCAGCGTACCTCCCGTGTCTACCAGGATCACCCTGCATCTCTGCCGGGGTCCTAACTTCCTTCGTCCCGCCTGTCCATAACCAGGGTGCCAGCTCAGCTCCTTTACAGGGTCATGCCCTATGGAAAATATTCCTGCCGGCTACCGGCTCATTCTTTGTATAAGTCTTACTGACCTGTATGTTTTTCCCGGCCGGCACCTTGCGGCGGACGTTTTCCCGGCCGGTTTCCCATACCTTCCAGCTTTCCTGTCACCGCTGGATTCAGCTCCCGGCAGCGTCTGACGGAGGCTCAGTCCAACTGTGACAGGGCATTGCCTGTTTTTTCCCGTTGTTTGTTATTCTGCCTGTACCTGTGGCCTCTTGATGTCTCCCAGCAGCTTCTTTGGGTCATACTCTACACCTTTTGTGAGGATTGCATAAAATATCCTTAGTATCTTGCAGGCTACCGCCACTACCGACTGCATCTTTTTCAGCGGGTTCTCCTTCCTCGTCCGGTAGTATTCATGTATCTCCCGGAACTCTGCATTCTTCCCCACCAGCGATATTGCTGCCTCATACAGTACATATCTCAGGCGTTTCCGCCCACGGTAGCTGATCCGGCTTTCCCCATTATGTTTTCCGGAATCATTCGCCACGATGGCATATCCTGCCAGCTTCTGCAGCTGTTTGGGATTGTCAAACCGTCCTATGTCCCCAACTTCCGCTATAAAGCCGCTGACCGTCACCATTCCGATCCCCTTGATAGCCAGCAGGTTGTCTATATATGGGATCTCTTTCAGTTTTTCTTCTATATTTCGGAGCAGTCCCTCCTGCCTTGCTGTATATACATCCATGTCATCCAGCAGGTTCTTCAGTTCCATCCTTGCGGCTTCCGGTGCTTCCTTGCTTCCAACGCTATGCTCCGCGGCCGTTACAAGGGTCTTTGCCCTCTTCATTCCAGCACCTCTCAGCTTTGCGTCCCTCCATATCCGGTTCACACCTTCCACTCCCAGTTTTCTGATGTCCTCCGGCAGCGGTGCCTCCTTCAGCACCATCCTCCCGCTCACCGCCTTCAAATCCCCGTAAACGTCTTTATATTCAGGAAAGTAGATGGCGAACCATCTGGCCAGGCGGTTCTTGATCCTCGTGAGCTCCTCCTGCGTCTGGAAGCGCAGGTTCGATAAGCTCCTGATCTCTGCATAGATGCCGACTGGCATGTAAGGGTATGAGAATCTTCCCTCGTTGACAAGCGCAGCGATCGTCTTGGGATCCTTTCGGTCATTCTTGTTGGGGTTGTTGTCATCCAGTTCTTTCGATTTCTTCACATGGTGGGGATTTACATGTACCGGCTTCATTCCGTTATCCTGCAGGAATTTCCCCAGGGCGAACCAATAGTGGCCTGTCGGCTCCATGCCGGGGATTACAGCAGTTTTGCCATGTTTCTCCGCCATGTCCTCCATCCATGCTTTGAATGTCTGGAATCCGGCCTCTGTGTTGCTGAACTCCAGCGGTTTCTTTGTATACTCATAGTTGCGCCAGTCAAATGCTCGGGCATAATGAGTCTCACTTCCGACATCAATACCAACGATCAAAGTTTTTTCAGTTATGGATGCAATTTTTGCGTTCTGTGTGTTACAATTCATTTTAGATACCTCTCTGTTCAATAAGATTTTTACAAACCATCCAAAGTCAGTAATCTTATTTTACTCTGAGGTATTTTTTTATCAACCTTCTTTCTTGGAATTTCCTATATTTGAATTATACAGGAAGCTCCTATTATTTTTGACAGAACATACCCCTGTTCCTGGTAGTCCCGCACTTCCTCCATAAGCTCTGCCGGATCGGCATTGCTAAGGAACTCTCCCTGCTCCGTCCGGATTTCATAGTACCCGTCCCGGCTGTGCGGAAACCGCCGAAAGGAGCAGACAATGCCGTTTGAAACGGCATCACTGACCATAATTGCGCTCATACGCTGCCTCCTCTCATAAAAAAGCACAAAAAAAGACGCCTACAGATAATCTGTAAACGCCGTATTCTGTGCAACAACTTATTACATTAAAAGGAACTTGTTACTAAATCAATGAAGAATATTATGAAATTTCCAACCACTCCTTTACTGTTTCTACAGCATAGCCTACCCCTTGTGCAATTTTTTCAATCTCCACGCCTAATTCATAAAAATTTTTGCATCCTCTTTTGCCTGCATCAGTCTGCCCTGTATTTCTGATTCTGCCCTCATTTCTTTAATTGCCTGACACATATCAACAGTCACCCCGCTTTTATCATACTACATTCCCGAATTTGTTATTGCCTCAATGACATCCACTGCTCCTCGTTCTACTACCCGAAAGCGCTTTTCATTAGCCTTCAAAACTCTGTTTATGTTTACCTGACTGTTACTCCATGCAATAACCTACGGTATAAAAAACAAAGAATAAAGCCTCCCATCAGTCTTGACTTGGAGGCTTTATTTTGACCACATTTATTGATTGTAACTTGAAAAATGGTATACCTTTGTCCCATTCAATATCTTCCGCCAGTTCATCAAATCTTCGATAATACGCAAAACATAAACTTCCTGTTTTTCGCTATTGATGATATAAAAAATCAGATAGGATTCATAAACTTTTTTATGTATGAGATATCCACGATACTTAATACCCGAATCTGCAAACTTCAACGGAAAATCTCCCATATTTTTTACTTCCCGATTCAGATTATGATATAATTTCTCAACAGCATCCGGATTGCATAGTTCTGTAAGAATGTACTGCACAAGTCCAAAGATATCATTTATCACTTCATCTGCCACCAGCACTCTATAATTCATTGTTCATTCTTTCCCTGATAATTTGGAACGCCTCATCTGCCGTATGCAACCTGTCGGCTTCCATATCATCAATTCCTTTATCAAGATAAGAAAAAAGAGTCTCCATTGCAATCTTCTCATTTACTTCATCTGTTGTCTTAACTGCAACTTCCATATCGTTCATCTCCCTTCGTATAAAAATAGTATATCTGATTTTGTAAAAAAAGTATACTCTCAAATCTTATTCTCTAAATTTTCCAGCTATTTTGGTTTCTTCACACGACTTTACAACTTTATAAATGATACCCTTGTTGCTGAATCAACTGTTTTAGGGCATTAATTATTGTATTTGATTTTATGCGGGTTTCGATATTTTCCACGAAAATGGCATAAAATACCTGTTCCCGGATCTGTCCGCTAAGAGCAAACCGAAACTCCTGTACGCTTTCTGCGCGGTATTTTGAAAATGCCTCATCCTGATACGGCAGTATTTTCATGGCACAATAGGCGACGTTAATCAGATTGACCAGCATTTCAATCCCTTTACGGCTCCGCACCATGTAACTGCATGCGGTCGCTTCCCGTCCGGTTTAACGGGGATTTTTCCTGCCACGCGCAAAAAATCTGGAGCTGTTCCGGTAAAATTGTGCTAAAAAACAGGCGCCGGCTGCCAGAATCTTTTTTCGGCGCTGCCACGTATGCCATAACCTCCCTTTTGCCAAATATATTTGTAAGCACCCTGCGTGCAGCCATAAAATAGTCACCGATTTTTTCATCAGACAGGGTAAAATCATCCTGAATGGACAGCTTTCTTCCATGTGCCGCAGGCCTCCCCTTTTTCCCGGATAGTTCGGGAGCCAGGTCATAAATGACGGAGTCAGCCCTGACATTGCCAATAAGGTCAAGGTTTTTGTATTCATCCACAAGACATACAAGGTCTTTCTTGACATACCAGCTGTCACACAGGATGATAACATTTTTCTTCCTGGCAAGTTCCGGCATTGCCTGGCGTACCATTGATGCAGCAAGCTTCAGTTTGGATTCGCTGCCCAGCCACATACGGTAACCCAGCGGGAGGGAAACATAACGGATCCGGTTCTGGTTCCACACAGGCACGCAGAGCATGATGCTTACAAAACAATGCCCGTTGAGATAATTTGAGCCATTGTGTGCCGCATGGTCAAAAAGTTTTGATACATCCTCAAATTTCTTTCCTGATTTGGGAACCATGGTGTCATCAATACACAGAAAGACCGGCTGGGAACCGAGATCCAGGGGTATGAGGTTCAGGGCAGTGCGGGCGGTGATGTTCATAAACCTGCTATAATCTATATTTGCGTAGGAACAGGCATAATAAAAAGCATTCAGCGATTTATCCGTAATTTTTGACAGAAAATGTCTGTAAAGGAAACGGATGGAACCAGCTGATTCCAAAGCGATCACGGCAAGCAGGAAAAGGAACAGGTTTCTGGCGGTCGGGGCATAAACAGCAACAAAATAAACAGAAAAATATTTATAAAGTCTACCAATTATGTTGTTTTCATCGTATAATAAGTTTAACGTACAAGGTCACTCTCTTTCGTAAGGATTTATTTGCAAACTTATAATACTACGAAATGTGCCTTGTGCGTTACTTTTTTTCAAAAGTTGTAAAGTGGTGTTTTTTTATAGAATTCTGGAAAAATATAAACCTTTCCCACTTGTTCTATAAATTTACGTTCTAATACGGTGTAAACCTCTTCTTGATTGCCTTGTAAAAATATCAACCTTTGCAAATCCTCTGTTATACAAGGTTGTTTGTCCTGCAAAAAACCAGACTTTTCAAGAAACTCAGAGACTTGAAAGGCACAGAAGTCATTATTTAATTCCTCTATCACTTCATTGGCAGACAGTCCCAGCAAAACTTCATCCCCTTCAATCAGCCTAAATATTTGTTTATCCCATCCCGTATAGCATCTCCGTCTTGTTCATCATAAAAACGTTTTACATAATCATACATCTGTTTCAGATAATCATCGTCATCATGGCACTGCTCTACAAATTCCTCATGAAGAATTTCCAATCCACCAAGAAAATAAGCATTGTATATTTTCATATTTTCTTCAATTAAGGACTTATCTTCTGGTGTTTCAGCAGCAAATTTAAAAGCTCTGTATAAACGTTTATCCTCATCTGGCTCAGAATCCGTATCTAACATCATAATGATCTGATAAACATATTTTAACTCCTGCCGTCTTTTCCCAAATACTTCTGCCAGCATACCCGCATTACCCTCTTCTGAATTATCAATCACGCTTTTTCTATTGTATTGAAACCCAATCAAAGGACACACTACATATGCATCAATATAAGCGCTGAAAATCTTAAAATTATTATGTTGCTCCCTATCTGGAACATTCCCTGCCAATTCACATAAATCTTTCCAATAGTTCGCATGTTTCCCTGTTATTCTAAAATCTTTATCAAACATAGCATTTCCTCCGTTCAGATAATATGTGTAACCGTATCAATTTCTTTGCCAAATTCATCTCTGTCTTTTTCAATCTTATAACTTTTACCCACATAGCTTTCAAGATTTTCGGACGCATATTCCCAGTCTTTCTGCATGACTGCCATTATTACCTGATTAGCAGTATTCGGAAGGATTTTACATATATTGTCAATATGAATCTCATCTACATTCGAAAATGGTGCATCCATGACAAGCGGGTACACCTGTCCCAATTTCATATCTCCATCATCCAAAATTTTATCCTTAGCCATTGATACTAAACTTGCAATAAAAGCAAAGCTTTTAACCGCTTTCAAACCATCTGACTCCTCTGTAGTTATATCGGAATATCTCACACGATATTTTTCATCAATTTCAATGGCTCTATCACCGTGATACATTTTAGAAAAATTGTCATTGACACGCTTTTGCAACTCAGCACGCACAACATCTTCCTTTTCCTTATAAGTATCAAAAAGCCATCCATAGACATGCTGCGCATATGCAATAAGTCTTGCTGCTCTTTGATTCTTGGTACTGCTTTTTGCAAACTTATCAATAGCCTTTTGACAATTACTAATGTTGGAATTACACTCTCCAAGTTTTCTGTTACAGGAATCGTAATCGTCTTTTGCCTCCAAATATTTTGTATGTGCTTCCCTGCGATTTTTTTCAATATTTCTCGCCTCTGTATCGTCAATTACTTCTCCCGCTAATGACTCCAATTCATTTTGCAATTTGGTTATCTGCCTTTTGGTTTCACGATACTCTATAAACTTTCTCTCAATATTATCTTTAAAATCTTCTGTACCTGCCAAATATCCCTCTGACTTATCTTTGTATTGCCTTACGGCATCCCCCACATGTTCTGGCGGCAATACGCGTCTTTCTTCCATTACTTTTGCATACGGTATTGTTCCGGGATCTAATCGGGTTCCACATATACAAATTCTCCTCTTCACAAGAAAATCTATTGCATCCTGTTCCATCGCCGGAATACTTTCTCTAACTCCACCTGTTTTCTTGTTTTGATTTTCTAAAAATTCAAGTGTTTCTTTAATAGACGGCAGTCCAAAATAGGCAAAAGTACGGTTGTTAAATGAGCGAATCATTTCTCCTTTAACTCTCTCTAATTTCTGTACTTCTCCTTCAAGAGCACTTTGCGCATTTCTTCTTTTTTCTGCCAATTCCTTAACTTGATCAATATTACTTTTTGCCAGCTTTGCATCATATTCCTTTTCCTTATCAAGCCAATAGGATACCTGCTTCTCATAATTCTGTAATTCCTGCTCTAAAGCTTTCTTTCTGTCAGTATATGTATCGAGGCTGTCCTTTGCTCTTTGAGCGTTAGCATCGCCGGAAGTATCTATTTCATCTTCAAATCCTTTTACTACAGTCTTTAGATGTGTATATGCATTTTCTAACACATCTAATCTCATCAATCCTCTAACTGCTTTCGACAAATCCGTTCTGTTAGCTATTCCAGATATCCGTTCACCACCGAAAAAGAAGTAATCTGATAAATCTTTTGGTAAAATTCTGTTCATTGATTCATCAATATTTGATTTATCTATAGGAATCTTTGTCTGTCCATCCTTCATCAAATATTCAAGCATAACATTTTCGTCTGGCTTTTTCCCCAAAGTTACAACAAATCTGCCATTCTCTGTATATCTTTCAACACATACATATTTATGAGAACGTTTAATCGTATACACAATGTCATCATGTGTAAATGTTACGGATACCCAAACTTCTTGAACATCTGATTCCTTCATATTCGTACGTACTTCACTATTTAAAAGAACGGTATCTTCAAATCCGTTTTTCCCATAAAGACACCATTCAAATGCCCTGACAATCGTTGTTTTTCCAGATGTATTTACCCCGATAAGCACCGTTACATTTTTATCTTTATCGGTAGAAAATTCAACTGATTGCAGCCCTATGTACTGTCTGAAATTAAACATTTCAAGCCTATTGATAATCATCTCTTTTCTACCTCCCGTATTATCATCTTTCTAATCTTATCAACCATGGCAGGATTTGACTCTTTCTTAACAATGTTTTCCGTTTCCATATCAAGTATCTGATATTTAATATTGTCCAGTTTCTTTTCATCTAAATTCTGATCCATCTTCTACGTCCTCCATTTCTTCATCTGAAATCTGATAAGCATCGATAATATCATTGATTAACACATCTGAATCCCTTGAATTCATGGCAATTTCTCCAAATTCTTTTATTCTTGCCAGTTCCCTTTTTGCCAGCGCTCTTTCACAATTAAAGTCCACGCCATATACATTTACCTCGTCTAGCGGTGTCGCAAGCGTTACAAAATCGTATATCACAGCATATGGTTTGTTTTTTGCAAGGCGTAAAACCCTGCCACGTCTTTGTATATATTCTTTAGGATTCGTAGTACTTGCCAAAATAAATGCCGTTCTGATGCTCGGAATATTGACACCTTCATCCAAACATTTAATTGCAACAATTGCCTGATATGGTTCGGCTGTTGCAAATCGCCTTTTTATAGCCTCTCTTTCCTGAGCTGACTCATTTGATGTAAAATGCGTCACTTTCATTCCCAGTTCATTACCTAGGATTTTTGATACGGCTACTATTTGTCTTTCTCCGTCTTCATCGTGCTCAGATTCATCATGCTCAAAAGTCGGAACTCTGGTTGCCCCACAGTATACCAATATATGAGAAGCGTCTTTATAGTCCTGCATTTTATCCCTTAAAACACTAAGCTTATTTTTTGCTCCCGCAACGATTCTGGCACGTTGCATTAATAGCATTTTCCCTTTTTCTGTAACCTGTAATTTACCATGCTTATCCTTGTGGCACTCTTTTGACACTCTATAAGATACATCTTTGTATTCTGCCAGTTCTTCTTCATCTAAAAAGACAAGTACCGGATAATAATAATATGGTGTTAATTTCCCATCAGCAATCGCTTTCTTTAAATCATATTCAATGCACTTCCTGCCAAAATATTTTTTTAATGCCTCTGTTCCCTCTTCATCCCCATGTCGTTCCAACGTGGCAGATAGTGCAAGTCTATACTCTATCTGCGAATATAATCGTTTTCGCAAATTATTTGAGCCAAAATTATGTGCTTCATCCAAAAGCAGCAAAGTGTCTTTCCCTAAGCTTCCCATTATTTCCGTCACGAACTTAGAAGAATATGTCGCATTAGTCGTCACAAAACAAATTGATTTTATTATTCCAAGATTAAAATCTAACACATCATCTTTAAGCCTTTGTTTCCAATTCTTTTGCTTGGAAGCTGAATAGCCTATAATTGGCTCCATATTAAATAATTCAATATCTTCTACCCATTGTTCAACTAAATGCTGATATGGACATACAATTACAATTGCTAATTTCTCCTTATCCTCAAACAGCTTAACGACCGCACCTAATCCTGTGTAAGTCTTCCCTGTTCCAGTTGCCATGTCAAAAATACCATGATAACTATTATTTTTCCAATGTTCTATCGCTTCTATTTGGTAATCTCTTAATATAAACCCCTGAGTCATTCGTGGATTTCCTCTCACTGCCTCCTTAATATCTTCAATTTTCTCTTCTTCATCTATATCATAATGAACCTCTGTCTTCTTGCATATTGTAATCTTATCTTTCACAACTTTCGGGAAATCAATCACCTCCAAATCATTGTCTCCTCCACTCCATAGCAAATCAAAATCTCTTTGCATTTCTTCCGCATATTCTTTTGATTCTTCCCATGAAGTAAAAACTACTATTGACTCATAATTATTGTAAAAGGCATTGATTGTTTCGTTTAGAGAACCTGTAAATACTATTTTATCTCCGTTCTCATCCTTAATAATCCCAACCTTTTCATGGTACATACCTGTGTTTTTATTCGGCGGGGTAAATGCCACTTTTAATTCTAATGTACCTTCTTCTATTAAATGAGCCAATAGATTTAACCGTTCTTCCTGAAAATAATTTTCTGGCTCCTTAAATTCTCTTAATAACGCCTCCTCAATTATTTTTCGTTTCTCATATCCCTTTTCAATTGCCTCAACATCCTCCGGTGAAAGATATGGTGATACAATCAATTGTATTTTCCCTTTGTTTTTAACAAGTCCTGAGATGCCCTTCGTCAATTCTATCAATGCAGTCGATGAAAAAAAACCTACTGATCGCTGATACAGTACAGCGTTTTTCAAGACAGGATTATAAAACTCTTTTACAATATTGTTCTTATATGTTTTGTAGTACTTCAACAATTTCAAATCTTTAAATGACATTTTATGCTCCCTTTCGGATTACATTAAACTCCATATCTTCCAACGCTTCTATCGCATCTTCATTATCCGTTTCAATACAAACGCCACAATATGCTTTATCTGTTACCGGGGTTGGAACAATTTTACAATTGATTTGTTTATCTTTGAGCCTGTCTTCACCGGCAAACACATCATTTGTGCTGAAAAAAACTATATTCATTTCAATAACCATGCCTTTCCCATAACCTGCGAACCTTGATCCGCAGGCACAAATTCTCGATTGAAAAATCATCGATTTTTCAATCGAATCACCTACATTTTCTTTATTAATTCTATAAATCTAAAAATTTCTTCTTCTGTATTTGATGGAGAAAGACCAATCCGCACTACTCCTGTTGAAACAGTATTCAATGCCTCATGTGCTAATATCGCACAATGGATTCCACCTCTAACACATACATCATTATCATCTAAATACTTTACTACCTCATCAGATGTATGTCCCTCAATATTGATACCTATAGTTGACACTCTTTCAAATTCATTATCATAAATAGTTACCGAACCCATTTCATTTAGTTCTTTTAAAAGTGTATCTACCAGATGTCTTTCTTTAAGTTGATTTTCTTCCATGTGCTCCGATACATAATTTATTGCGCTCCCCAATGCCCATATAGCAGGCATATTCAATGTTCCTGCCTCCAGTCCCTCCGGAAAAGCTTTCGGATTCACATATTCATTCCCCAATATGCCAGTTCCCCCTTGCAACAAGGGGACAATTTTATCCTTTTCTTTACAGCATAATCCGCCTGTCCCCGGCAATCCCATTAAATCCTTATGACCTGTAAATGCTAAATAATCAATTTTATCCGCTTCCATAGAAATGTGTATTTTCCCCGCCCCCTGTGAAGAATCCAAAAATGTTGTAATATCCTGTTTTTTTGCCTCAGCAAATAAATCCCTACTAAAGACAATTCTTCCCGTCAAATTACTAGCCAGTGTCACTGCCAGCACCTTTGTATTCGTTTTACAATATTTGTCCAAAATTTGTTTTGCAGGAAGCAACAAATCTTCTCTGGAAATAATTGAATAATCAATCATTCCCTTATCTTGCATTGACTGCAGTGGTCTTAATACAGAATTGTGTTCGTAACAAGTTATTAACACATGATCACCCTTATTCAAATATCCGCAAAAAAATAGATTAATTGCCTCTGTAGAATTTTTAGTGAACACCACATTCGTCAAATCACCAAGTCCGAAATACTTACCAACACTTTTTCTCACTTGATACAGCTTTCTCGAAGCATCTATTCCCAGAGAATAACTCCCTCGCCCCGGGCTTACTCCCACATTTCTTGTATAATCAACAAACGCCTTAATCACTGTTTCCGGCTTATATTTTGTTGTGGCTGCATTATCAAAATATATCATTGGCATTCCTCGCTATATGGTAAAAGCTGTATTGCCTCTTTAAAAATCTCATTACAAATATCATTGATTTTTCTGTCTGAAATAAAGCGTTCCTGTGTCTGTACGTGTGAAACAACAGTATACGGTATCTTTACGCTATCATCACATGAAAAACCTAAGATTTTAAAATGAAGCAAATACTCCAGTGCCCTCCGTCTCGTTTTATTGATTTCTCCTGTAAATATTTCATGTTCAGAAATATCAAATGCTATCATACGAATATCTTTTAAACAAGACACGTCATAATTGGAGTTTTCCATAAACTTCTTGATAAACGTTCCGGGATTATTCAATTTTATATGTCCAGCCAATCTTCCTATCGCACCATTCAAATCTTCTGTTTCACCAACATATACAAAAGCTTCCGGATTAACTGTATATAAAATGTAAACATATGGGTATCTTTCAGACGCCCCTGGTTGGGACACTTCAATCCTATAGGTTTTCATCATCGTAATCCTCATCATCCATCTCTAAATCTATAAAGTTTTCCAACTGGTGAGAAACCGACTGCCTAAGTTTTGCAAATATTTTTTCATATTTACTATCGCCACAGTTTATGCCCATTTCAGCCATTGCCATGTTTAAAAATAATGCATCCAATATTACAACTGCATCACAACCATCTTCTAATTTCTTATATACTTTCTCGTAAAATGGATGTTGCCTAGACAAGTGAACCACTACCTGACTACTATTTTCTCCTCCAATATTTGGAGCCCATAACATTCCCTTTGGCAACTCACTGACAGTAATGACTCGTTGACTGTTTTTTTTACGTATTTCATCAATTATGCTATCATCAATATTATACTTTTCCTTTAAATTATCTATATGCGCCTCCATATAGCCCTGCATTGGTTCAATATCCCCAGTCTGAGGATCTACAACAACAGGCGATATACTCTTTAGCATCTCGTTACTTCTTTTATGTAATGAATCTGAATCTGTTGCAATTTCCTGATCATTGTTGACTTTTCTAATCTTCATTTCATCCCATAAGTCTTTAGAACGTTTTAAATAAGGATTTAATAAATCTCTTAATTGTTCCATAAATCGTTCTGGGAAAACAAGTGATGTTTTCTTAACATCAAGATTTATTTCATCATCACACAACGAATCTAAATCAATTCTTATTCTTGAAGCCAGAAGCCTTGGTTCACTTCTAGAAAATAGAGATAATGTAGTTGCCTCTACAATTAATCTCTTGTTTCTATATATATAAAACCCAATATTTTTTTGTTTTATCTGATATTTAATATTTATTTTCTTCTGCAATCCTTCTTTTTCAAATAATGGCGGATTGGGCAGCAGTACTGCCCTAATAGTTGCTTTACTTTTATTTTTAGAATTAAGAACCAAACTATAGTCATCATCAAAGTATTTACAAACTTTTCTACCATTATAATCAATCATATTATCTACTATTTCATTACAAAACAGCGGATCGTAAGGTTCTACATTCTTTTCATTAACTTTTATTTCCAATCCATCATCTTCCATAAATCTATGAAAGGTTATAGCACATTTTTCACTAATTTTCTTTATTGCCACATCTTTCTTAACTTTACTGACTTTTGTTAGTTCATCCAATATTACAATTGTTCCTGTTTTTTTATTTTCCAAAAGAGTTATATCATTGGCATCAAGTTCTAATTCTTCATCCACAACATATCTGTTATGTATTTTTATCAAATCCCATTTAACCATTGATTTATGCCAATTTTCGCATGATTCAGTTTTAGAAATCACTATAATTGTATTCGCTTGAGAAAACCCAGCACTTTTCAAACCAAATCCATATTTTGACAAAGAATTGTTTTCATATAAACTTTGTGATGATCCCAATTCCAGTGCATTGTAAATTTGGTCTGTATTCATTCCTTTTCCATCATCATCAATAATGATTCTTCTTATAGATTGTTTTAGTGTTTTATCCTCTGCTTGAATAATAATATTAACCTTTTTAGCTCCTGCAACTATCGAATTATCTACAATATCAAGAATAGCACTTTCCAACGTATATCCCATGTTTCTTATGCCAGTCATAACTCTTATTATCGGCAAATCTTTTCTGCGTTCTTCTTTAATCATCTTTATCCTCCTTCTTTCCAGCAACTTTGTCACATATTATGCAGCCATTATAAAACTTGGCTACACACTTTTTGCAGTGTACACATCTAGATTCATCAATATGGTAAGTTCCGTGAATTGTGTCTATCGCACCATGAGGACACACTGAATCACACGCTGAACATCTGATGCAAAATTGATACTTGCGGAGCTGGCATTTTATTCTATTTACCAAATTTGTAATATCTATTCGTTCCTCTAGCAACACCTTAACTACATTCGTTCCATATGAAAGAATAAGTTCAAAACATTTCCTATATACATCAGATTTATCCACGTCAAATACTGAAATGTAAGTCGCATCAGCTTTTTCGACTATTTTTAAATCACCTAGTGGTTTAAAAAGTTCAACAACATCTTTATTCAACTTTTTTTCTATAATAATGTTCCGGGCTCTGTCCGATAGATTGCAGACCGTGTCTACAATTGACACGTTTTTCACCTGAAGTCCGCTCGCTCCTCGCCTCGTTCTCCATCTTCCTTCAGCATAATAATCATCAATATCCGTTTTGCCGGTTTTTCTGGCAAAATCATATATCATGTCTTTCCAACGCTGCATATCCTCTGGGTGGTATATTTCTGTCAACATCATTGACCAATCCGAGTTATTTGGACAACACCAACACCCAACTCGCTTATATCCATATTGGTAACAGTCATTCACCAATATATCCCTGTATAAGATATACAGCCAGACATCGTAATCTGTCCATTCTATAATTGGCATCGCATTTATCTGCGAAGATATTTTTGAATGCTCTTGTGTCCGTTCATATGACTTTCTTGCAAGTGATTCACTATGTCGTATCCCCAAGAATGACAAGCTATTTCCGGGCAAATTATCAAGTTCCTTGTTCAGATTACTCGTCTTGAAAATCGTGCAGCACCATCTTTCATGCTGGCTTGGCGGTCCAAAAACCTTACAGAGCTTAAAGAAATCGTTTTCAGTTTCACTGGGCAACATAGGAACCAACGGATTTTCCTTACGAAATTTATTTCTCACATAATCATAAGTCTCCTTAAATTCAAGCGTTGTATCTCCAAAAAAATGTAAGACAGAATTATCCTGAAGCGCATCCCGTACCAAACGGCTCACTACCGTTGAATCCTTACCTCCGGAAAATGATACGGTTGGTATATAATGCGCCGCCCTATACTTATTCATAGTGTCGGTAATATAATTTTCAGCTTCATAAACCAAGTTCTTAACATATGATAAGTTTGCTTCTACTACTCCCATATACGCAGAATAGTCTCTTTCCAAGTCTATATCTTTCCGAAGCTCCTCGGCAAACAAAAGATGTTTCTTACCCTTATACCAATCCTTATATGGTATTTTTTTTAGTTGTCCATCATAATAATACTTACTCGCTCCAAAATACCAAATTTTCTTGTTACTTAAATCTTCTCCGCCAATATAACTGAGTAATTTCCGTTCTTGCAAAAATACCGGATTGCAAATAGTCCCATCAGAAATTTTTTTAATAGTACCCTCGCATGAGCGCTTATGCAGTTCCTTATCAAAAATCGGTTCTTGGCATTTATCGCACCAAAATATCATGCAAACTCTCCATTCATCTACATTATCTCTTCCAATAGCCTTGCAACAATCTGCATTTTTTCCTCTTGAGATAACGACTGTCCAAAGTTTTCAAGCGTTGACTTCATTTTATTGAACATTACTTGTCCATTTCCGCTCAACTCTTGTTTGTCAAATTGCGTGCTCCTTAAATTCTCATTTCCGGCTTGAATTATAATTTTTACTTCATTATCTTCCAAGCCTTCTTTGACCTCAAAATTCTCTAGTTGATATATAATGCGTAGCAACGTATCATTGAAGTCATCCATTTTAGAGTCATTCCAATATCCAATTTCAAACCCTGTAATTACTTGCGCTAATTCCTCTATAAATATATTATCCTCATTCCCACGATTAAAAGTTTTTAAGTACTCAATCATTGCATTCGTCTGATAATCAAACACCTTATGTTCTTTTTGAGACCAATCATCCTCATATTTTTTTGCAAAATAATTAACTATACTGATTGTATCTGCTATCTCGAAAATATTTCGAATAATCCTATCTGCCTCTGCCAGTTGCAGTTTCGATACATTTTCTAACTCGTTTTTAATCACTTCAAGTTCATAAGAAAGTTCAGATAAATCTCGATTAATTTGTGGTAATATTTCAAAGAAAAACGCATTGTAATCCTTGTATGACACACTCATAATATCTCTGTAAAGTTTTGTTTTTGCAGTGACAAATTTTTCGGTTGTTCTCGCGCTTTTACTTACTCCTGCAAAATGTGTATTCATAGCATTTAATAAATCCTTAAGCCTGCTCTTGGACTTGCTGTTTCTATATCCCCCAAATAACGCCTCCGTCCTCTCAATGAATTCCCTCTGCTGCCTATCCCAGTTGCAAATATATATCGAAAAATCCTCCGGACTTTCAAATGCTTTTATAAGTTCATCAATGCAATAATCTCTGTCTGCGCCATGAAATGATATTGATACATTTTCATGTTTCTTCATTTCAAACGCGAGCAAAATTGGAAGATATCCGTCTCTCAATCCATATGGAGGTTGCTTTAACTTTTTGTATATCTCCATTAAAGGAACAGGTGCTTTTTGCGTCTTTTTTAAAAAATCTCTTATTTCTTTTTGCACAGCTCTTCCAGAATACTCACCATCTGGCAAAACATTAAGAGTTGCATTTGTTTCATCATCATATAAGCCATTTTTCACAAGCACTGACCGAATAATTGTATGTTCCGGCGACAATAGTGTGCATTCTTTTAGAATGTCATCCTCATCGCCCATAATATATTCAAGTGCTTTAGCTCTCGCTAATTTAATGGCTCCAGAAATTGCATTTTTATTTACCAAGTCGTTATTAACAATTATCGTTCTAGGGAAAGCTTTTTCCACCACATCTGAAGCAATTTTAGTCAATTCCAATGCTGATGAAATATTTCTTTCTTCTCCATACACGATTGAAACGATATTCTTGTCCACCATGTTTTTCCAACTCTCAATCAAATCATTCACGATTGCTTTTTCTTCTTCTAAATATAAAAGAAGTTCTTTGTCGACTGTTGGATCATCCTTTTTTAATTCTTCCCTTTTTGCATAATAATACTTAACAGAAATATAACGTTTAACCTCATTCTCGATTGTTTGCGGTACAGTATTTACCAAACAAATTGTACGTTCAGGTATTCCAGCGTCTACAGCATACTCTTCTATCATATAATTTCTGTCCAAAATGAACGCAACAATACCATCATAATATGCCGGCAGCGATTTTAAGAATGTTTTTTTACTGATATCTGCCCTGTAAGCAAACACTGGTGCAAATATCCTGTTCATATGGTATGTAAAGTTATAATCATTTGGATAAATTGCAAAACAAGAAAACTCGTCATTTAATGTAGCTGTTACCATTTCATCGCTGATTGCAGGTATCCTTTCTTCAATCAGCGAATCAAAATCATAAATACTGCTATCAAGAAAATCATAAAACCCATATTGTCGCATATACTTAATGATTTTCTTCTGCTCCAACTCTTCAATTGCTCTTATAACATCAGCGTCATTTTCATCGATAACATGACACAAGGTATTTCTGTTAGATGACAGGATAGCTGTATCAGAAATAATATTGATAACCGCCATTGCCTTTAAAATTCTGACCTCTATTGAATTCTGCATATCTCCTAATTTGTTAATCGCATACTGTAATTTTTTATATACCAAATAGATGTCATTCGCCCTGAATGACATGATATTCTCTTCAAAATAATCATAAATATAATCTAATCCAACAAAATGAAACCTGTCATCCTTCAGATTCCTCAACTGCGAAAAAAGCGAATTTTTTTCATCGCTTGCAAGATATGTAAAGAATGTTCTTTCATTCTGTGCCACTTTTTTTGATAATCTGTCTAATGCATAAAGTGTAATTGGATGAAGCGGGTATCCTCCTTCAAATGGGTTGCCTCCTTCAGGCGGTAGCAAAAAGCCTTTAAAATCCCAAGCCTGTTCATAAAGACAATTTAATTCTTCTGAATATTTATTTCTAAAATCCTCCCATTTTTTCGTTTTAGGAATAATGTGCGGGATCAAAGAAAGGCATTGGTCATACTTAATATTGATAGAAGTAGACTTAAATCTTCCCTCAATTTTTTTCCATTCATCACTAAGACTTTTTTTCATTTTATCCGTATACAGAGACAGTTGCTTATGTGACACCAAAATTAAATGATTGTCGTAATCCGTATGATCACAATATTCTGCAAAGTCTTGAATGGTTTTAACTTTTATGCTTTCGCTATTATCCTCAATGTATCTTCCAAATTCATCAAATACAAATACGATTCCCCTATAATCATCTATAATAGTCTGATTCGCTTGATTCAAATTATCTATAAGGTTTCCTACACCGCTTACAAATGAGGCGCCGTAGGTCATCATCTTAAAAACCTCGTCAAACATCTTTTCACTTAATGTTTCAAAATTAGCAAGACTATTCTTTAATTTATTCATATCAATTTTCAAATCGCACAAAATCTGATTTAAACGAAGAGAGGAATCTTCCCCTTGTTCCCAATTTTCAAGAAGTACTAATGCTTCGTGAAAATAATTTTTAAAACATATTTCGTAGCCTAATTTTCCCATCTCTTTTTTCAGTGAAAATGATATGCATCTGTCAAAATCTGAAAAATCGGAATAAATCGGCACTACCAAGTATGGTTTATCATTATTGACGTAAGCTTTTATATCCTTTGCAAATTCTTTATCATAATGTTCAATTGCATTTATAAAAATATCAAATGCCTTGCCATCTGTATTTATATGCCCTAATAATGCGCTTAATACAGTGAGTAGATGTGACTTTCCTGTTCCATATGAACCATATAAAATTCTGGAATGTGTATCTCCTTTTTGAATTATTCCATATAAATACTCACGCAAAATCTCCGTTGTTGTCACATTAGGAATAAATCCTGACAAGCGATTTTCATTCTCTAAGTCAAAACAAATATTCGCCGAATACTTATACTGTTTTCTTTTTTCTATGAGCTGTGAATATTTCATAACTGCCTTCCTATCCAATAAAGTATTTATCTAACAGGCTCGTATAATCATAACCTATAAATTCAATATATCTATTCCCAAAATTATTATTAAGACCGATATATCTTTTATTTTCCGCCTCAAGAAGCATATCTATCAATTCGGAATATCTAAAATTAAAATACCTTCCCACCTGACATTTTTCTTCCATTAAGACTTCAATACTTATCTGATTTCCTTCAAAATTCTGATCTCTATTATCCATAGCTATACAATAAATTAGAAGTTCCACCGGAATCTCACGACTATTTAAGTGTGTTTTCAATAAAACTTTCTTTTCTCCAGTTTTCAAAACTTTTAGTGGTGCCAAAAATGGATAAGTATCCTCGTCCATAATGGTTTTTAAATCAAAAGATTTCTCGCCAATATATGTGTTTTTGACACAATTATATTCTTTATCTACAGCATCTTTCTTAATTTTCATGCCATTAACAGCAAGATATGTGTGGAAACCATCTGAAAATTCTTCCTTTGTAATCGTGGTACTGTTCCACTCATTAAATAACCAATACCATGCGGTTGCCTCATCAACATTTAAGGCAAGGTTTCTATGAAGTAAACTCATTGTCCCCATGCGTTGAAAATATCTGTCGTATTTATCTATATATTCAAACAATTGCGTTGGTTCTTTTCTTATACCATTTTGTGTCTTAACCTCGTTCGTCAACCCCATTACATCTGACCAATATCGTAACGCTTTTATCATTATGCGCCCCAGACCAATAGAGTCAATTGCCGCCTGCTCATTACTTGGCGAAAAAATCATATTATCTTCTTTTACTGCCTGAATGATTTTGGTTCCCCATCCGCTTCGCATATAAAAACTTCCGTGCTTATTTACTACCATTACTCGGTGCTTCCTCTCTGTCAATCTTTTCAAAGCTCATAATATCTCCAATATCACAATCCATATAACTGCATATTCGCGCTAACACATCCATAGATACACTTTCGCCTTTTCCCATTTTTGCCATTGTCGCTGAACTTATATTTAACTCTGTTGCCAAATCCTTCTTATACATATTTCTGTCAATTAACATTTTCCACAAACCATTATAAGAAATTGCCATATTCTTTACCTTTCACATTCCTTGCCAAAATTCTATTGTTTATATACTCGAAAAAATTGTACCAAATTGCTTCGCAATGGCTTGCGTACGTTATCCTATTATGTTACACTATCTCTAACGTAGTATTATCGA
>ERZ808051.1111-NODE-1111-length-20476-cov-3.901956_pt1 | contig 20476 bp, 18 predicted proteins | sample MGYA00380199_ERZ808051 | MGnify/ENA primary metagenome ERZ808051 (study PRJEB31490, sample SAMN06133391) | mouse gut metagenome | isolation source: J11 | host: mice | place: China: Chengdu | collected 2015-05 ...
AGGCCGGGTGAGATGGCAGAGTCAATGAAGGGATTGCACCGGACACACCGCTGTACGGAAGTGACCGAGGAGTGTATCGGAAAGACCGTGACGGTGATGGGATGGGTGCAGAAAAGCAGGAATAAGGGCGGGATTATATTTGTCGATTTGAGGGACCGCTCCGGGATTTTGCAGATTATATTTGAGGAGAACGATATTGGGACCGAGGGCTTTATTAAAGCGTCAAAACTTCACAGCGAGTTTGTTATCGCGGTGGTGGGACGCGTGGAGGTGCGCTCCGGCGCAGTCAATGAAAATCTTGCGACTGGCAGGATTGAGATACGCGCAAATGAGCTCCGCATTCTTTCGGAGGCGCAGACACCGCCTTTTCCGGTTGAGGAAGAATCAAAAACAAAGGAGGAGCTGCGGTTAAAATATCGGTATCTTGACCTGCGCAGGTCGGACCTGCAAAGAAATCTGATGATGCGGAGCAAGGTTGCAACGCTTACGCGCCAGTTCCTTTCCGATGAGGGATTCCTTGAGATCGAAACCCCGATGTTATGCAAATCAACGCCTGAGGGGGCGAGGGACTATCTTGTGCCAAGCCGCGTGCACCCCGGGAATTTTTATGCCCTTCCCCAGTCGCCGCAGATATTTAAGCAGCTTTTAATGTGTTCCGGGTACGACCGCTATTTCCAGCTTGCAAAATGTTTCCGCGACGAGGATTTGCGCGCTGACCGCCAGCCGGAGTTCACGCAGATTGATATGGAACTTTCGTTTGTCGATGTGGACGATGTGATTGATGTGAACGAGAGGCTTTTGCAAAAATTGTTCCGTGAAGTGCTCGGTGTTGAAGTGAAATTGCCGATACAGAGGATGACCTGGCAGGAAGCGATGGACCGCTATGGTTCGGACAAGCCTGACACAAGATTTGGCATGGAATTAAAGGATGTAAGCGGGCTTGTGAAAGAGAGCGGTTTCTCCGTATTTTCCGGTGCGGTTGCGGCGGGCGGCTCGGTCCGGGGCATCAATGTGAAAGGACAGGCGGGCATGCCGCGCAAGAAGATTGACGCGCTTGTGGAATTTGCGAAGGGGTTCGGCGCAAAGGGGCTTGCATACCTTGCAATCGCGCCGGACGGCACCAAAAAATCTTCATTTACCAAGTTCCTTACTGATGTGGAAGTGGACGAACTATGCCAGGCGATGGGCGGGGAGGCGGGGGATTTGCTTCTCTTTGCCGCGGATAAGGACAAGATAGTTTATGACGTGCTGGGAAACCTGCGCTTAGAGCTTGCAAAAAATCTGGAACTTCTTGATAAGAACCAGTACAATTTTCTGTGGGTAACACAGTTCCCGCTGTTCGAGTACTCGGAGGAGGAAGGGCGTTTTGTGGCGATGCACCACCCGTTCACCATGCCGATGGAGGAAGACCTTCCAATGCTTCTTACAGAGCCATCAAAAGTCCGCGCCAAGGCATATGATATTGTGCTGAACGGGACGGAGATCGGGGGCGGCTCCGTGCGTATCTACCAGAGCGATGTCCAGGAACAGATGTTCGAGGCGCTCGGGTTTACCAAGGAGGACGCATACACCCGCTTTGGATTTTTGCTAAACGCCTTCAAGTACGGGGTTCCGCCGCATGCGGGGCTTGCATACGGGCTTGACCGCCTTGTGATGCTGATGGCAAAGGAGGATTCCATCCGCGATGTCATCGCCTTCCCTAAGGTAAAAGATGCTTCCTGCCTGATGACGGAGGCACCAAACCTGGTGGACGAGGGGCAGTTGACGGAGCTTTCCATTGCACTTGTAAAAGAGCCCGTAGAGCAGCCATAATCCAGTTTTTGGGAATCTTTACAAAAATATTAAGAAAATATAAAAAAGTGTTTGACAATAGCTGGGAAAGATGGTATGATAATGGTGTTGTAACAAAGGGTTGCAACCAAGAAATATTTTGTGGAGGAACTACACATGAAAGGTACAGTTAAGTGGTTTAACAACCAGAAGGGATTCGGTTTCATCTCCGATGAGGAAGGCAACGACGTATTCGTACATTATTCCGGGCTGAACATGGAGGGCTTTAAGTCGCTCGATGAGGGTCAGCAGGTTGAATTCGATGTCGTACAGGGCGCGAAGGGACCGCAGGCAACAAACGTAACCAAATTATAATCACCAAGTTTTTAGCGTACCTTTTTCTTATATATAATTTGAGAAAAATTTATACAGAAAATTGTTTTATTGTTAGAAACGCAATGATTGGGGGCTATCCGAAAGGATGGCCCTTTTGGTTTTTTGGCGTTTTTTTACTGTACAACAGGGCACGGAAATGGTATAATGTCGCAAGATGATATAACATCAGGGGATGATAACATCTTTGATGTAATAACGTTCTTCATCATTGCAAAATCATAAGCGCCTTTTGCGGCGCAGAAACGGGGGATCTATGGGGATAACAAAAAAAAGCTTCGGAGTTACAAAGGCCGGGGAGCAGGCAACGCTTTATACAATGGAGAATGCCGCGGGTATGAAAGTTTCGGTATCGGATTTCGGTGCGGTGATTGTTGATATCATTGTGCCGGACCGCAACAAAAATTTTTTGGATGTTAACCTGGGTTATGACGATGTGTCGGGTTATGAGGGGAATGCCCCGGGGTACGGTTCTTTTTTGGGGCGCGTTGCCAACCGCATTGCGGGGGCAAAGTTCAGCGTAAACGGCAAAACCTATGAAGTGGCGAAAAATGATGGGGAAAACTGCCTTCACAGCGGGATAAAGAGCTACAATAAGTATATGTATGAGGTCGAAACTTCCGAGTTGGAGGGAAGTATGTCCGTGGAGTTTTCGCGTTTAAGTCCGCATATGGAGCAGGGTTTCCCGGGCAATCTTGACCTGTCCGTTACATACACGCTAACCGATAACAATGAGCTTGTGATTGAGTATGGGGCAGTATCCGATGAGGATACCGTCCTCAACCTGACAAACCACGCCTACTTTAATTTAAAGGGGGAGGGCAGCGGGACGGTGCTCGGGCATAAAGTGTGGATTAATGCGGATAAGATTACGGAAACGGACGCGGGTCTGATCCCGACGGGTGGTTTTTTGGATGTAACCGGCACCCCGATGGATTTTCGCACGATGAAGACAATAGGTCAGGATATTGGAGCGGATTATGAGCCGTTAAAACGGGGTTTTGGCTACGACCATAATTATGTACTGAACAGGCAGGATTACGCCAGGGCTGTCGAACTCGAGGACGCGGCAGAACCGACGGATGAATTTTTATGTCTGCAAAAGGTAGCTGAACTTTACGAGGAGGAGAGCGGGCGTGTGATGGAGGTCTTTACCGACATGCCAGGCATGCAGTTTTATTCTGCGAACCATATTGACGGTGTGGAGAAGGGAAAAGGTGGAAAAATTTACCATTCCCGCGATGCAATCTGCTTTGAAACACAGTTTTTCCCGAACACGGTAAATATCCCATCCTTCCCGGGAGGAAGGCTTGCCGCAGGGGAGGAATTTACCTCGGTAACAATTTATAAGTTTTCAGTGCGATAGGGTTAAAAAGTATTTTGGGGTGGGTTCTGTTCTCAATTTAAGTATAGAATAACATATAAGATGGGGGACGATCGAAATGGATAACACAGGAGAGAAAAATTATTCCACAAACGCAGGAGATTTTCAAGTTAAGGTGCGCCGCTACAGCGACCGCATAGAGCGCCAGGAGAGGACAAACCGGACAGTGGGGCTTGGAATCCTGGTATTGCAGTTGTTTACCGGCGTGATGACAGTGATTGACGGCGCGCGCAGCGTGACAAAGTCCATAATACTTGTGATGCTTGCCGCCACGATATTATGCAATATTTTCAGCCTTGTAAAACTCTCGAAGGAGAAATCATTCCGCTATGTGTGCCAGATACCTTATGTGACCGCATGCATGTTTTTTGCCATAACGGCAAATAATGCGGGTGATGTGTTTATGGTAGTGCCTGTCCTGATCGCATCGATTTTGTATTATGACATGAAAATAGAAAAGATCATATGTGGGATGGTGGGGGCAGCCCTGCTGCTGCGCTTTATGAATCTTTGCAGGATGGGGACGATGAATACAGATCAGTTCAGTATTTTCTTTGTGCTGATTATGATTCTAATCGCCGTTTTGCGTGTCATAATATGGGTGAAGCGTTTCGACCATGATTCCTATTATACGATGCAGGATGAAAAGAAACTACAGGAGATTATGATGCAGGATATCCTAAAGACAGCCGATAAGGTATCGCAGGGAACCACCGGGGTGACGGAACTTGTCGGCAGGCTGAAGGATTCCGCAAATGTTGTGTACAATTCGCTTCAGGAAATTGCAACCGGAACGCAGGCGATGGCGAACAATATCCAGGAACAGACCGTTATGACACAGCAGATACAGGATGCGATCGGCGCGACACAGATGCTTTCCACGGACATGGTGGAATTAGCGGAAAATTCCGGGCGGACGGTCGATGAGAGTATGGGTGTCATGAAACAGATGAGGGAGCAGGCAGGACAGATTAACGCGCGCAATGTCGGGGTTTCGGATTCCATGCAGCAGCTCCAGAAAAAGATGAAGGAAGTGCAAAGTATCGCGGATATTATTTTCAGCATATCCACACAGACCAACCTCCTAGCCTTAAACGCCTCGATTGAGAGTGCGCGGGCGGGGGATGCCGGCCGCGGTTTTGCAGTGGTGGCAGAGCAGATCAGACAACTATCCGAACAGACGCGCACATCCACGGAGGATATCGCGAGGATTATCGGGGAGCTGGTGGAGAATGCGAGTGCGGCAACCGAGGCGGTGGCGGAATCTGTTAAAGCGACGGAGGAACAGAATGACCGCATTGATATGGCATCGGCAAGTTTTGCGGAAATTAACAGCAATATCACCTCCCTTGCAAGGAATGTGGAGGAGGTTGACGGCAAGATTGCGGCGCTTGCGACGGCAAATGATAAGATTGTGGAAAATATCAGCCAACTCTCCGCCACCAGCGAGCAGATTACTGCGAGTTCGCAGGAGGCGGCCGATATCAGTGAGAAGAACAAACGGGAGGCGGATAATGCGACCAGCCTGCTCGGGCAAGTGATGAATACCATGGAGGGGCTTGAGCGCTTTACCAGTAAAATTAAAGAAAAGAAAGGGGAAATAAGAAAATGACAGGAAATGAAATGTTAACACCCGCTTATGAGCTGGTGTATGAGGAAGAGTTGAAGGACAGCCGCAGCCAGGGGGTTATGCTGCGCCACAAAAAATCGGGCGCGCGCATCTGCGTGCTCGCAAATGACGATGAGAATAAGGTATTTTCAGTCGGGTTCCGCACGCCGCCAAAGGACAGCACGGGCGTTGCGCACATTATTGAGCACACCGTACTTTGCGGTTCGGAGAAATATCCGCTCAAAGACCCGTTTGTGGAGCTGATTAAGGGGTCGCTAAATACATTCCTCAATGCCTTCACATGGCCGGATCATACATTGTACCCGGTGGCAAGCTGCAACACGCAGGATTTTAAAAACCTGATGTCGGTGTATATGGATGCGGTGTTCCATCCGAATATCTATCACTACGAGGAAATCTTTATGCAGGAAGGATGGCATTACGAGGTGGGGGATGACGGGAACCTCGCAATCAACGGTGTCGTTTACAATGAGATGAAGGGGGCATTCTCCTCCCCGGATCAGGTGCTTTACCGCGGGATTATGCATTCGCTCTTCCCGGATAATGCCTACGGTGTGGAATCCGGCGGCGACCCGGAGAATATACCGGATCTCACCTACGAGAATTATCTTGACTTCCACAGGAAGTTTTACCATCCGGTCAACAGTTATATTTTCCTGTACGGCAATATGGATGTGAAGGAAAGGCTTACGTGGCTGGATTCGGAGTATCTTTCCCAATATGATGCGATTGAGGTGGATTCCGCGATAGCATACCAGAAGCCATTCGGGCAGACAAAGGAATTTGTTACATTTTATCCGGTTGCTGAAGGCGAGGATACAGCGGGAAAGACCTATCTAAGCTACAATATGATGATCGGGGATAGCTGTGATACGAAGCTGTGCACGGCGATGGGTATTCTTAACCGCGTCCTGCTCTCCCCTGTTGGACCGCTCTACCAGGCGCTTGTTAAAGCCGGTATATCCCCGAATATCATGAGTAATTTTGATGAGGGGGTACAGCAGCCGTTCTTCTCCATTATCGCCAAGGATACGGACGAGGAAAAGAAGGATGAATTCCTTAATATTATAAAGAAAGAACTTACAAGGATTGTGGAGGAAGGCGTGCCGGAGCGCTCGCTTCGCGCGGAGATTAACATTGCGGAATTCAAATACCGCGAGGCGGACTACGGGTACTATCCAAAGGGTCTGATGATGAATATGATGATGTTCGCCACCTGGCTTTACAATGATGATAAGGCATTTGAATACCTGCGCTGCAATGATCTGTATGCGGAATTGAAAAAAGAGATCGGAACAGGGTATTATGAGGAGTTAATCCGCAAGTACCTGCTTAACCCGGAACATGCCACGGTCTTTATTATGAAGCCGGAGGCGGGTCTTACCGGGAAGATGGAAAAGAAATTGAAGGATAAGCTTTTGGCGTACCGCGAAACACTTACCGAGGAAGATTTAGTGTTAATCAAGCAAAAGCAGGAAGGCTTAAAGAAATATCAGGATACACCGGATTCAAAGGAAGCGGTTGAAACTCTCCCGAGGCTTGAGCGCTCCGATGTGGAGAGGGAGGCACTCCCGATCTTGACAAAAGAGAGGGCGGAGCACGGCACTGTAGCCCTGACGCAGGAAGTGTTTACAAACGGTATCGCCTATGTGCAGCTTATGTTTGATGCGAACCATCTGACAAAGGAACAGGTGCCGTACCTTGGACTTCTGACAACGGTGCTCGGATATGTTGATTCCGAGAATTATACCTACCAGGAATTTGACAATGAGATGAAGATCGGGACCGGCGGTGTCTACACAAGCGTTGAAACCTATCAGAAGGATGGCGATGTTTCCTACTACCGCCCGGCGTATGTATTTTCTGCCAAGGCAATGTATGACCAGCTTCCTAAGGCATACGAACTTATAAATGAGATGATCCACTGCACAAAATGGGAGGATGTGGCACGCTTAAAGGATATTGTCTTAGAGCTGCGCTCCAAAAAGCAGATGGAACTTATGAGGACTTCACACAGTGTAGCAGTGCGCAGGGCACTTGCCTGCCAGTATGAGAAATCGGTGTTCCTCGACCAGATAAATGGCATAGCTTACTACCGTTTCCTGAGCGATCTGGCAGATAATTTTGACGGGAAGGTCATGGAGGTTATGGCGCAGTTAAAGAATCTGTGCGCTGCCCTTTTCAGGAAGGAAAACCTGTTTGTAAGCATTACGGCGGAGGAGGAAGGGATCAACAAGGCTCTTGCGGGATTAAAGGGCGTTGCGGATCTGCTGCCTGGAAAGAATCGCGAGGGGGATATCCGCTTCTGCCCGGCAAACTACGGGTTTGTGTTAAAGAAAGAAAAGGAAGCTTTTACCTGCCCGGGTCAGGTGCAGTATGTGGCAAAATGTGGTACCTATGCGGATACCGGAATAAAAACAAACGGCGCGATGAGTGTTATGAACAAGATACTTTCGATGGATTATTTCTGGGATAAAGTTAGGGTGCACGGCGGCGCTTACGGCTGCCTGTGCAATTTCGACGAAATAAGCAAAAGCTATTCGTTAGTTTCCTACCGCGACCCGAACTTAAAGGAAACCATCGATGTCTTTGACCATGCATGGGAATATCTGCGCGACTTTGATGCGGATGAGCGCGAGATGACTAAATTTATTATCGGTACTTCCGGCGACCTCGATGCGCCTCTTTCCCCGAGGATGCTCGGACGGCGTTCGTTCAATCTGTATCTTATGGGCACGACTTTCGAGGAAGTACAGAGGCTTCGCGATGAGAGGATTGACGCGACACCGGAGGATATCCGCGCATACGCGCCTCTCTTTAAGGCAGTGATGGAACAGGACTGCCTCTGCGTGGTTGGCAGCGAGGCGAAGATTGCGGATGCAAAGGAACTCTTCGATAAAGTGGAAGCTCTGGTATAAAGGGTGGACGAAATGGAAAAAAATTACAAATCCGGCTTTGCCGCCCTGATCGGGCGGCCGAATGTTGGTAAATCGACGCTGATGAACCGCCTGGTCGGACAGAAGATAGCGATTACTTCAAGTAAACCGCAGACCGCACGCAACCGCATCCAGACGGTGTACAGCGAGGAGCGGGGACAGATTATCTTCCTTGATACCCCGGGCTTGCACAGGGCGAAAAACAAGCTGGGCGAGTATATGGTAAATGTGGCGGAGCGCACACTCTCGGAGGTGGATGTGCTGCTCTGGCTGGTGGAGCCGACATCCTATATCGGGGCGGGCGAGCAGGCAATTGCAGAAAAATTAAAAACGGTGGATATTCCGGTTATACTTGTTATCAACAAGATAGACACGGTAAAAAAAGAGGAAATCCTGAAATTTATCGAGGCATACAGGAATATACTGGATTTTTCGCAGATTGTGCCGGTTTCCGCGCTGAAGGCGGAGAATACGGACAGGCTTATCGATGTTATTTTTCAATATCTGCCAGAGGGACCGATGTACTATGATGAGGATACCGTGACAGACCAGCCGGAGCGCCAGATTGTGGCGGAGCTGATACGTGAAAAGGCTCTTAGGCTGCTTTCCGATGAGATCCCGCACGGCATTGCCGTACAGATTGAGCGGATGAAGGAAAGACCGGGGGGAAAACTTATTGATATCGAGGCGACTATTATCTGCGAGCGGGATTCCCACAAGGGAATAATTATTGGCAAGCAGGGAGCAATGCTAAAGAAAATCGGTATGCAGGCGCGTGCGGCGGCGGAAAGCCTGTTAGATGCGCAGGTAAATCTAAAACTCTGGGTAAAGGTCAGAAAGGACTGGCGCGAGAGTGAGGCTATGTTGAAAAACTTTGGGTACCGCCCGCCTAATGAGGAGTAGCTGCCAGTTTTAGGCAGTTTAAAATCGCCCGGATGCGGATAACCTATCTATGTAATCCAAGGAGGCTTTTTGGTAAACTGACAGGAAAGACAGGGAGGCGCAGTTATGGGAAAGCAGGAGAATTACTGGAGAAGGTTTGAGCAGACGGGCGGTGTGCTTGACTACCTGAATTACACGGCATGTGCGAGGGAACCTTACAATGCGAGGGAATCCTATGGTTCGCTTGAATCCTACGGATCGACAGAGCCGTATACCTATCCGGAGGAGGATGGTATGCCGGGGGTTATTAACATGGCAGAATCCTACATTATGCCGGGTGCGAATGGGCTTAGGGATGTGGAGCCCTGCGAATACGATGAGGAAGATGAGGTAGATTACAATGATTGGGACGCTCACCGTGAATGGGATGGTTCTTTCGGCTATGCCGATGGGAGAATACGATAAGCGGCTGACAATACTGACGGTGGAGCGCGGCAAGATCAATGCATTTGCGAGGGGGGCGAGGAAACCGAACAGCCCCCTTCTGGCATGCAGCCAGCCCTTTTCTTACGGGGAGTTCACCGCTTATGCAGGAAGGGATTCCTACACGGTTTCGGGCGCTCAGGTCAGCAATTATTTTCCGGGGCTTAAAGAAGATCTCGCGCGGCTCTACCTGGGGATGTATTTCTGTGAATTTGCCGATTACTTTACCAGGGAGGGCAATGACGAGCGCGAGGTGTTAAAACTTCTGTATCAGTCGCTCAGGGCTTTGGAAAGCAAAAAATTCCCGCTTCCCCTTGTCAGGAGGGTCTTTGAACTCAAGCTAATCAGTATTGAGGGCGAGGCACCCCAGGTATCCGCGTGTGCCGTGTGCGGCAAAAAAGATGAGGGGAACGGGGAATTGAAACATTTTTTTATCGGCAGGGACGGCGTGGTGTGTGATTCCTGTGCGTGCCGGTTTAAACAGCAGACGGGCGGGGATGGTGAGGGAGTACTAACTGGGGTAAGTCCTGCCTGCCTTTATGCCATGCAGTATGTTGTTGGTACACCGAGTGCTAAGCTTTATCGTTTTTCCTTAAAGGAGGAGGCGATGGCGGAGTTTGGCATGCTGGTGGGGCAGTACATAAAAAAGCATGTGGGGCGGAAGATGAAGAGTCTTTTGGTGTTAGAAACAATGGGTTTTGCACAGGATTAGGTGGCATGTGCCAGGGAAAGAGGAAAAAGATGCTAAATATGATTCAGGGAGCCGTAGTGCCCGATAAAGCCCTGCTTTCGGAGGGGTACGAGGTGATAAGGGCAATAAGGGGGCTTATGGCGATTGATGCCAATGTCGGAGCGGATAAGTTTTTGCCACTGTTTACGACATTTTTACATGCACATAGAAATGAACCGGTATTTTTTATTTTGGAAGTGCCATGTAACCAGGAGGAGGAGAGGCAGGCGCGAGGCGATGAAGCGTGTCCGATGCACAAAAATATCTATTATATGGACGGTCTGGACGAGGAGGCGGCACTCTCAATTCTCAGGGAAAAAGGGGAACTTCTGATTCATGACGGGCTATCGAGCTTTGGCTTTGGCGGGCATATCTCGCAGGATGAGATGATGAAGAGCAAGTATAATGTCTGCAATGTTTTTACAAAGAACATTCCCGCAGCATGCAAAATTTTTGAGGCACATGGGATACCGCGCACGGATCATCTGGTTACGGCGTGGGAAACTTTTACATTGGAACATCCAGGGAGCTGCACTGCCCATATAGTAAATGGGGAAAGTATATATGACCTGGTTCCGTATTTTGTGGAACGGGGGATGTATCTGGCGGAAAGGCGTGAGGACTAAAACCCGGTTTTGGTGTGGAAGAAAGGGGAGGGTGCGGATGGGAAAGAATCTGGCGGAGATGACCTTGGAGGAACTCTGGCAGCTCTTCCCGGTTTTTTTGACCGGGCATAAGGCTTTTTGGGCGGATTGGTATAAGGAGGAAGAAGTTTCGCTAAAAAGGATACTGCGCGGGGAAGAGGTAGTGCGTATCAGCCATATCGGAAGCACTTCGATCGCAGGAATATGGGCGAAGCCAATTATTGATATTCTTGTGGAGGCGGGCGATGGTTTTGGCAGGATCGCTGAAATCCTTGAAAAGAACGGGTATCTGCTTATGGCGGATGAGGGAGGGCGGATGTCCTTTAACAAGGGGTATACGGAAAATGGATTTGCCGAAAAGGTATATCATCTGCATCTGAGAACTGCGGGGGATAACGATGAATTGTATTTCAGGGATTACCTGATCGATCATCCGGAAACAGCAGCGGAGTACGAGCGCATGAAAATCAGGCTCTGGAAAAAGTATGAACATGACAGGGACGGTTACACGGCAGCGAAAAATGGTTTTGTATCACAGTATACGGGACTGGCAAAGGAACTGTACGGGAACTGTTACGATAAAGAATAGTGTGGGGATTTTGGTGGCATAGTTTGAAGAAAACCACTTGACAAGCGCGTCTATATACTGTATATATTATTATATACAGTATATAGACGCGCTTTGGCGTTTAACCGATAAGAGAAGTCCCCCGCTTCTAAGATGTAAGGATGAAAGCGGTGGGGAAGGGGGACTTCTAATCAAGTGGGGGATAAGCGCAATGGGTTCTCTTGGCGGTTGAGTGGGGGCTTCTTATCAGATGGGGGGATAAGCGCAATGGGTTCTCTTGGCGGTTGAGTGGGAGGACTTCTTATCAGATGGGGAGATAAACCCTGTCTTACTAGCGAGAGCAGCATAGGGATATGAAATTTCTTTATGACACGGTGACACAGTGAAACGGTGACAGGATGACAGAATGGTATGTTGGACAAAGATTGTCCTGAGAGGGGGATATGGGTGTGATAAGGCTTGACCATGTGGAAAAGAAACTGGGTAATTTCAGGCTTTCAGATATTTCTTTTGTGCTGCCTGAAGGATATATCCTTGGGATGGTCGGGGCAAACGGGTCGGGAAAGAGTACGCTGATACGCCTTATAATGGGACTGTATGGGGCGGATGCAGGGGAAATCTCGGTGCTCGGGGCAAACCCGAAAACGCAGGAGGCGCAGGTAAAAGACCAGATTGGTTTTGTGCTTCCCCGGGAGATATTTGCGGGGGGATGTACACTTAAAAGCAATGCGGACAGGTACGGGAAATATTATACCGGATATGATCCGGGCGTTTTTAAGAATTACTGCGGGCGTTTTGGATTGTCCATGGAGCGGCCATTAGGGAAACTTTCACGGGGGGAAAAACTGAAATTCCAGCTGGCTTTTGCACTTTCGCACGCGCCGAAACTTTTGCTTCTCGATGAGCCCAGTGCGAATTTTGACCCGGAATTCAGGGAGGATTTTTTCAGGATTATCAGGGAATTTATTTCGGACGGGGAACATGGGGTGGTGCTTGCCACCCATCTGATTCCTGATCTTGAGAGGATTGCGGATTATGTTGCGATGCTTGATGGAGGGAAGCTGGTTTTTTGTATGGAGCGCACAAAACTTGAGGATTCCTACAGGATTGTTTCCGGGGAGGCGTACAAATTGCGCCTGATTCCGAAAGAAAGGGTAATTGCCATGGAAAGCTATGAGTACGGCGCACGCGCTTTTGTAAAGCACAGCAAACATGCAGTCTATGACCCGGAACTTTGTGTGAGTGTGCCGACACTTAAAGAAATTATGTATTACCATGCGAAAAAAGAGGGAGGTAGGCATTTATGATGTGGAGGATGGTTCTGGATGACCTGTACTATGGGGTTAAATCCGGATTTAAGTATAATTCAAATTATTTTATGTATTACTTATTTATCTATTTTCTTGGTATTTTACCGCTGACAATGAAGGTTCCGGGGCGGTATCTTCCGCTTTATTATGCGGGTATGGTGCCAATGATACTTGCAATTTTTCTTACAATTATATATGGGGAGGATGTAGGGGCACTGTTTCTTTGTCCATTTTCTGAATCTGACAGAAAGCAGTATTTTTTGATTTCCTGGGGGATGCGAGTTTTACTTCCAACCCTGTCCTGCCTGCTATTTGAGGGCATGTTCTGTGTGATGGGTTTCATTTCGCCTAAAAGTGCCTTTCTCTGCCTGCTTACTGTAATGTTCTTTTCAGCGGCTATGGGGTTGCAGAGAGGTTTTATGAACCGCAGTGCGGCAAAGAAAAACAGGATGTCGTCCGGTTTTTTGGTGTGGGAGGTTGTAATCCTGTTCCTTGGAATTATTACAATGTGTTTTCTGGGAGCGGTTGTTGGCGATATGGAGGAGCCGAGGTTTACGGGGATGGAAGTGGAAATTATGCTTGTATTGTTTTTTCTGCATGGAGTGGCGGCGATTTTTGTAATATTGAGATATGTTAAGCCTGCAATGGAGTATATTATCTATTATGAGAAGGTGGAAAGGGGAAAAGAATCCAGTGCGGATTGAACGGTGATAAAGGGACTATGAAAATATTAATTCGGACACAGGGGACGCTCGCAATTTATGAACAGATTGTGGATCAGCTTAAAAATGCCATTGTAACCGGGGAATTGAAGGCGGGTGAGGCACTTCCTTCCATCCGGGCGCTTGCCGGGGAATTGGAGGTCAGTGTGATTACAACAAAGCGGGCTTATGAAGAACTTGAGAAGGAAGGTTTGGTTCGAGCGGTGCCGGGCAAAGGGTTTTATGTATGTGAGCACAATAAAGATTATTTAAAGGAAAAACAGTATGTCAGCCTTGAGCGGCGGATGGCAGAAATTTTGGCTGACTGCCGCAAGGCGGGGATGGGGAAGGAGGATGTTCTTGATATGGTGGCGGCACTGTTTGAACCTGTTTAAAGAAATCCCCCGCTTCTAAGCCGTAAAGATGAAAGCGGGGGAAGGGCTGGGCGCTGTTTTATGGGGAAGGGAAAGATAATATGCTATTGGAATTTAAAAATGTTACCGGGATAACAAAAGGTTTTAACCTAACAGATATCAGTTTTCAAATACCGGCAGGGTATCTGGTCGGGCTGGCAGGAAAAAATGGTTCGGGCAAAACAACGCTGCTGCACTATATTGCGGATGGGAAAAAACAATATACCGGTTCCATCCGTTTTCAGGGGGAAGAGCTGCATAATTCCCATACAAAATTTTTGAACCAAATCGCTTTTGTGGCGGATGAAGCACCGTTTTTTAAGCAGTACAGCGGCAGGCAGAATGCAAAATTATTAGCGCCCTTTTATCCGGAATGGGATTGGGATATTTTTTTTAGGGCATCGGAGGAGGTAGATTTATTTTCGGGAAGTAAACAGAAACTGGATATTCCGCTTGCAAATTTGTCGCGCGGGGAATATCTGCGTTTCCAGATGGTCATTGCGATGGCGCACCGCACAAAACTATACCTGCTCGACGAGGTGACCGGTGGGATGGACCCTGTTTTTTGCAGGGAATTTTTCCGGCTGCTTTCCGGTATCCTAATGGGGGGTGACACTTCTGTTTTGATGGTAACGCATATAGTGGAGGAGCTAAAGGAGAGGGCGGATTATGTCGGGATTTTGGAGGGTGGGAGGCTTAAATCATTTGGGGAAGCGTTTGATGCAGTATTGGTCTAAAATTCCGATGGTAGGAAAAAGAGGGGGACTGTGAAAAATAATGTGGATACACATATTTTTTACAGGGTTTATTTGTATCTGGAACATAAAAAATAAGTCTTGATCTGACAAGAGAAATGGAATCGCGGCGTTCTTTTTCGTTTCTTAACGTTTTTGGAATGGAGGACTTTATGGGGAAGAAGGCTGTGAAAACAGGAAGGATGGGGCAGGTGGCAGTGGGGGAAAATTTTAGGACGCGAAAGAAGAATAAAAAGGGGGAAGAAGAAAGCCTGGCAAGGGATAAGATTATGGCATTTGACCGCGAATGGGTGAAAATAGATGAGGACTCTAAACTTGCGGCAAAAATAGTGTATGTTATTTTGGGTGCCCTGGGATGTCTTATGATGTTTTTTCCAGTGGGTTCTTCTATTTATCAGGGTTCCCCGATATTTTTTTTGTTCACATGGATGTTTCTTTATGTGGCTGTGATTTTTAAGATGCAGCCGTATATCTATGCACCCGGGGAGGGGAAGAGGATTGTTTCGCTGCTTGCCTATGTCCCGGTGGATAAAAAAATGCTGTGCTGTATCCGGCGGGAAATTCTGCGCCGCTATCTGTTTAAAATCGGCGTGGTATGTTTCGTGTTTCAGCAGGCTGGCGCGCTGCTTTGGGGTGGATGGTCGGTAGTGACCCTGCTGTATCCGTTTGGAGTGGTTTTGTCGCTGTATCTTTTCGGGGCACTCCATATTGGCAGCGGGGCGTGACCGGATGGGAAGATTTTAGATTTTCCTGTACTTCTTGTTTAAAATATGCTACAATAATTTGACAGACAGGTTCTATTCTAAAGTCAAAGGCGGTGGTGTAGCTGATAATACGGAAATATTTCTCAATAAGAAGGGTTTTGCCGGGAATGATAATTGACCAGTCCATTATTGATCGGGCAGGACGGGTGCTGATTGCAAAAAAAAGTGTCCTTGATGATTATGCAATCGAAGCGCTGAAAAAAATGGGGGTGCCGGGCATTTATGTCCGGGAGGGGGAAGAAAATGCCAGGGATATGGTGAAAAATGTACCACTTTCTATGGCGATGCAGGAGAAGTTTGAAAAAGCATACAAGAAGGATATTGCTAAGGTCAAGCTTTCGGAGAGTGTGAGAAAGCGCGTTGCGGAGGGGATTAAGTATCTTTATCAGGATGTGAATTCCCCGGATTTTACTGACGCGACAAAGACAGTTACGAACGACTTAATGCGGGCGATCGACGACAATGATGCGGTTGCGGTCGATATCAGTGCACTTAAAGTAAGCGATGAATATACATTTAAGCACAGCGTGGATGTTGCAACCATGTCAATGATTGTAGCTAAACGTTATGGCTTTGATGAGAAGCAGGTATATGAGATCGGTATCTCGGGACTTTTGCATGATATTGGAAAGTCAAAGATTCCTGATGAAGTACTGAATAAAGCGGGGAAACTTACGGACGAGGAATTTGCAGTGATGAAAAAACATTCCGTGTTTGGCTATCACATATTGACGGACAAAGATGATTTGTCAGGTGATATCAGGCTTGGAGTGCTCCAGCACCACGAGAAATTAAATGGCAAAGGTTATCCGCTCGGTATTGAAATGCCGAGGATAAGCCCGTTTGCCCGGATTATTTCGGTGGTTGATATTTATGATGCACTTGTGACGGAGCGCCCGTACAAGAAGGCATTTTCTCCGCGGGACGCGGTGGAGATGATTATGTCCATGACAAGTGAACTCGATGTGGATGTGATGCGCTGTTTTATGGAGAGTGTCATCCTCTACCCTGTGGGAACGGATGTGGAGCTAAGCAACGGCGAGAATGCCAGGGTTGTCGAGAACAGCCCTTTTACCGTGCTGCGCCCGAAAGTGCTGGGGCTTACAACGGGAAAGGTGTATGACTTAGCGAATGATTTGGGGTGCGCGAATATTATTATCTTGTAAGGGGTAAGGGTTACGGGGTCTGGAATAGTCAATGCAGGTGGGGATATGAAATTTTCTTTGACAACTCAGTTTAAAAACCCCCTTGACACTTTTAAGATTGCCCGCTATAATATCCTTACAGAATATAAAAATGCATTGATCGGAATTAGTACATGTGCGGCGGTGGTTCAGAGAGAAGGCAAAAATGGCGGTATTGATACGGGGAATCCCACCCGCCGTTTACGGTGAGAGTCTTCCCACAATGGCATGGAAGGCATCCGGGAGCATTCCTTTTGAAAAGAAAAATCCTGATGATTCTTTGAGGTATCGCCGGATTTTTTGTGAGTAGAAGGGAACGGTTTCCACCGTTATATGGAAGCGGCTGTATGGCTGGTCGGAGTGCAGAGAAATCTGAATTTAGGTGGTACCACGGACTTGTGTTCGCCCTAAGCGTTGAGCTTGGGGCGTTTTTTTATGCACAGACTGGTGCAGGGAGAGTATGCTGCTAAGGCGGTGCATGGGTTGCGCGGCGAGTAGCTAGATTGCACAGACCCGTGCGGGGAGAGTATGCTGCTAAGGCGGTGCATGGGTTGCGCGGCGAGTAGTTAGATTGCACAGACCCGTGCAGGGAGAGTATGCCGTTAAGGTGGCGTATGGGTCATGTAGTAAGTAACTAGATTGTACACGGTCACGGAGTCAAAATTTTCTCTGGAATAGCTTTTAAAGGATATTGCAGAGTGGCAGGCTCTGTGCAGGGAACGATTCTTACAAGGCTATTTGCAGGCTGACCATCCAGGAGGATTTAGGTAATGCACTGTACATGGCTATTTGTGCTGGGAACGTCACAAATAAGCCCCGATCTGACATAAGGAAACTGTACTCGAAAATTTTCTTGCGGTTCCTTAAATGTAAACGTTCTCAGAATGGAGGATTATTATGGAAAAGACTATGGAAAAAATCGTGGCGCTTGCAAAGGCAAGAGGGTTTGTGTACGCGGGTTCCGAGATTTACGGGGGGCTTGCGAACACCTGGGATTACGGCAATCTCGGAGTGGAACTGAAAAATAATGTGAAGAAGGCATGGTGGCAGAAGTTTGTGATGGAAAGCCCGTACAATGTCGGTGTGGACTGCGCGATTCTGATGAATCCGCAGACATGGGTGGCATCCGGGCACCTGGGCGGTTTTTCTGACCCATTAATGGACTGCAAGGGCTGCCACGAGCGTTTCAGGGCGGATAAACTGATTGAGGACTGGTGCGCGGAAAATAATTTTGAACTTTCCGAAACAGTCGATGCATGGAGCAACGAAAAAATGCAGGACTTTGTAAAGGAGCATGAAATCTGCTGTCCGAGCTGCGGCAAAAAGGATTTTACGGAGATCCGCCAGTTTAACCTGATGTTTAAAACATTCCAGGGTGTGACCGAGGATGCAAAGAATACAGTTTACCTGCGCCCGGAAACGGCACAGGGAATTTTTGTAAACTTTAAAAATGTGCAGAGGACTTCCCGGAAGAAGGTGCCATTTGGTATTGGGCAGATTGGGAAATCTTTCCGCAACGAGATTACTCCGGGCAATTTTACGTTCCGCACAAGGGAGTTTGAGCAGATGGAGCTTGAATTTTTCTGCAAGCCTGGCACGGATCTCGAATGGTTCCAGTACTGGCGCGGTTTCTGCCGCGACTGGCTGCTTTCCCTCGGCATAAAGGAAGATGAGATGCGCCTGCGCGACCATTCGCCGGAGGAACTCTGTTTCTACAGCAAGGGTACGACCGACATTGAATTCCTGTTCCCATTTGGCTGGGGTGAGCTCTGGGGGATTGCTGACCGCACGGATTATGACCTGACACAGCACCAGAATACTTCCGGGCAGGATATGTCTTATTTTGATGACGAAACGCAGGAGAAGTATGTTCCTTATGTAATTGAGCCGTCGCTCGGCGCGGACCGTGTGACGCTTGCCTTCCTCTGCGCGGCATATGACGAGGAGGAATTGGAGGGCGGCGAGATGCGCACTGTGCTCCATTTCCATCCGGCGCTTGCCCCGGTAAAGATCGGTGTGCTGCCGCTTTCCAAAAAACTTAACGAGGGTGCGGAGAAGATTTATGCCGAGCTGTCGAAAAAGTATAACTGCGAGTTCGACGACCGCGGGAATATCGGCAAGCGCTACCGCAGGCAGGACGAGATCGGCACACCATTCTGCATCACCTATGATTTCGATTCTGAAACGGATCATGCGGTGACAGTGCGCGACCGTGATACGATGGCACAGGAGCGCGTAAAGATTGAGGATTTAAAAGCATACTTCGAGGATAAATTTGACTTTTAAAGGGGATGTTATTGGAGTGGAAACATTATCGGCTGTCCTTGGCTATCTAGAAGAAACCCTGGACCGGTACAGAGAAAAGATCACGGGGGAGCAGTATGACCATGCTCTCTTTGTGATACAAAAGTTTAATTCCTGGCAGGAAGGACGGGTATTTTCTGCCGAGGAGCTTTATACTTTGATTATCTGTGATGATGAGGAAGAGGGAATTTTCGATTATGCGGAATCAGGATTTATTCCTGGGGAAGAAGAAATCCATATTATGTGGGAGATGGTTCTGTCCGTCCTTATGACCGTGGTGCGGGTCGCATTTGAGGAGGAGGGTTTGCCGTACCAGCAGGATTTAGAATGTATCCAGATAGAACAGCTTAACAGTTTTTACGGGCATATTCTGGATGGAAAAATGGATACAGTGCAGTTGTATGACTATTTTTGCAGGCAGGTATGTTTATAGGGGGCTTTCAATCTTTTATTTTCCTGTATTTCGCAAATTTTTTGAGGAAATGGAAAAAAGGTGTTTCCAAGGAAAAATTTCTATGTTATAATAAGTTTTGACGACTGGGAAGGCGTTTCTTTTGGCATGTCAGGAGAACAGTAGTTCGGGCATTTATGGATTAGGATATTCGCAGCCATCTGGTGAGGATGGCGCGACAGGACAAGCCGTAAGGCGCAGGGCAGTCAAAATTCATTAGGAGGTAATTTTCAATGGCAAAGAAATGGGTATACTTGTTTACCGAAGGTAATGCGAGCATGCGCGAGCTGCTTGGCGGTAAGGGCGCGAACCTTGCCGAGATGACCAACATCGGTCTTCCGGTGCCGCAGGGCTTTACGATCACGACCGAGGCCTGCACGCAGTATTACGAGGACGGGCGCAAGATCAACGATGAGATTATGGGTCAGACCATGCAGTTTGTTGCGGAGATGGAGAAGATCAACGGCAAGAAGTTCGGCGATCTCAAGAACCCTCTCCTTGTTTCGGTTCGTTCCGGCGCGCGCGCTTCCATGCCTGGTATGATGGATACCATCTTAAACCTCGGCTTGAATGACGAGGTTGTTGCGGCGATGATCGCAGGCAACCCGGACCCGGCATTCGAGCGTTTCGTATACGATTCCTACCGCCGTTTCATCCAGATGTTCTCGGATGTTGTTATGGAGGTCGGCAAGAAGTATTTTGAGGCACTCATCGACAAGATGAAGGAAGAGAAGGGTGTTCAGTTCGACGTTGAGCTGACCGCTGCTGATTTAAAGACACTGGCAGAGCAGTTTAAGGCAGAGTACAAGAAGCAGCTCGGCAAGGACTTCCCGTCCGACCCTGTAGAGCAGTTAAAGCTTGCGATCGAGGCAGTATTCCGCTCCTGGGACAACCCTCGCGCGAATGTATACCGCCGCGACAACGATATTCCGTATTCCTGGGGTACCGCTGTCAATGTAATGCCGATGGTATTCGGTAACCTGAACAACGAGTCCGGTACCGGCGTTGCGTTCACCCGCGACCCTGCAACCGGCGAGAAGAAGCTGATGGGCGAGTTCTTAAAGAACGCGCAGGGCGAGGACGTTGTAGCCGGTGTGCGCACCCCGATGCCGATCGCACAGATGGAGCAGGAATTCCCGGAAGCTTACACAGAGTTTATCAAGGTCTGCAAGAT
>ERZ808051.1112-NODE-1112-length-20462-cov-3.798872_pt1 | contig 20462 bp, 14 predicted proteins | sample MGYA00380199_ERZ808051 | MGnify/ENA primary metagenome ERZ808051 (study PRJEB31490, sample SAMN06133391) | mouse gut metagenome | isolation source: J11 | host: mice | place: China: Chengdu | collected 2015-05 ...
CAAGCAGTATCCAGGCAGAGGAGCGGTTCTCGCTGGCCCTTTCCGTGCTGTCCTGGTATAGGACATATGTATAGCCCGCCCTCTGCTGCGATGCGCCCCTGTTCTGCCCGGACTCTTCCGCTTCCGAAGATTCCTCATATTCCGAAGCCTTTGAGAATCCCTCTGACTCTGCATCCGCATCGGAAAGCGCTCCGGGTTCTTGGGACATCGCCGTTGCGGAAAGCATCTCGGAATCTATGGATTCCCTGGGGTCAAAAACATCCTCCTCATCCGTCAGTCCGGATCTTTCCGCAAAATTCATCTCCGCCGCGGAAGAAAGCCTCTGTGAGCGTTCTGCCGCCAGCCGCTCCTCTTCCATCCGGACAAACTCTTCCTCCGTCACAAGCCTGCCGCCGCAGTCGGCACAGGTCGTGAATCCATCCCTATACTCGCTTTTGCATTTCGGACACCATGGCATATCTCATACCTGCTTTCTTCATTTGCGGGCAGTGAGCCAAACATTGTTCCTATACAAGTATTTGGCGAATGCCGCGGAAATCAGTCCCCGGCCTTGCCGCGCTGGTAGCTCTATGCCCTGCCAGGAGACTGCAGGGCATTTGACTTGAATCAATTTGGCGTGATATTTGTCTTTATGTCTTATAATTCAAAATCCATGCAGGCCCTGTTGCAGGTCACGCTCCTCACATACTTCCCGGCCTCCACATGGGCCGGATGGTTCTGATACGCGGACAGCGCCTCCACTGTCTCAAAGGTGGAGACCAGCGCAATGTCCCGGTTGCTGGATGCCAGCTGATTCGGAAGTACCCGGATCTCCACTGCCCCCGGAACCAGTTCCCTGATCGGCTCCAGCAAAGCTTTCATCTTCGCCCCTGCCTCCGCTCTCTGCGCGTCGGAAAGTCCCTCCGCAAAATTCCACAATACAATATGCCTGACCATACCCGCTCCTCCTGTCTGCATGGCTTTCAGCCATTTCATCTGCCTGAACAAAATTAGTTCACTGTCCGCTGTCTGCGGCAAATCATGGCGATGTCACTTGCCGCTCAAATATTCGTCTATCCCTTTCGCAGCCGCTTTCCCTGCGCCCATGGCCAGAATCACAGTCGCCGCGCCGGTGACGGCGTCTCCGCCGGCGTATACGCCCTCCTTGGTGGTCTGTCCGTTGGACTCCTCGGCCACGATGCATTTCCATTTATTGGTCTCCAGCCCCTCGGTGGTGGAAGAGATCAGCGGATTGGGCGAAGTGCCCAAAGACATGATCACCGTATCCAGTTCCATGGTGAACTCGGATCCCGGAATCTCCACGGGGCGTCTGCGTCCGGAGGCATCCGGCTCGCCCAGCTCCATCCTGATGCATTTCATGCCCGTGACCCAGCCTTTCTCGTCCGCAAGGATCTCCGTGGGATTGGTCAGAAGATCGAAGATAATGCCCTCCTCCTTGGCATGGTGGACTTCCTCCACCCTGGCGGGAAGCTCCTCCTCGCTGCGGCGGTACACGATATGCACCTCCGCCCCCAGGCGCAGTGCAGTCCTGGCAGCGTCCATGGCCACATTGCCGCCGCCCACCACGGCCACCTTTTTGCTGTGCATGATGGGCGTGTTGGAATTGCTGTCAAAGGCTTTCATCAGATTGCTCCTGGTCAGGTACTCATTGGCAGAGAATACACCGTTGGAATTCTCCCCGGGGATTCCCATGAACTTGGGCAGACCCGCACCGGAGCCGATGAATACGGCCTCAAAGCCCTCCTCCTGAATCAGTTCGTCAATGGTCACGGACTTGCCCACCACCACATTGGTCTCAATCTTTACACCCAGAGCTTTCACATTCTCGATTTCCTCTGCCACCACCTTGCTTTTGGGCAGACGGAACTCCGGAATGCCGTACACCAGCACGCCGCCGGGCTCATGGAGGGCCTCGAAGATCGTCACCTCATAGCCCATCTTGGCCAGATCCCCGGCACAGGTCAGGCCTGCGGGTCCGGAACCGATGACCGCCACTTTCTTCCCTTTCTTTTCCGCCGCGCCCTGGGGCTTGATGCCATTCTCCCTGGCCCAGTCCGCCACGAAGCGCTCCAGTTTTCCGATGGACACAGGATCTCCCTTGATGCCCCGGATACATTTCCCCTCGCACTGGGTCTCCTGAGGGCATACACGGCCGCAGACAGCCGGCAGGGCGCTGGCTTTGCTGATAATCTGATACGCCTCCGCAATGTCCCCTTCTTTCACTTTCTCGATAAAGGCAGGGATATCGATTGCCACGGGACATCCCTTGACGCACTGGGCATTCTTGCAGTTGATACACCTGGTCGCCTCGGCCTGGGCCTCTTCCTGATTATATCCCAAGCATACTTCCTCAAAGTTGGCAGCACGCTCTTTCGCATCCTGTTCCCGCACAGGGATTTTCGTCAAAACGTCCATTTATTCTCAATCCTCCATATTTTTATACTCTGTGTCCTCATTTCCCATGCACCTGCACGTCGCTTACAGCCAACCATACCTCACATCGGCACAACCAATCGGTGCAACCCCATAAGAACACCCACACCTCGGGTACTCTTTGCAGACTTAGATAACCTTTGCACACTCCCCCCATGCCCACGCAGTCGGCACAAACATTCGGTGCAAGTCCGTAAGAATGCCCACACCTCGGGCATTCTTACGTGTGCAATCTAGATTTTCTTAGCGCCGTACTTCGGCCGCTTAGAAAATCTTTGCACACTTCATACTTAGCAGTTCCCGCACCCCCCGTGATGGGTATTCCCCTCCTGAAGCCTGAGGGCAGCCCTGCCCTCTTCCGTCTTATAGAGCGTCTGTCTTCTCATGGCCTCGTCGAAATTTACCCCATGGCCGTCGAACTCCGGCCCGTCCACGCAGGCGAACTTCACTTTTCCGTCCACTGTCACACGGCAGGCCCCGCACATGCCCGTGCCGTCCACCATGATGGGATTCAGGCTGACCACGGTAGGGAGGTTCAGCTCTTTTGTCAGCAGACAGACGAATTTCATCATGATCATGGGCCCGATGGCGATACACACATCATATTCTTTCCCCTCCGCCACCAGATCCTTGATGGTCTGGGTCACCATGCCGCTGCGGCCGTAGGAGCCGTCGTCCGTGGTTATGTAGAGATTCCCCGCCACAGCCTCCATCTCTTTCTCCAGGATCAGCAGATCCTTGGTCTTGCTCCCCACGATGACATCCGCTGCAACGCCCTGCTCATGGAGCCATTTCACCTGGGGATACACCGGGGCAGCCCCTACGCCGCCGGCCACAAAGAGGATCCTTTTCTTCTTCAGCTCTTCCGGCGTCTCTTTCACCAGCTCGGAGGGGCAACCCAGCGGACCCACGAAATCGTGGAAAGCATCCCCCTCTTTAAGCTGCACCATCCGATTGGTCTCTGCGCCCACGCACTGGAACACAATGGTGACGCTGCCTTTCTCCCTGTCGTAATCACAGATCGTCAGGGGAATCCTCTCCCCCTCCGCATCCATCCGCACGATGACGAACTGTCCGGGCTGGCATGACTTCGCCACCCGCTTCGCCTCCACGTCCATCAGATAAATGTTTGTGGTAAGCTCCTGTTTCTTTAAAATTCTGTACATAGTCCACCTCTCTGTTCCCCTCCCTGGGAACCTCCTTATTCACTTATCTCTTCCTCTATTCCAATCAGGGTCAGACGGCCCCACTCGTCCCTCTGAAGCTTAAATCGCTCTCCTGTATATACATTCACCGCGAAATCGTTCCCTGTCCTGGTAGAATTGCCGTCGGCTGCCCGGTAGCACTCGGCGATCACATAAAAGTCGCCTGCCTTATTGATATTTACCGCGTACTGATACATATACTGGTAGGAATCCCCGCTGTCGTCAAAATGTCCTGCCCCGTCCGTGATCTTGCCCACAGCCAGACAATAATCCACCACAGAGTCCACCGCCTCCGCCGGCGTCAGATCCGTATTTATGACAAGGTTATAGTCACGCTCCGCTATCATCCCCACTGCCCCGTCCACGATCCGCACGAATTTGTAGGTGGATTTACCCAGGGGCATGGGAATCGGCCCTGTATAAGGCGTAGATGCATACGTGGGATCGGTGCCGTCTGTGGTATAATACACGTTCTCGTCTTCCTCCAGAACCTCTATCAGCATCGGGACGGAATATTCCCCGCTGAGAACGCTGATCTCAGGCGCAAGAATGTCGTTATACTCAACATGGTACTCCTTTGCCACCACATCACTGACAATCCCATTGTCATTCACAAAGCAGGCCTTGACGGTATGGTTCCCATTCTCCAGTATAATAGGCGCCGTATACTGCGTGCTCTCCTGGGTAGGCTCGGAACCGTCCGTGGTAAAATAGATTTTGCCGGATCCCGATGCCGTGAGCTTCAGGGCCTGGATGCTGGTATAATACCCCTCATTAATGCTGAATTCCGGCACGTCCACGATATAGTTGGGGTAAGCGGCTATCAGATTATCATTACCGCTTGCCAAAAGCAACGCGTTGATGGTCTGATAGTCCCCCCGTTCCCGGTATATGGCTATCAGCTTCCCGTATGCCCCCTCCAGCTGCTCTGCGGAAGTGTTCTTATTCTTGATAATTTCCCGCAGAAGATACTCGTACTCCACTTTATTGTTTTTCAGCAGATATATGTCTGCCAATTCGAATAGCAATTCCACATTCGCACTGTCCAGTTCCACCGCACGGTTATAGCAGGCAATGGCCTCATCGTACTTTCCCTGCTCCACATACTGTTCTGCCCTGCTCAGCTGATACTCCTCGGAGTAAGAGCTGTAGACATACCAGGCAGTGCCTCCGGCAGTCAAAAAAACCAACAGTAAAAACGCAAGCAGCACCTTAGGCCAGATTTTTTTCCTCGGCACAGGCTCCTGAAACTCGTCCCCGTCAAAGAAATCCTCAAACGCATCCTCCGCCTCCGGTTCCTCTCTCCTTACGCCGGTCATATCCTCATGCAGCTCTTCGAGGATGTCCTGGATCGTCTGTTCCAGCTCAGGTTCAAAATCAGGTACGATGTGGATGTCCTCACCGCATTGCTCGCAGTATAGCTTTCCCTCGGCCATTTCATATCCACAATTAGGACATTTCATATCCAGTTTACCTCGATTCAGAACAACCCGGTAATCACACCGTCCTCATTGACGTCAATGCCGTAAGCCGAGGGCTTCTTGGACAATCCGGGCATAGTCATCACATCTCCTGTCAGCGCCACCACAAACCCTGCCCCCGCAGATACATATACCTCTCTCACTGTCATCTCGAAATCCCTGGGACGTCCCAGGCGCTTGGGGTCATCCGAAAGGGAATACTGATTTTTTGCCATGCATACGGGCAGACTTCCAAACCCAAGATCCGTCAGCTTCCGCAGCTGTCTCCGAGCCGCCTGAGAAAAGCTGACGCTGCCCGCGCCATATATTTCTTTCGCCACTGTCTGTATCTTCTCCTCTAAGGACAGATTATCCTCATAGAGCGGCCGGAACCCGCTCACCTTGGTTTCCAGAGTCTCCAACACTTTCTCGGCCAGTTCGATACCGCCTTCTCCGCCCTTTGCCCACACCCGGGACAGGGCGAACTCGCATTGCCGCTCTTCGCAGAAGTTCTTGACATACGCCACCTCCGCCTCCGTATCGGTCGCGAACGCGTTCAGCGTCACGATCACCGGCACACCGTATTTCTGGAGATTCTCAATGTGCTTCTCCAGATTTTGGATACCTTTGCCCAGAGCGGTCAGATCCTCTTCCTCCAGTTCGTTTTTCGCTCTACCGCCATTATACTTCAAAGCGCGGATCGTTGCAACAAGTACTGCGGCATCCGGCTTCAAATCCGCCATCCGGCATTTGATATCAAAGAATTTCTCCGCTCCCAGATCTGCCCCGAAGCCTGCCTCCGTAATACAGTAATCCGCCATCTTCAGAGCAGCCCTGGTAGCCCTGACGGAGTTGCAGCCGTGTGCGATATTGGCAAAAGGCCCTCCGTGGACCAGCACCGGCGTGTGCTCCAGCGTCTGAATCAGGTTCGGCTTCATGGCATCTTTCAAGAGCGCCGCCATGGCCCCCACGGCCTGCAAATCTCCTGCCGTCACCGGCTTCCCGGAATAATCGTACGCCACGATGATCCTGCTCAGCCTCTCTTTTAAGTCTTTCATATCCTCGGCCAGGCACAGGATCGCCATGATTTCACTGGCCACGGTGATGACAAAATGGTCTTCCCGCACAAAACCGTCCGTCTTGCCGCCCAGTCCCACCACGATATTGCGCAGCACTCTGTCGTTCATGTCCATACAGCGTTTCCAGATAATCTGCCTGCTGTCAATCTGCAGTTCATTCCCCTGCTGGATATGATTGTCCAAAAGGGCCGCCAGCAGATTGTTGGCGGAGGTGATTGCGTGGAAATCTCCCGTAAAGTGAAGATTCAGCTCCTCCATGGGCACCACCTGGGCATATCCGCCCCCTGCGGCACCGCCCTTGATGCCAAAGCAGGGGCCCAGGGAGGGCTCCCGCAGGGCCACCACAGCCTTTTTCCCCAGCTTCCCGAAAGCCTGTCCCAGGCCCACGCTGGTGGTAGTCTTGCCCTCACCCGCCGGGGTGGGGTTGATGGCCGTCACCAGAATCAGCTTGCCGTCAGGTTTTCCGCGCAGGCTGTCCAAATATTCCTCCGAAAGCTTGGCCTTATACTTTCCATAGAGCTCCAGGTCATCCTCCCGGATCCCCAGACTCTGTGCAACTCTGCCGATGGGTTCCATCACCGCTTCCTGCGCAATCTCTAAATCTGTCTTCATCATACTCTCCCTTTCCTTAAACGATCTCCTCCAGCAACTGTTCAAACTGCTCCGGGCTCATCAATATCTTTCTGGGCTTAGTGCCCTCTTCCTCCCCGACTACGCCGTACTGGCACAGCTGGTCCATGATGCGCGCCGCCCGGTTAAAGCCGATCTGCAGCGCCCTCTGCAGCATGCCAATGGACGCTTTGTCCTTGTCTATGATAAGATGCCCCGCTTTTTGGAACAGCTCGTCCACATCACTTCCCCCGGAAGCCCTGCCGTCTCCTCCGGAGCTTCCCATATTCGCGATCCGCTCCTCGATATCCTCCGCATAGGTATTGCCTAGCACCTGATTTTTCCAGAAGTCCACCACGTCGGAGACCTCCTGATCCGACACGAAAGCGCCCTGCACCCTGGCCGGCTTCGCGTAGCCCTGGGGATAGAAGAGCATGTCGCCTTTCCCCAAAAGCTTCTCCGCTCCCACCATATCCAAAATGGTCCGGGAATCCACGCCGCTGGACACGGAAAAGGCAACCCGGCTGGGCATGTTTGCCTTGATCAGGCCTGTGATAACGTCCACGCTGGGTCTCTGGGTGGCAATGATCAGATGAATGCCGCAGGCTCTGGCCAGCTGCGCCAGGCGGCAGATGGACTCCTCCACCTCCCCCGGACATACCATCATCAGATCCGCCAATTCATCCACGATTATGACAATCTGGGGCAGTACGGCAGGCGCGGTCTCGTCGCCCTTTTGCCCTATAGCCTTCACTTTCTTGTTGTATCCTTTCAGATCTCTCACATTGTATTCCGCGAACTTCCGATACCTGTCCTCCATCTCCGCCACGCCCCATCTAAGGGCCGCGGAAGCTTTCTTAGGATCCGTCACCACCGGAATCAGCAGGTGGGGAATCCCGTTGTAGATACTCAGCTCCACCACCTTGGGATCCACCATGATCAGCTTCACCTGGTCCGGACGCGCCTTATACAGAATGCTGATGATCAGAGTATTGATGCAGACGGATTTGCCGGAGCCCGTGGCCCCTGCTATGAGCATATGGGGCATTTTCGCAATGTCGGACACAATGGTCTTGCCCCCGATGTCCTTGCCCACCGCAAAAGCGATTTTCGACGGAAACTCCTGGAACTCCTTGTTCTCCAGCAAATCCCGCAGAGCCACCGACATGGTCTCCTTATTGGGCACCTCGATGCCGATTGCAGCCTTTCCGGGGATAGGGGCTTCGATTCTGATATCCGTCGCTGCCAGGTGCATCTTGATATCGTCCGACAGACCCACGATTTTAGAGACTTTCACCCCCTGTTCGGGCTGAAGCTCGTACCTGGTCACGCTGGGCCCCTGGCTGATGTCCGTGATCGTCACCTTTACCCCGAAAGTGCCCAGGGTCTGCTGCAGACGCATCGCCGTCTCCCGCAGTTCCCTGGCCGAATCACCCGTGGCCTCCATCCCTTTCTGCAGCAGGGACAGGGGCGGTAGCATGTACTGTTTCGGCGCCTGCTTTCCGGGCCCCGGGGCATTGCGCTGTGCTGCCACGGCCGGTCCCTCTCCGCCGGCTCCGGAACCGGCGGCCGCGGGCAGGGACGACGACGGTTTTGTCGACGGGCTCTGTTCTCCCACGGGGTGCCTCTGGTCCAAGGGCTCCGAAAAACCGCTCTCTTGGCTTTCAGGCTCCGCAGAGTCCTCAGGCTCCTGGACAGACTCCCTTTCGTCGGACTCTCTCCGGCCGGCTTCCGGTTCCGCAAAGGTCTCGCTTGGACGCGGGGATTCTTCTTCCTCTTCCGACGTCCCCCCGGGATCGAGATGCCTTTCCTCCTGCACGGTATACGCTTCCCGGGCATCCTCTGCCTGCCTGCCGTCCTCCGTTATGTATTCCTCTTCCGGCTCCTCGTTCACCGTCACCTGATGGATTCCCCGAATGGGTATTTTCTCGAAATCAAAGGCCGACTCTTTCTCCTCCGGCTCCACAGGTTCTGCCGTATATGTCTCCTGCAAAGGCGTCTCTTCCCCAGTCTCCTCCTCCAGTATGATTTCATGGATGTCGTCCCTGCGGGCCAGATTCTCCTCCGGCTTGGGCAGCGCGGTATCCAGCATGACGCCGGACACTTTCCGCTCCATCCGCAGAATCTTCTCGTTCTCTTTCTCCTCGGCCCTCAGCCTGCGCGCTTCCGCTTTCCTGGCCCGGTTCTCCTCCTGCTCCTGCCTGCGCAGCCGTGCCTGTTCTTTGCGCTTTTGCGCGTTCTCCTCCTGCTCCTGTCTGCGAATCTCGGCCATTTCCCTGCGTCTGGCCGCGTCCTCTCTGGACAGCTCCCGCACTCTGCTGCCTCCCTTTTTCATCCCGCTCAGCAGGGACTTCTCCGTCAGGAGGATCAGGCTCACCACACTGCACAAAAGCACCACAAGCACAGTGCCGATGGTTTCCAGATAGCTCTGCAGCAGAAAGCTTAAGCTGCCTCCCAGGACGCCGCCGCCGGCTTTCTGCTCTCTGCAGCTTTCATACAGCAGTTTTACGTCATATTTCTCCATGCTCCCCGCCTGCTTGCCGAACAGATCGCAGACGATCCCCAGCACCACGAACAGCGCCACCCCCGCCGCCAGCTTTCTGGCCGCGTTGGCATTTCCCTCATTTGCAAAATAAAACGCCACCGCCAGAAAAAGCAGCACCGGCACCGCGTACGCAGTGAGCCCGAACACGCCGAACAATATCCCGCTGACAGTATCTCCGATGGGTCCGATTATGCCGAAATTGCAGCAAAATAAGAAGACCATGGCGGCAAACAGGACAATCAGCCCTATCTCGTGAAACAGAGCGCTGTCCTGGGCCATCTGGGCTTTCGTCTTTTTCCGCTGTGTCGAAGTTCTTCCCGTACTCTTTGCAGTCCTTGTAGTCTTTTTATTCGAAGATGCTGTTTTTCTTCCATTGGAAGCCGCCATCTATATCAACCTCTCTTGTCTTTCTAAGCGGGCAATGCCCTTACGGGTCACCATTATATCATCTTTGGCCGGAATTGTCATTAAATATTTCAGGCGAAAATAGACAAGCAAAACTGCGCCGTGGCACCAAAGCCCCAGCGCAGCCTCTTTCTTTTCCCGTCTGTCAGACTGTTTTGTCAGATAATTCTCTTATCTTCTCCACCATCTCTGCCCTTAGATTCTCCAGGAACTCCTTGTTCTTCGGGTAATCGTCAAATCGTATCTTCCTGCCTGCCGCCCGGTCGATCATGTCCGTCACGGCCTCCCTGCCCACATAGCGCTCCAGCGCAAAGCAGATATCCATATCCTGGACAGCCTCATAAGTGACCTCGCCCCGGATGGAGGGGTAGACGCTGTCCCTGCCTGGGTAGAGAATGAACGGGTCCCCGGAGGGGAACGCCTTGTCCCCCGAGGTGGTAACATAGGGGTTCACCGGATACTTGGAGACGCAGCAATTGTAGAAATTCAGCCCCCAGTGTAAAAATCCCTTGATATTGTATCTGTACAGCAAAAAGCCCAGAACGCGAACCCTGTGGGAGGGCATGGCCAGGAAGCTGTTGGTGAACACTTTCTCCGGACCGCAGCAGTAATACGCCCACTGATTCTCGATCTCATGTTCCAGGAACGCATGGATATGCTCAACGCTGGTGACAGGACATTCTATGAGGCCGTTCTCGTAAAAGTCATAGTTGGACAACGCGTCAAAGGTCTTGCTCTCCCCAATCAGCGGCCGCATGATGTCGGAGGCAGTCTTATAGGTTTCCATGGACTCCAGCGAAGGCTCGTCCGAGATATGGAAATAAGTCTGTTCGCTGATCCCCTCTGCCGCCAGCTCCTCCGAGATCGCCGCGATATACTGCTTTAGAAACGACACATATTCCGGCGAATCGGCCGCCACATGCCAGCCGAACATGTAATCTTTCTTGCCGTTCTCCGTCACCATGATATTGGGCGCGCACTTTGCCCCCCATTGGGAGAACATATGGGCCATCTCAAAGTAGCGGACTCCGTTTTTCCTGCAGATATCTATGAAGCGTCTGAACTTTTCAAAGGAGAATTCATAGCTGTCCCCTTTCTTCTCGATATCCACAAGCTGCACGCAGGGTCTGACAGTTCCCACCGCAGTGTCCAGAGGCGGGGTATGTATGGGTACCAGAATCATATTGATTCCTACATCTGCCGCCGCGGCAATGTATTTATCGATCAGCTCCCAATGCTTTTCGGAATAGATTTCCACCCCGTGCTGCACCGCAATGCAATCCGCATAGAACCATCTGGTATAGATCAGTCTCTGCTGCGGCACGGAGGCGGAGATGACACGGATCTCCATGGTCTCACAGGCCGTAAAGGCAGCTTCCTCTGCCGCCGGAACTTCCGCAGACTGTGCGTCTGCCGGCAGAATCTTCACCTTTACCCTGTAGTTCCCCGCGGGAGTGTCTCTGGGTACGTCCACCTTGACCCATACCGTGGCCGTCCCGGAAGAGACCGCCATCCGGCCGCCCTGCTCCTCCAAGGGCACCAGTATATCCGGCATAAAACCGGGCTCCAGGGTAATGTAATCCTCTCCCTCCATGTCCTCTTCCTTGGCAGGCACGTCCATGTATACGTCCTGCACCAGATACAGTCTCACCGCCCCCGGCAGATCGGACTCCGCAGAGACTGCCACATCCGTCCGGCAGTCGGCTCTCATGCAGATCTGATAGGAGAGGCGCTCCCCTGCCAGAACCGTCTTTTTGTGTATTTCGTCACGCCTTAAGCTGTCCTGCGCTCTCACCTTTTCCAAAGATGACAGCTGCACAATCTGAAATTCCATATCCATTCCTCCTGATACCCATTCGGGCCGTTGCCTGTGTCCGTCGCGTCGGATTTTATTGCTATTTTCCAGATATAGTATATAATGGACTATGTATTGCCGCAATGGATAAACAAACCGAAAAAATGGACTTTCTGACAGACAGCACAGTCCCCGGAGGAGACCGCCATGCGCACACAGACCTATTTCCATACAAAACTGCAAAGTGAAGCCAACCGCAAAAACGACACAGTTCCGCTGCAGGTCAACTGTGTGGGCGCAGTGTCCGAAGCCCTCTCCTTTTCCACCAGGGCAGTCAGACGGGACTTCTATTATATTTATGTCTTAAAAGGGGAGATGCTTCTGGCGGACTGCCGCCTCCTGCCCGGCGACGTCATCGTCTTTGAACCGGGCTATGACTATCAATATACCAGCCGCGGGGAAACCGCCTATCTCTGGGTGCACTACACGGGCTTCGAGGCGCGCTCCCTCACCCAGAGCGCCGGCCTTATCCTGAACCGCAGACATCATATCGGGGTCCAGAGGGAAATCATCTCCTGCTTCCGGCAGCTGTTTCGGGAGTTCATCATAAACGATGCCGCGGCAGGACAGCTCTGCCTGTGCATTCTGCGGGAAATCCTCCTTTTTACCGCCCGGTACGCGGCATCCGACAGCAAAAACAACCTGCCCCTGCTTGCGATCGAATACATCCACCGCTCTTTCCGGGAGCCGGTCCGCATCGACGCGCTGGCCCGGATGGAGAATATGAGCTGCACTGCTTTCCGGCTGGCCTTTAGGCGCCATACGGGAGTCTCTCCAAACGAGTATATCATCAGCCAGCGCATCAGCGCGGCCTGCCAGCTGCTGTCCCAGACAGATAAAAGCGTGCTCGCCATCGCCAACGACGTGGGCTATCCTGACCCCTATTATTTCAGCAGAATCTTCCGCAAGAAGATGGGGATGTCGCCGCTTAAGTACCGGTCTTCCCAGAAGTCCTAGACCCCCGGCCTATTCTCCGACTGCCCTCAAGGGCCCGCTATCTCCTTGCTTTCCCCCGGGCAGCGGCTCAGTCGCGGCTCTCAATCATAGACCGCAGCTTCCCCACGGCCCTGTCAATGCCGCCCACCTCGTCGATAATGCCGTGCTTCACCGCCTCCTCTCCCACAAGGATCGTCCCCACGTCCTTTGTGAGAATGCCTGTCTCCGTCATCAATTCCTCCAAAGTATTCTTGTCAATCCGGCAATGGCCGCAGACAAAGCCCGTGATCCGATCTTGTATCAGTTTGAAGTAGTCAAATGTCTGAGGCACCCCGATGATCATGCCGTTCATCCGCACCGGATGGATCACCATGGTTCCCGTGGGCACAATAAAGGAATAGTCCGTACTCACCGCAATCGGTACCCCGATAGAATGGCTGCCGCCCAGCACCAGAGATACCGTGGGCTTGCTGAGGGAGGCGATCATCTCGGCAATGGCCAGTCCTGCCTCCACGTCACCGCCCATGGTATTCAGCAGCACCAGCACGCCCTGTATGTCCTTACTGTCCTCGATGGCCGCCAGACTGGGCAGAATATGCTCGTACTTTGTGGTCTTGGAATTGTTGGACAGATTCTCGTGCCCCTCGATCTCCCCGATGATGGAAATCAGATGAATATCCCCGAGCTTCCCGCTCTCGTCCAGGGTGGCCTGACCGGTCTGTTCTATTCTTTCGTCCCTGTGTTCTTCTTTCTCTATCTTCCTGTCTTCCTTTTTTTCAGCCATATTCTTCTCCCTTTCCGGCTTATACTCATGAGTGCATTCTTTTGCCGCACAGCATTAACATTCCCTCTTTCGGGCAAAAAAATACCAGACCCGCAAAACCGGTCCGGTATTTTTACAATGCTTTTGTCTTGCTATCTTGTGAGATTCTGCACCCATTTGTATTTGCGAAACCGTAGCATCACCCAGGGAATCTTGCCCACCTCGTCCAGGCAGGTGCAGGCGTAGACCGCCATGGGAGACCAGTGAAAGACAAAGGCTCCGGCAAGCGCCAGCGGAATCGCGATCAGCCACATACAGACCACCAGGCTGTACATGTCGAAGAGCGTGTCTCCCCCTCCGTCCAACACACCGTTTATGGTAACCGTATTCACACAGCGCCCGATCATGTACACGGCCATGATCACCATCATTCCCGTAAGATATTCCCTGGCCTGATCCGTGAGGAGCACCATCCGCAGGATAAAGGGCGTCACTGCCAGCACCATCCCCATGGACAGAAAGCCGATGACATAGGATATATTCTTCAGCTTTATGCCGTATGCCTTGCCAAGGGCAAGCTCTCCGGCACCCAGCTGATTCCCGACCATGATTCCGGCGGCGCTGCCGATGCCGTTGCACATGCAGCAGATCAGATCCCGGACCACTGCCGCCACAGAATTCGCCGCGGCCGCGTCGGTTCCCATATGCCCCATGATGGCCGTGTAAGAGGTAAATCCGATGCCCCAGCACAGCGACCCTCCCATGAGAGGCAGACACTGCTTAGCAAAGTCTCTGCCAAGCTGCCTGTGCAGCTTCAGGAATCTCTCCCATGCCGGGCGGATATAGGATGTCCCCATGGACACACCTACGCACAAAATCAGCTCAACGACCCTGGAGATCGTAGTGGCAAGAGCGGCTCCTGCGGCCTGCATTCTGGGCGCGCCCAACAATCCGAATATAAACACCGCGTTCAGGCCGATATTCAGGAGCACGGCAAAAGAGCTGATCAATGCCCCCGGCCTCACATGGTCCGACACTTTCATCATGGTCAGATAGCACTGCGATATCCCCGTAAGCAGATAAGACCATCCCGCAATGCGCAAATAAGAGCTGCCGATGGAAATCAGCGGCCCGTCATGGGTAAAAATATGCATCAGCGGCCCCGGCATCAGTTCGCAGGCCAGGAAAAACGCCACGGACACGATTGCGCTGAACCGCAGCATCATATTGAAGACATCTTCCAGCGTATGCCTGTCCCCCTTGCCCCAGTACTGGGCGCCCAAAATGGCTCCTGCCCCTGTGATCGCCATCAGGAACATGTTCTGGACGAACTGTATCTGGGTGGCCAGAGAGACTGCCGTCATTTCGTCCTGGGCCACTTTCCCCAGCATCAGCGCATCCCCCGCCGCCACCGCTGCCAGCATCAGGCTCTGCAGCGCAATGGGCAGCGCCAGCCTGGTCAGATTCCTGTAAAACTCTTTCCTGTCGATTTGTACTTCCTGTCTCTTCTCCCGCATCAAGCAGCTCCTCGCATTCCCGGCCACAAGCCTTTCACCGGCTGTCCCTGACCGCTCTGCCCATTATATATCAGGCTGCCGCTTTTGGGAATAGGCTTTCGCCAGATAGGTTGAATTCTTTTTTCGGATTCCCGTTCTGCGTTATTGTGCTTTCCGGACATCTGTGCTAAACTGAGAGCGTAAAAGCTGATACCAGCGGGATACGGCTACAGACGTATCTTCATTTGCAGGCAAAGGAGACAGAAGACATGAGCATTCAAGAACGCAAGCCCGTCAAAGAGGGCAAAGTACGCGAGATTTACGACAATGGCGACAGCCTGATCATGGTGGCCACGGACCGGATCAGCTGCTTTGACGTCATTCTGGACAACAAGGTGGATAAAAAAGGCACTGTGCTGACCCAGATGTCCAGGTTCTGGTTCGATATGACAAAGGATATCCTGCCCAACCATATGATCTCCGTGGACGTAAAAGATATGCCGGAGTACTTCCGCCAGGACAGATTCGACGGAAACAGCATGCTGTGCAGGAAGCTGGAGATCATTCCCGTGGAATGCATCGTGAGAGGCTACATCACCGGAAGCGGCTGGGCCAGCTATCAGAAAGACGGCACCGTCTGCGGCATCCGGCTGCCGGAGGGCCTGAAAGAGGCGGACAAGCTGCCCCAGCCCATCTACACCCCCTCCACCAAGGCGGAAATCGGCGACCACGACGAGAACATCTCGTTTGAACAGAGCGTGGATTACCTGGAGCAGCGCTTCCCCGGAAAAGGGCAGGAATACGCGGAGAAAATCCGGGATTACACTTTGGCCCTCTACAAGAAATGCGCCGACTATGCCTTAAGCCGGGGCATCATCATTGCCGATACAAAGTTTGAATTTGGTCTGGACGAGGCGGGAAACATCGTCCTGGCAGACGAAATGCTCACACCTGACAGCTCCCGTTTCTGGCCCGCGGACGCTTATGAGCCGGGACACGGCCAGCCCTCTTTCGACAAACAGTTCGCACGGGACTGGCTGAAAGCAAATCCTGACAATCACTGGGTTCTGCCGGAGGAAGTGGTTCGCAAGACCATCGACAAGTATCTGCAGGCATATGAGATGCTCACCGGAAAGCCCCTGTAATCCGGACCCGGCGCGGATCAAAAAAGGCTGCGGAGAAATGCACTCTCCCCGCAAGACACAGCTGTGATTTTAAATACATCACAGCCTGGTTGCGGATCGAAGTCATTTCCCCACAGCCCGGACCGGCGCCGCTTCTTCATGATGCCCTCTCTCTTTCCAGCGCTCTCCTGCTCAGCTGCATATCAATGGTGCTGGAAATCCTGCCTTTCACCATCTCAGCGATCTCAGCCGTAGTCATCCCTCCGTACTCCTCATAGAAGATCGGGGCCAGAAAGTGCACCTGGGTCTTTACTTTCCGCAGGGAATTCACCCCGAAAGGCTTGTAGGAATCAATGATGGCCACCGGCACAATAGGCGCTTTCGCCTTGGTGGCGCATTTGAAAGAGCCTGCCATAAAATCCTGCAGCTCGTTCTTATTGTGGTCATAGCCGCCCTCCGGAAATACGATATAGCGTCTCCCCTGTTTCACTTCATCGGCAATCTGCAGGATCATCTTGAACTGTTTTTTCATATCCGTCTTATCCAGCCTGCTGCCCTGCACCAGATCGATAAAGGTATCCGTGATGGGAAGTTTGGAGCGGTAAGCGTCTATGACAATGGTACAGGGCTTGGGATGGGAAATCATAATGCCCAGGGTGTCATACTTACCCTGATGATTGGAGTACATGACATAGCCGCCCTCCTTTGGCAGCAGCTCCTGTCCGAAGCTTTCCGTTTTGATCCGCCCGTTGCGCATCATGATGCCAATGCATTTCCTGGCCATCTGATATCGCGTTTCCTCCGAATAGCGCTCACCATGCCGCTCAATATAATGCACCTTACATATATAATATACCACCAGCGGCAAAGACACCACTACCACATAACATATCCTTATCACATCAACACCCCAAACCCGTCATTTAAAATAAAACGTTCCGTTCACGCTTCCCCACAGGCCCTCTCCGGGCCGTTTGAAACTCTTTGCACATTTATTCGCGTCCGTCCCAGCAGTAAGTACACAGCTTGTCCCTGTGAATTCCCACGGAGGCGATCATGTCGTCCAGCCTGTGGTAGCGCAGACTGGTGAAGTTCAGCTTCTTTCCAATCCGCTCCACCATCTCGCCGTACTCTGCCGTATCCGGATTCACATAATCTTTCAGATCGATTTTCCTGCCCTCCTGCTCCATCTCCCTGAGAACCCGTCTGGCGATCAGGTCCATCTCCGAGGTAGATCTGGAAAAATTCAGATATTTACAGCCAAACATGATGGGCGGGCAGGCCGGGCGGATATGGACCTCCCTGGCGCCGCTGTGGTAGAGGAATTCCGTGGTCTCCCGCAGCTGGGTCCCCCTGACGATGGAGTCGTCGATCATCAGCAGGCTCTTCCCCTCTATCAGATCTTTCACCGGAATCAGCTTCATCTTGGCGATGAGATTTCTCTGGGTCTGTATCGTGGGCATAAATGACCGCGGCCAGGTAGGCGTATACTTCACAAAGGGCCTGGAGAAAGGTATGCCTGACTTATTGGCATAGCCTATGGCATGCGCTATCCCGGAATCCGGCACGCCGGCCACCGTATCCGGCTTCACGTCATCCCGTTCCGCCAGCAGCGCGCCGCAGTGATACCGCATCTTCTCCACGCTGATCCCCTCATAGGATGATGTGGGATATCCGTAGTACACCCATAGGAAAGTACAGATCTTCATCTCTTTTCCGGGCTCCATCAGCGTGTGGACTCCCTCCGGGGTCACCACGGCTATCTCCCCGGGCCCCAGTTCTCTATGGAATTCATATCCCAGGTTCAGATAGGCGAAGCTCTCGAAAGAGACGCACCACGCCCCCTCTTTCCTGCCCACGGACACAGGAGTCCTGCCGTGCATGTCTCTGGCCGCATATATCCCCTTGGCCGTCATCACCAGCATGGTCATGGATCCGTCGATGACCTCCTGGGCATACCGGATCCCCTCCACCAGGTGGTCCTTTTGATCCACCAGATAGGCCACCAGCTCCGTGGCGTTCAGATCTCCGCCGCTCATCTCCAGGAAATGGGCATGCCCCTTGGAAAGCAGTTCCTCCGTCAGCTTCGCCGCGTTGTTGATCCTGCCCACAGTGGCAATGGCATATGTCCCGTGGTGGGAACGCACCATCAGCGGCTGAGGTTCGAAATCCGAGATACAGCCGATGCCGATGTTCCCCTCCATCTCGTTGAAATCTTTGTCGAACTTTGTCCGAAAGGGAGCGTTTTCGATATTATGTATCGCCCTGTCGAAGCCCTTTTCCCGGCCGTAAACCACCATGCCGGCCCGTCTGGTCCCCAGATGGGAATGATAGTCCGTTCCGAAGTACAAGTCAAAGACACAATCCTCCTTGGATGCAACACCAAAAAATCCGCCCATTTTACGCCTCCTAAATTCCTGTTTCGCTCCTGAATCATCCTCATCTTCCGCCAAAGCGGCTTACAACGTAACCTCGGCTTTCACGCCCAGCAGTTCTCTGTTCTCCTCCAGCAGCGGACGGATGACATTCTTGAGAAACGCCTCCACCTGCTCCCTGGAACGGCCCACATATTTCGCGGGATCCATAGATGCCTCCAGCTCCTCCAATGTCATGGGGAACGCCGGGTCCGCCGCGATCAGCTCCAGGAGATTGTTCTCTTTCCCCTCCACTTTCACGTTCCGGCCTGCCTCCATGGAAAGCTCCCTGATGCGCTCGTGGAGCTCCTGGCGGTTCCCGCCCAGCTTCACGGCATCCATCATGATATTCTCCGTTGCCATGAAAGGCAGCTCGCTCATGAGATGTTTTTCGATGACCTTGGGATACACCACCAGCCCGTCCACCACATTCAGACACAGATCCAGTATGCCGTCCACCGCAAGAAAGCCCTCCGGAATGGACAGTCTCTTATTGGCAGAGTCATCCAGGGTCCTCTCGAACCACTGTGTCGCGGAAGTGATGGCAGGGTTCAGCGCATCGATCATCACGTATCTGGCCAGAGACGCAATTCTCTCACAGCGCATGGGGTTGCGCTTATACGCCATGGCAGAGGAGCCGATCTGGCTCTTCTCAAAGGGCTCCTCCACCTCTTTCAGGTGCTGGAGCAGCCGGATGTCATTGCTCATCTTATGTGCGGAGGCAGCGATGCCGGCCAGGACATTTGCCACCCTGGTGTCCACCTTTCTGGAATAGGTCTGTCCGGACACGGGGAAGCACTCCTTAAAGCCCATCTTTTCCGCAATCATAGGGTCTATTTTATCGATGGTCTCCTGGTCTCCGCTAAACAGCTCCAGGAAAGAAGCCTGTGTGCCGGTGGTCCCCTTAGAGCCCAGCAGCTTCATATTCCCCAGCACATAGTCCAGATCCTCCAGATCCAGGAAAAATTCCTGCAGCCACAGCGCCGCCCGCTTTCCCACCGTGGTAGGCTGGGCCGGCTGGAAATGGGTGAAAGCCAGAGTGGGCTGGGATTTGTACGCCTCCGCAAAATCCGCAAGCTCCGCGATTACATTCACCAGCTTCTTCTTCAGAAGCTTCAGCCCCTCTGTCATGACAATGATATCCGTATTGTCCCCCACATAGCAGGAGGTGGCCCCCAGATGAATGATGCCCGCCGCTTTCGGGCACTGCTGGCCATAGGCGTACACATGACTCATGACATCATGGCGGACCTCCCGCTCTCTGGCCTTTGCCACGTCGTAATTGATATCATCCACATGAGCTTTCATCTCGGCAATCTGTTCGTCCGTGATGACAGGCTTGCCGTCCTGGCTCAAACCCAATTCTTTCTCCGTCTCCGCCAGGGCGATCCACAATCTCCTCCAGGTGCCAAATTTCATGTCCGGGGAGAAAATGTACTGCATTTCCCTGCTGGCATAGCGCTCCGATAAGGGGCTCACATACTTTTCCATCCTGTTCTCCTTTATCATCTTTTCTCTCTGTAACGCTTTCTTCCGGTTTCCAACTTATCTATCATATCTTACCTAAAGCCTAAAGTCAATACGCGGAATCCTCCCCGCCGTACCGTGATACCATTTCCATAATTTCGGAGGCATAGGCCGGATACTTGTCCGCCACGTCCGTGATTTCCTTTCGGGCCGTCTCCGCCACGTTATTGTTGTAGTCCATCTGTTTGCGCAGTGTCTGCCTGCGCAGGATCAGCTCATGGCGCATCTCCACCATCTCACGCCTGTCTAGCAGGGCCGCCGCCTGATTCAGCCATCTCTCCGGCGTAGCGATCCGGTATCGCGACAGCTTGTTCAAAAGCTGTCTGCGGTAGTGCTCCGCTTTCCCCTCGGCCTCGGCGAATTCTCTCCTCTCGTCTTTCTCCCGCTGGTACTGCTTCCACAGTCTGTTTAAAGACGCCGCGCTGTCCGTGCCGTACTTGATATAGAGGTAATCTATCAGATTCCTGTTGTTCACATACCGGATCTTTACCGTATTCTGCAATCTGATGATCCGCCCGATGCCGTTTTCCACCTGGGTCAACTCCTTTACGGAATCATTGTGTTTCACAAATATCACGGTGATTGCCACCGCTCCCACTGCGGTTGCCGCC
>ERZ808051.1114-NODE-1114-length-20419-cov-3.550929_pt1 | contig 20419 bp, 18 predicted proteins | sample MGYA00380199_ERZ808051 | MGnify/ENA primary metagenome ERZ808051 (study PRJEB31490, sample SAMN06133391) | mouse gut metagenome | isolation source: J11 | host: mice | place: China: Chengdu | collected 2015-05 ...
CCAGCATAGCTGGGGGATTAGGGTTTTCATTTACATTGTATATTATATCATTTACATTGTCAACTTCTGCTTCTTTCATCTTCCACACTCTCCAACCTCAGCATAGACAAATTCACTCTTTCCCTCTCCCTGCCAATCTCTCAAACGCCGTCTCCACCTTTGCCGCCACCTGCTTCTTCCGGTTTTCTCTCGTAATCTCAAAGAGTGACCTGACGATCTCTTTCAGCACCTCCACAGTCTCCTCATCCACCTCTTTCAGGGCGGCGATGATACCGTTTATGCTTTTTTTCCACTCCGCCGTGAAATCGATCAGGTTGTCAGCCTGGGAGGCCGTGATGACCTGGTACAGGGTATCTACAAATGTGCGCAGCTGCTCCTCGTTCAGAGACAGAATCCACTCATTCAGGTTATTGTCCATCTGCTGTCTGCGCTCATAGAGGCGGTCTGCCCGCACCAGATGGTTTCCTGTCACCAGCCAGGTATAGGGATCATGCTGGAGCAGCCCGAACGTCTTGCTCTTCACCACCTGAAAATACATACCGGATTCAAATATCATCCCCACCAGTGAGGAATTGGGCAGAATCTTCACCACTCTGTCCGCTATTTTCTCATAATCGCAGTCTTTCAGCACCTCCGGCCGAAAGCCCGGTCCGTCCATGCTGTAGATTTTCAGGATCCTATCCTGCAGGGCCGGTTCGCAGTTCATGGCGCTGTATACCGCCAGATTTCCGCCCTTGGAATGGCCTCCCACATAAAAGGGACCGTCGAATTTCACGGCTACGCTGTTCAGGTATTTCACGCTTATGGCCTGTCCGGGCACCGGCGAGAGGAATGCCATGTTAAAGTCCTCTTTCCAGCCCACGATGGTCTCATCCGTGCCCCGGTAGGCAATGTAATGGGTTCCGTCCCCCAAGGTATAGGTCACGGCGGAAAACTGGGTCTCCCACTGCTCTTCTATTACATTCACATAGTATTCCAGCCGCAGCTCCCTGAAGCGCTTCCCGCCGATCATTTTCTCGTAAAGCGCTCTGTTGGGCTTCTCGTAGCGCACGTCCGCAAAGAGCTTCTCAAAATCCGGACGGTCTTTCAGACTTTCCAGAGTCACGGCAGGCAGTACAGCCGTCTCCTCCGGCTGCGGAACCATCCCGTCGAATTTCAGATAAGAAAGCTGACACAGCGCCAGGCTGTCCACCTCTGTCATGGGCATTTCTTCAAATCCATATTTTCCGTATTTCTCCAGATAATCCAGCACGGTTTCCATGTCTCATTCCTCCCCTGCATTTCTCTCATCATATGCATTTCACTGTCAGACATCCCCCGCAAGCACAGGCCAGTTTCTCCTATGCCGTCCAAAACTCGAAAGATGCAGTCTCAGCAGACGGAAGCAGAAACTTCCCTTTGACATATCATACCATAAAATATGCATTCTTATATAAAATGAATCTAATATTTTGATAAATCAGCAGGAAATATGTTGTTGTCACGCCGGGTAGTGTATATGGTTTTGTGACCTATGTGGACAGCGCTCACAAGCCCTTGCAAATGCTGGATTTCCGGAAGCGAGTTTGGCGCACTATTGTATGAAAGCAAACAAAAGCGCTGGTTTTGGATTGCTTGGAGAACATACTCACGCATTTCTGGTATACCTGCACCCCGGATAAGCGCTGCAGCCCCAGAATGCGCCGAATTTACCCTTTCGCTTTACAAGAATCCCCCCGCACTTGGGACACACCGCCTCCGCTTCCGTCCCCGCAGCGCCCATACCGTTCTGCCCGATCTCTCTGCCTGCCCCACTCCCCACACCGTCCTGCCCGGTCCTTTTCTCCAGCAGCTTTCCCATGCACTCATAGCACTGTCTGTTCATATCGCAGTCTTTCAGAGCCCGGTGAGCTCCTTTGGTGTCAATCCCGAAATGCGCCGCCAGATCCGTCAGCCTGTAACGGTACAGCCCGGGCAGGCAGCCTCTGGCCATGTACAGAGTGTCCACATAGTCATTTGGTACCGCCCTCTTTAAGACCCTGGCAGCGCCGTTATAGAGAAACAACATGTCAAAAGTATGTATATTGTGGCCTACAAGGATATCTTTACCCGCAAAATCCAGAAACCGCTCCAGCGCATCCTTTAGAACCGGAGCGTCCTGTACCATCCTGTCCGTAATCCCATTCACCCTAGATGCCGCATAGGGAATGGGCCTGCCCGGATTCACCAGGGTGGAGAATTCCTCCGCCGCCTTTCCCTCCCGCACCCTGATACCGGAAATCTCTATGATCTCATCCGCCTCAGGGCTCAGTCCCGTTGTCTCTAAGTCGAACACCACATAGTCCTTTGCATACAGATTCAGCCTCTTTCCTTTTTCTTTCGCCATTTCTGATACCCGCTTTCTCCTATGACAAAATATGCCGCCTCTCAGGGGACAGGCGCGCAACCGCCTGCCAGCCCAAGAGGCAGCACATAAACTTTCAATTTCTCTTGATTCCCTATTCGGCCTTTTTCGGTGCAAACTTTCTGCGCAGTACATACCACAGGCTGCCCGCCAGGCAGATGGAGGAATAGGCGCCGCATACGATACCTACCATCAAAGGCAGCGCAAAGTCGCGGATGCTGGTCACGCCCAGCACATACAGCACCGCCACCATGATAAAGGTGGTCAGCGATGTGAAAATGCTTCTGGACATGGTCTGTGTAATGCTCTTGTCCACAATCTCTTTCAGGTCGTCCTTGTGGGTCATGGTAGCCATATTCTCGCGGATTCGGTCGAATATGACGATGGTGGCGTTGATAGAGTAACCCACAATGGTCAGCATACATGCCACAAAAGTATTGCTCACGGAAACCCGTGCCGCCGCATAGAACGCCAGCACTACCAATACGTCATGCAGCAGCGCAATGATGCTGCTTAAGCCGAATCGGATGTCCTTGAAGCGGATGCGGATATAGATCAGCATACAGACAATGGCCACTGCCACCGCAATCACTGTGTCGGACTTCATCTCGTCACTGATGACGGAACTGATGGTCTCGGAAGTGATCATGGTCTCGTCCACGCCGAAGTTGTCCACGAACATCTTGTTCAGGGCCTCTCTCTGCTCCACATTCAGAGTGCTGGTCTTGAAGATGACCTCATTGGAGTCCTGCACGGTCTGTATCTGTACCGCGCTGCCCGAAATCTTTTCAATGAGAGGAGCCACGTCCGCATTGGCTTTCTCCAAAGTCATGGCCTCGGAGAACGTCACCGTGGTAGCCGTGCCGCCCTTAAACTCCAGGCTGTAGTTTAAGGCATCCCCGGAAGATACCTTGTGCACGCCCATCACCACAAAGCCCGCCGCAATCATTGCCAGGGAGATGCCGAAGAAAAGTCCCTTTTTGGAGAGAATAGCCAGGGGCTTATGCTCCCTGCCCACACCGTAGAGCTTCTCGCCCTTAAGTCCCAGCGCATAGAAAGCGTACAGCAGATACCTGGTTACTACCAGGGCCGTGAACATGGAGAGCACGATACCAAGCGCCAATGTCTGTGCAAAACCTTTCACCGTGCCGGGTCCCAGCAGAAGCAGTACGCCTGCGGCGATCAGGGTAGTGATATTGCCGTCTATGATAGCGGAAAGCGCTTTGTCAAAGCCGATCTTAATGGCATTGCGCACGGTCTTGCCCGTAGCCAGCTCCTCGCGGATGCGTGCAAAAATGATCACATTTGCGTCAACCGCCATACCGATGGACAGGATGATACCCGCCACGCCAGACAGGGTCAGCGTCATGTCAAAGCCGTTCAGCAGCAGAATCACCAGCGCCACATAGGCCAGCAGCGCAATGGCTGACGCAAGGCCGGGAATCAGATATACCGCAATCATAAATATCATGACCAGCACCAGGCCGATGGCGCCGGCTTTCAGGCTGGTGTCGATTGCCTCCACGCCCAGCTGAGCGCCTACCACTTTGGAATGAAGCTCCTCCAGTTCCAGCCTCAGACCGCCGATGCGGATGGTAGATGCCAGGCTCTCCGCGCGCTCATAGGATTCCATGGGGGAGATCTGGGCGCTTCCGTCAGTGATAGCCGCATTCACGCCGGGAGCGCTTATAATGCTTCCGTCATAATAAATGGCCAGGGATTCGTTCTTTTCGTATGCTCTCTGGGTGACTTCCGCGAATTTCTTCGCCCCCTCGTCTGTCATGGTGAGACCCACCACGAATTCCGAGCCCATGTTAGTCTGCATACTGCCCGCGCTGGCCTCTTTCACATCCGTACCCTGAACCTGGATGGATCCGTTCTCCAGAAGCTCGTCGATGGTCTTGTTCAGCACATAGGCTGTGCCGTAAGTGCCGTCCGGATTCTGTACTGTCTGGGGGCTATAGTTCAGATTCCCCTCCGAATCCGTCTGGGAGATAAAGTACAGCGTACCCGGTCTTCCCAGCTCCTGCAGGATGGCATTGGCATCGCTGACGCCGGGAATCTCGATGTTGATTCGATCCGTGCCCTCCTGATAGACAATCGCCTCCGTGCTGTAATTCTCCACACGCTTCTGCAGCTTCGCAATGGTATCGTTCATGTCGGTAGCGCTGGGGTCTTCATCCCCCACCACCTGATAAGTGATGCTGACACCGCCCGCCAGATCCAGGCCCAGACTGATATCAGAGATGCTGCCGTCACCCTCCGGGTTTACGCCGAAGATATCCACATACGTGACCCCGACTAAAGCCAAAAGGATGCAAAGCAATACCACAATTGCTCTGTTCTTTTTCATTTCCTTTTATCCTTTCTTATTTATAATTCTGCAGCCGCCTGACGGCCCGGCACGGGCTTTTTAGCCTCCATGCCTCCCGCCGTCTTGGCAGTCACTGATTTATAGCTCCGCTTCCGCGACTTTCAGCATAATCGCACACTCCACCCGCTTGCGCTCCAGCTCGCAGCCCACGTCGTATGCATCGTTGATGTTGCCGTGGAAATTGTAGGAATTGGCCGCGCATCCGCCGCTGCAGTAGAATTTTGCAAAACATTTCCTGCATTTCTCCTTGGCATAGACATTACAGCCCTTGAACTCGTCCCGGATGTCAGTGCGCAGCACGCCCTCCTCCACGTTGCCCATGAGAAATTTCTCATTCCCCACGAACTGATGGCAGGGGTACAGATCCCCCCAGGGCGTCACCGCCAGGTACTCTGTCCCAGAGCCGCAGCCGGAAAGGCGTTTCGCCACGCAGGGCCCGCCCTCCAGATCTATCATAAAATGGAAAAAGTTGAAACCCTTTCCCTGTTCTCTCCGCTTTATCATTTCCGCTGCCAGCCTGTCGTATTCCTCCCGCAGCACCGGCAAATCTTCCTCCCGGATGGCATAGTCATCCTCAGGCCCCGCCACCACAGGCTCCACGGAAATCTGCCGAAATCCCAGATCCGCCAGATGCAGCACATCCTTTGAAAAATCCAGGTTGTTGCGGGTAAATGTTCCCCGCACATAGTACCGCTCCTGGCCTCTGCTCTCGGCCACTTTCTTAAACTTCGGCACGATCAGGTCATAGCTGCCCTGGCCGCCCCGAAAGGGACGCATCTTGTCGTGAATCTCCCTGCGGCCGTCAATGCTTAAGACAATATTCGCCATCTCTCTGCCCGCAAATTCCATCACTTCGTCGTCTAAAAGCACACCGTTTGTAGTCAGGGTAAACCGGAACTTTTTATGATTGGGTTCCTCCAGGCTGCGGCCGTAAGCCACCAGGTCCTTAACCACCTGCCAGTTCATCAGCGGTTCCCCGCCGAAGAAATCCACCTCCAGATTCACCCGATTCCCGGAATTGGCCACCAGAAAGTCCAGCGCTTTCTTCCCCACCTCCAGACTCATCAGAGCGCGTCTGCCATGATATTCACCCTCGCCTGCGAAACAGTACTCACAGGCCAGATTGCAGTCATGGGCGATATGGAGGCACAGGGCCTTTACCACTGTCTGGCGCTTTTTAAAGTCGAAGACATAGTTCTCGTAGATATCTTCCGCGAACAGCATCCCCTCCCTCTTAAGCTCCAGCACCTCGTCCAGAGCCTCTTCAAAGGTCTCTGTCCGGCAGACAGACTCCCCGCTGTCCCGCAAAGCTTTCTTTACGGCCTCCGGCTCCTCTATGCCCTTGTCGGCAAGGGACTCTACCAGCGGAATCAGGTCGTAGACCACATCGTCCACCACATGGATGGAGCCGCTGTTCACGTCCAGCACTATATTGTATCCATTGCTTTTATACTGGTGTATCACTGCTATATCCTTTCCCCTATCCGTCAACAAAGTTCAAGCAGCGAAGGAATCCGCTGCTTGCCTTGGTCTAAACGAACGCCTATGTAGCTATCAGGTTGCGATTCACGGCACGCCCGGGGCGCAGCCGTATACGGCAACATTATTTTACCTTCTCACAGCTCTGATTTCCAACCGTGCAGGAAGTCTTGCAGGCAGACTGGCAGGAAGTCTGGCACTCTCCGCAGCCGCCCTTCTTCATGGATTCTTTCAGGTTCCTGGTGGTCAAAGTCTTGATATGCTTCATCTCAAAAAAGCCTCCTTCTGTTTTCTTTCCTGTCATCCGGCCTGCGGCGGACACAGGGCAAATCCCTTACATCCGGCCGCAGACGAGAAACTTTTTGTAGTATATCATAAAATACCTGATTGTAAAAGGTTTTTTTCAAAAAAAGTGGCATTTATTCCGGCCTCTGTCCAAGTTCCTCTTTCGCCCGGTCCAAAACCGCAATCACCCTGTCGCACCAGGCGTCGAAAGCGGGATCCGTTTTCTGGCACTCTTGGTGTGACAGTATGTACTCCACTGCCCTGCGGATCCCCTCCTCCGCCCGTACGACAGGACAAAAGCCCGGGACGGCCGCTTTCAGCTTCCGGTTGTCAAATACCACTGTATTGGCCTTGTCCCCCAGCAGAGCCCCTGTAAAATCATAGGGCCCGATAGCCGCCAAGAATTCCGACGCCACATGATACGCTCTCAGCTCCACCCCCAGACAGTCCGCCGCAATCCCGTAAATCTGATTCCAGGTCAGAGACTCGTCATTGGTTATCTGGAAAGCCTCCCCGATGGCATGGGGATTCCCCATAAGCCCCAAAAATCCGTCCGCGAAGTCTTCATGATATGTAATCGTCCACAGAGAAGTGCCGTCCCCGGGAATGATCACCTGCTTGCCCTCCATCATCCGCTTTAGCACCTGGAAGCTTCCATTGTCCCCATGAATCCCCACCGGCACGGACTTTTCACAGTAAGTATGACTCGGCCGTATAATCGTAACCGGGAAACCGTTCTCCCTGTACATCCGCATCAAATATTCCTCGCAGGCGATCTTGTTCCTGGAATACTCCCAGTAAGGATTTGCCAGGGTCGTCCCCTCGCTGATCCTGTAATCCCTCACCGGCTTGTGGTACGCTGAGGCGGAGCTGATGTACATAAACTGCTTCGTCCTGCCTGCAAACAGTCGATAGTCCCTCTCCAGCTGTGCCGGAACAAATCCGATGAAATCGCACACCACGTCAAACTCCATCCCCTCCAAAGCTGCCGCCACGGCCGCCTCATCCCCGATATCACACCGAATCCACTTCACACCCTTTGGCATTTCCGCGCTCCGATTCCCCCGGTTCAGCAAATACAGCTCGTCCCCCCGCCTGGCAGCTTTTCCGGAAATGGCGCCGCTGATGGTCCCCGTTCCTCCGATAAACAGTACTCTCATCTTCATCCCTCCGTTCTTTCATATTTAGATACAATTAAATACAACATCAAATCCTAGGTAAATTATAACCGCCCTGTCCCCTTTCTTCAAGGAGATTTTCCGGAAAGTTTCCTTTCGGCGCACGGTCCAAAAACCCCGAAAGGGGCAGGCGGGACAGGGGCTTTGCGAAAGTCCTAAGACCAAATGCGACATTCGCCTCCCGAACCGGACAAAGCCCCCGCTCATCCTCTCAGCTCAGCATCCCCCCGAGCATCCCGCCTCCCGCGCAAAGGGCCAGCGTCGTAAAAAACGAACTCCCCACCTGCACATCCCCTTTCCCGGCAATCAGCGAAACCACCGCCAGTATCAGGAAATAGGCGCAGCCCATCACAAGCCCCCAGAGGAACCGCCTGCTTTTCATCCGCTTCCCGGCCACAAAACCGCTCAAAAGCGTAGCCGTCACATAAATCACGGTAATCGCAATCGAGACGGCTCTCTCCCCCAGTCCGAACTTATACAGCATAAACGCCAGGATTGCCAGCAACATCCCCGTAAGTATGTAAGAAAAAAGCAGGCTTTTCAGCAAGAAAGCCACCGGCACCTCCCCCGTCCCCCGATTCCGATTCATTTGTTCCATCATTCCCCCTGTCCGACCAAGGCTTTACCGGCCTTTTGTCTATAAACTTTTTATAAAATCATATGCATCTGCCCATGGGAACTTGACAAACTGCCAATCATTCTGTATATTAAATTTTGATTACCAGAAACCATTATCGCGGCAGACGGCATCCAAGACCGGCTGTCAGTACACAAAGGAGTGACTTATTTTTGGACGTTCCAGAAGGCATACAACTTATTATTCTACTGTTTCTTATCATCCTGTCAGGATTCTTCTCCTCGGCAGAGACGGCTTTCAGTACGGTGAACCGCGTGCGCATGCGCACCCTTGAGGAAGAGGGCAGCAAACGCGCGGCAAAGGTCAATAAGATCCTGGAAAGCTACAGCAAGATGCTGAGTACCGTTTTGATCGGCAACAACATCGTAAACCTGTCCACCTCTGCTCTGACCACTACCATTGCCCTGCGTTTCGGCATCCCTGTGGCCGTGGCTACCGGTGTCCTGACCCTCGTCATCCTGCTCTGCGGCGAGATCGTCCCCAAGACATGGGCCATGCTCACATCGGAAAAAATCACCCTTGCCTATTGCGGCATCATCTACGGCCTGATGCAGATCATGACGCCGGTGATCTTTATCGTGGACAAAATGTCCAACGGCATACTGCGTCTGCTGCGCATCGACCCCAGCAAGAAGATCACTACCATGACCGAGGCGGAACTGCGCACCTATGTGGATGTCAGCCACGAGAGCGGTGTCATTGAGTCCGAAGAAAAAGAAATGATCTACAATGTGTTCGATTTCTCCGACGCCCTGGCCAAGGATATCATGGTGCCCAGGATCAATATGGTGACCGTGGACGTAAACGCCACTTTCGAGGAGGTGCTTTCCACTTTCCGGGAGTCCATGTATACCCGTTTTCCGGTATACGAGGACGATAAGGACAATATCATCGGCCTGATCAATATCAAGGACTTTATCCTGACCCAGGACGAAGAACATTTCCAGGTCAGATCAATCCTCAGGGACGCTCATTTTACATACGAATTTAAGAAAGTGGCCGATCTGCTCTATGAGCTGCGGGAAAAGACCACCAGCGTCACTTTCGTACTCAACGAATACGGCGCAACGGTCGGCATGATCACTCTGGAGGACTTGCTGGAGGAAATCGTCGGAGAAATCCGGGACGAATATGATGAAGACGAAGAAGAATACATTCAGAAACTGGATGAACGCACCTATCTGGTAGAGGGCAGCTTGAAGCTGGACGACATCAATGATGAGCTGGACACGGAGCTGGACAGCGAAGACTACGACTCCATCGGCGGCATCATCATCGAGAGCCTGGACCGGCTGCCCGAGGACGGCGAGGAAGTCACTCTGGACAGCGGTATCCGTCTGAAAGTCCAGGGCATTGAGCAGAACCGTATCGTGAAAGTGCTGATGACGATTCCCGAGAAGCCGGAAAGCGAGGAGTCCGAAGAAGGCGAGGAGAAATCCGACTCTTAAATCCCGGACAGCGGACGGCTTGACGACACAGAGCGCAGACAGGGGGCGCTAACCAAACCGCCCTGTGATATACATTTCGGTCCGTTTATCTTTCGGTCTGCAAAACAGGCTGTCAGTGCTGCCGGATTCCACCACTTCTCCCCCCAGGAAGAATGCGGTGTCGTCCGCCACTCTGGCAGCCTGCTGCATATTGTGGGTGACAATGACCAGGGTATAGCTTCCCCGCAGGCTCTTCATCAGCTCCTCTATCTTCAGGGTGGAGACCGGGTCCAGCGCGGACGTGGGCTCGTCTAACAGCAGTACCTCGGGCTCCACGGCAAGGGCTCTGGCAATGCACAGCCGCTGCTGCTGCCCGCCGGACAGTCCCAGGGCCGGCTTTTTCAGCCTGTCTTTTACTTCCTCAAAGATGGCCGCGCTGCGCAGGGAATGTTCCACGATTTCCTCCAGCCTCTCCCCTTTTTTCATACCATGCAGCCTGGGCCCGTAGGCCACATTGTCGTAAATGCTCATGGGGAAAGGATTAGGTGATTGGAATACCATGCCCACCCGCCTGCGCAGGACAGTGACATCCACCCGCTCATCATAGATATCCTCCCCGTCTAAAAGTACCTCCCCCTCCATACGCATATGCTCCGCCAAGTCGTTCATCCGGTTCAGGCATTTCAGAAAGGTGGACTTTCCGCAGCCGCTGGGACCGATCAGGGCCGTGACCCGCTTCTCCTTAATCTCCATATTCACATTTTTCAGAGCCTGATTTTTGTTATAATAGAGCCTTAAGTCTCTCACCGATATCTTTCCCCGTTCCATTTTCCAAGCACCCCCGTCCGCGCCAGGCAGCTCCCGCATTTTTGCTTCCGCCGCCAAAGCTTTCCTCCCCCTGAACCCCTTTCCCGCCTGTCACTGTACTTCTTTCTCTTATATACTTCCAGGCTCTCCTGCAAACTGCCCCGCCGCCGCATATCAGCTTCGTCAGAACGTTCAATACAAGGGTCAGCAAAAGCAGCACGCAGCCGATGCCGAACGCAGCCCCGTACTCCCCGTTCTGCATCTGCAGATACAGCTCCACTGCCAATGTCCCGCCGGAGCGAAATATCTTCCCGCCCAGGGCGGACAGAATCTCCCCCAAATCTCCGTTCAGCCTGGGCAGGAACCGGGCGCTTCCCGCCGTAAAAAGAAGCGCTGCGGATTCTCCCGCAATGCGCCCCATGGCCAGAATAATGCCGGTAAGGATACCCGGCGCGGCCGCGGGAAGCAGAATGGTATGTATCAGATGCCACTTTGGCGCCCCCAGTCCCAGCGCCCCGTATCGGTAGCTCTCCGGCACGGTTCCAAGCGCCCGCTGTGTATTGCGCACAATCAGCGGAAGTACCATCAGAGCCAGGGTCAGGGAACCGCTCAGCAGAGAATACCCCATTCCCATCACATCCACGAAAAACACCATGCCGAAAAGCCCGAAAATCACAGAGGGAATCCCGGCCAGGGTCTCTGTGGCAAATTCGATGAGCCTTACCAGTCTGCCCGGCCGCGCGTATTCGCTCAGGTAGACTGCCGCCCCTATGCCCACCGGAACCGACACTCCCAGCGTGATCAGAATGATATACAGCGTGTTTACAAGGCTGCCCCCAATGCCCACGGTCCCTCTCCACACACTTGTGACCGATGTCAGAAAACGCAGGCTCAGGACCCGGGAACCTCTGAAAAACAGATACGCCACGATTCCCAGCAGCAGAAACAGGGAAAAATACGCCGCCCCATAGATGGCTGCCAGGAGAAACTGTTCCGCAGGTCTTGTCCTTTTTCCGTAAAGTGAATCCCGGCTTCTCTCCCGGTCCCTGCCTGCGCTTTCTCCATGGCCTGGCTTTCGGTACATGCCGTTTTGTTCTCGGCATTTCCGCTCTCGGTCTTTCTGTTCTGCCATTTCCCTGCCTCCCCTATCGTCCGCTCCGTCTCTCTGATTTCCATATTCCCCGCCGCCCTCTGCCGGCGTTTTCCGCGCATTTTTCTCTATCCGTCAAAAGTCCGGCTCTCCTTTAGAATCCGCGTCAGCCACAGATTCATCAGCATAATGAACCCAAACAGCACAAGCCCTATGGTGAACAGCACCTGTCTGTGGAGACCGTGGGCATATCCCATCTCCCCCACAATGGCTGTGGTCAGGAATCTGACCGAGCGAAAAGGGAGAGGCGCATTGACGCTTCCCCCGGACACCAGCGTAATGGCCATTGCCTCGCCCATGGCCCTGCCCACCCCCAGCACCACGGCCGTGGCAATGCCCGGGCCGGCGGCCGGCAGCACGGCCAGAAAGCAAGTCTGTATCCTGGATGCCCCCAGGGCCAAAGAAGCCTCCCGCACGGACGGCTTCACGGCCCGGATGGAGGCCTCACTGATATTGATAATCGTGGGCAGCATCATAACGGCCAGCACGATAGCGGCGGAAAGGAGATTGGCTCCCCCTGTGAAACGATGGGTTTCCGAATTCGAGAACAGGCGCAGTTCCAGCCTGTACATCCAGGGATTCAGCAGATAGATGCCAAGGAGACCGTAGATCACAGAGGGAATTCCCGCGAGCAGCTCCACAGCCCCCTTTACCAGCCCTGTCATTCCCCGCTTTTGCCCGGATTCTTCCGCCAGATAAACCGCTGTCAGAATCCCCAGCGGAATCCCCGCCGAAGCTCCCAGAAGCGTCCCCACTACAGAAGTCAGTATCACATACAGAATGCCGAACTGAGGGTTGTCTGCCGCAGGGTTCCACTGTGTGCCCAAAAGGATGTTCCCAAGGCCGATCTGCCTGATGGCGGGTATGCCGCTTTTTAACATATAGACAGTGATAGCCGATACCGCCAGGAGGGCAACTGCGGCGCAGACGGTACACAGCATCTGCGCTGCTGACTCTTTCGCAGCCCTTTTTTTCCGATACTCCATGCTGCCTCCCTATTGTGTTTTTTCCGGGGCTTTCCTCACGAGCCCCACCTTTTCTGCGATACTCTGTCCCTCTTCGCTGTACACATAGCGAAACCAGAGCATGACCGCATGGCTCCCGGCAGAGAGCTCTCCTCCGGTGACCATCAGGAGAGGACGGCTGAAAGGATATTTTCCGTCTCTGACATTTTCCGCAGTGGGCGGTACCCCGTCCAACGCCACTGCCCGGACCCTGTTTCGCACATCACTTTCCCGCCCTTTTTCCCCTTTCGTCTCCTCCGGCCCCGCTGCGGCGTGCAGCACATCAAGAGACAGATAGCCCACGGCCCCGGGTGTGGATGCGATTCTTGCCAGAACCGCCCCTGAGCTGTCCAGTTCGTTGGCATATGTACACCGGCCGCTTACCCCCAGCATTTCCTCAAAAGTCTCTCTTGTGCCGGAGCCTGCTTCCCTGCCTATGAGGACAACCGGGATATCGCCGCCTCCCAGTGCCGACCAGTTCGTAATCTTTCCGGTGCAAATGTCCCTTAGCTGCTGTTGTGTCATTTCCGCCACGGGATTTTCGGAATCCACGCACACCGCAATGCCGTCCAGCGCCACCTCATACGCTGCCAGCCCCTCTGCCATTTCCTCCTCTGACAGGTCTCTGGAAATCATCGCAATGTCCGCTCTCCCCTGCAGAACCGATTCGATTCCCGCGCTGGAGCCCGTAAACTGCGCTGTCACGATGATACCCGGATATCGCTCCATAAAGCATTCCGCCAGAGCGTCCGTGAGCTTTTCCATGGAAGAGCTGCCGGCAAGCTCCAGGGAGCCCGTCAGCTCCTCCCGGCCGTCCTCTGCCCGCTGTCCCCCGCCGGACGCCTGCGGCATTCTTTCGCTCTCCCGCGATATTTCGCTGTCCCGGCACAATTCTCCGCTGTCTGTCTGCAGATTGTCCGCCCCCGTAATGCCCAAGCCTCCAAGGCAGACAACCGCAGCCAGCGCCTCTGCTGCCAGCCGTTTTCCCCTGCCGAACCGCTTTCGCCCGTCCAGGCTTGCCGCCCCGGCAGGTTTGTGTCTGCCGCCTAGCTGCTCCATACCGTTGCCAGGATTCCATCCGCAATGGCCCGGGCAGTCTCCTGAAATCGTTCGTCCAGCAGACGGTTGTCCGCGTCCGTATTGATGAACCCCACCTCCACCAGCGCCGCCGGCATCTGCGTCTGATTCAGCACCACCAGATTCGTCCGCTCATTGACGCCCTGATTCTCATACCCCACCTGCTCCAGCCTGGCATTGATATTTCCGGCCAGCCTTGCCGCCTCGCCGTAACGATTGTATACAAGGGTTTCGATGCCGGTATATTGATTGGGATAAGGGCTGGAATTGCGGTGGATGGACACGAAATAATCCCCCTGCACCGCATTTCCTTTCTGGGCCTTGCGCTCCGGGGACTCATATATATCCGTTGTCCTGGTGTAATAGACATCCACCCCGTTCTCTTCCAGAATCTGCCCCACCGCCAGCGTCAGGGCCAGCGCGTCGTCCTTTTCCTGCCTGCCCTGATACACCGCACCCGGGTTGCTCCCGCCATGTCCGGCATCCAGCACTACCAAAGCCATAGTCAAACCTCCGCTTGCCTTTTTACATCCTATGCAGGCAGCTCGTCCTTTGTTCCCGGCCTTTTGGAGCCAGGTTACCGCCCGCAGACACTTCCTAGGCATCTTCCGGCGCAGTTTGCACGGACAGACCCGAGCAATCGCCTTGATTGCTATAACCGTAGGTGTCAAAATGAGATCTCCTCGCTCTATTCATGACATTAGAATTCTGCCTTTGAATTGTGTGTGCATCATGTTGCTGTCGTGGGGAAAATTAAGGTAAATCTCCTTGACAGACCCAGACATCATGATATAATAGACTATGGCAGTTCGAAACCATCCTGCCCTGGAGACCGCTTACGTTCCATTCAGAGGTTTCCTCAAACAAAACTAAGGAGGAAAGGGGCAGAGTATGCCCTGAGGCGTCCTTGGGGGCGCTTTTATTTGTTATGGAAAGATATAGTAAAATTCTGGAAAAAAGAAAACGTGAAATCGTCCTGCTGCGAGGCAGCGGATGTGTCTACCAAAAGTGTGCTTTCTGCGACTATCACACCGACAAATGTGCTGACGAATCGGCCAATTATGCCCTGAACAGCCAGGTGTTGTCCATGGTCACCGGAGCATTCGGCGATCTGGAGGTCATCAACAGCGGCTCTGTCTTCGAGCTGGATTCCCGGACGCTGGCCCTCATCCGGCGGGTATGCCGGGAAAAGCACATTTCCACCCTCCACTTTGAGTCCCACTATCTTTATCGTGACAGGATTCCCGCTCTCAGGCAGGAATTCTCTGATTTTCATGTGAAAATGAAGCTGGGGCTGGAAACCTTTGACCGGGACTTTCGGGAAAATGTGCTGAAAAAGGGAATTCCCGAACAGGACCCGGTTCTCATCAGCAAGGACTTTAATGAGGCCAATTTCCTGTTCGGCCTCAAGGGCCAGACGTTTGCTTCCATGGAATCGGACATCCGGCTGGGCCTTGCCCATTTTGAGCGGATCTGCATCAATATTATGTGTGCAAACACCACTGCCATGGTCCCTGACGCCCATGTGATATCCCTGTTTCTGGAACAGCTTTATCCGATATATCGGGACAATGACCGTATTGACATTCTAATTCAAAATACTGACTTCGGGGTAGGTGACTGACATGACAAACGAATTATTACTTATGGGCTCTCTGATTTTCATATTTTCTGCAGCGTTATTTTCCTATCGGTTCTTCGGCAAAACCGGACTGTACTGTCTCTCCGCCATTGCCACCATCCTTGCCAATATCGAAGCGCTGCTCCTCATCCATGCGTTTGGCATGGAGCAGACCCTGGGAAATGTACTCTTTGCCGTGACCTTTCTGATCACGGACATCCTCTCCGAATGCGAGGGAAAAAAGGCTGCGAACAAAGCCGTCTGGATCGGCATGTTCACCTCCCTGTTCTTCCTGCTGCTCAGCCAGAGCTGGCTTTTGTATGTGCCTGCTCAGAGCGACCAAGCCATGGGCGCCATCCGGGAGATTTTCTCCAGCACCCCCAGGATGCTGCTCTCCTCTTTTGCCGTCTATGCCGTCAGCCAGATCTTCGATGTATGGCTCTATCACAAATGGTGGGCTTTCACGGAGAAGAAGACCGGTGACAAACGCCGTTTCCTGTGGCTGCGCAACAATGGTTCCACTTTGGTCAGTCAGCTGCTGAACTCCCTGCTCTTTACGCTGTTTGCGTTTTACGGCACCTATGACTGGGAGACGCTTGTGTCGATTTTTGCATCCAGCTATGTAATCTTTATCTTTACCTCCCTGCTGGATACACCTGCGCTGTACCTGGCCAGGCGCATGCACGAAATACACGATAATCCCCAGGAAAAATTTCGATAAATTATTATTGCATTTTTTCTGATTTGTGCTATACTTAAATGCATGGGGCATTAGCGCAGTTGGGAGCGCGCAACATTCGCATTGTTGAGGCCGTGGGTTCGAATCCCATATGCTCCATGAAAAGGCAAAACGGAATCTCCTACAGGGGATTCCGTTTTTTGTTTTCCAGCTTTGCCTGAAACTTTTCTATTCCTGTGCCGATGACACTGCCATCGGCACCTGTCCGATTTTCGTTGCTCCGCTGCCGTCGGTCTTCATCCGGTAGAAAGGATGGGGCTTGTCCCCTATATATACTTCCGCTACGATCTCGTCACCGCTGATTTCATAGATCAGTGCCAGATACGGGATTCGGCTCTCCCGGATTTCCTGTTCCTCTTCCGGATAGCAGTATGTGAAGATTGTCTCTTTCCCGGTTCCCTCCGGCGCGATCCTGTTCAGCCTGACTCCCACCGTATCCTCTTCCTCCGCTGTCTGTCCCTCTCCGTCCTGCGCTGTTTTGTATTTGACAGGTTCCACGATATCAGTGGCATAGTAGATTTTCCCTTTGTAAAGCTCAGGCTGGTTGATGGCATCTTCTTCCTGTGCCAGCACCGACAATGATCTGTCCTCCCAGCGGTACATGGCCAGGTAATAAAAACCGCTTTCCCCATTGGAAAAAGAGTAAAGGACGCAGTTCTCGTCGCAATACTCCAGATATGCCTCATCCGGGCGCTCTACCTGCTCTTCTGAAAGCTCCACTCCCGCCGCGCAGGTCACGGATGCCACTTCCCAGTTCGTCACCCGGTCTTTGGCCAGCCACCAGCGTTTTCCGGCCTGCTCCAGCGTCAGCGGCTCATCCAGGGACAGCTGGTATTCCAGGTCGTATTTTTCACTATCCCAGTCTTCCCCGCTTTCCCAGTTTTCCTCCATGTCGCTGAATTCAGAGCTTCTCTCTTTCCGGATTCCCTTGCCGCTGTCCCAGTCATCTCTGCTGTAGGATGTGATATAGTTTCCGTATCCGTAGGTGGTCTCCGATGCTGTCAGATGCCAGGCACCGCCGCGGTAGGTATATGTGTAGCTTTCTGCCCATCTCCATGCGCTGCCCCCGTATGCGTGGGTGGTGAAAGATGTGCCCTCCGCGGTCAGCGGCTCATAGGGATCCCCGAAGACGCCGCCTTCCGCTCTTGTCCGTATCAGGTTGATATCCTGAAAGTCCAGACGGTATCCTCCCGCTCCGTCACCGGCTGCGGCAAACAGGATCCTGGGGGCATCCCAGTATGTCCAGTCCTCTTCCCCCTCTATGCCGACAGCTTCCAGTACGCCTACATAATCGGGGATTCCGTCCTGGTTGAAATCCAGTTCCACGCTGTCTAAGAGCGCCCAGCCCTCCGGCGCGAAGGCGGCCAGGTTACTGGCTTTCGCGGGGAGCTGCGGCACCTCCCTGGAAACTGGTTCCTCCCTGGGAACGGATTCCTCACCGGAAGCAGGCTCTTTCCTGGGAGCAGATTCCTCACCAGAAGTGGGAGCTTTCCCAGGTACGGATTCCTCACCGGAAGCAGGGGCTTTCCCGGGAGCAGATTCCTCACCGGAAGCGGGTTCTTCCCCGAGAACAGCTCCCTCACCGGAAGCGGGTTCTTCCCCGAGAACAGCTCCCTCACCGGAAACGGATCCCTCCTTGCCGCCGGTTCCGGCTCCCTTCTGCTCTGGCCTTTCGTCCGCCCCACCAGGAAGCCCCTCCGGGGACGCGGTATCCGCTTCCGTTTTTGCCGCACCGCTCCCGGCTCCCCTGTCCGTTCCTGTGTCCGCCCTGCCGTTCTTTGCCGTACCGCCCTCTGCCACGCCGTCCTCAACCTCATCTGTTTCTCCGGCGCCTGATGCCGCTTCCGCTGCGGCACCGCTCCCTGCGCCTTCCCTGTCAGACCCGGCGCCCTTTCCGCAGCTTATGAAAGAAGCGGTTCCTAACCCGATTATGATCCACAAAAAGATACGTTTTCGCATATGATACATAGGTTCTCTCTCCTACCGTATATCTCACAGAGACATGTTTTTCATTTTTTTAAGTCTAATACCTGCTTAATCAGACCTCGCGTCGCTTCGATATCCGTATCTTCAAAGAATTTTAACGCATACTGTTCGGATGACCATTTTCTATTGGAGATATCATAGATGAATCCATTGTCGTCATTCAGCTGTCCCAGTTTGGCATTCAACACAATCTCTATCCAGTTGCTCTTTGGCCACAATGATACGGTATTTCGTTTTCCGGTTTTGTAGGCCACATAGTTCAGTCGCGGCGCTTCCTCTAATGTAGAATCAATGGACAAAATGATGTTCTTCAGCTTCTCATAAAGGCTTCTGATTGCAGAGCGCTGCGGAAACAATGCCTCCACAGAGTATTCAGAGTCATTCTGGGCATCCTGTCCTGACGGATTTGCCTCGTTTCGTTTCAGTTTATCCGTCCGGCCATGCATCTGGGCAATCGCAAAGAGCATATCATACGCATCCCAGGGAAGCATTTCAAAGAACTCTCTGTTGGGAGATATCCTTAAGCCCGGGTTAAGGTTTGTAATCAAATCATGCAACAGATTATCCGGATCCTTGACGCCATGGATTCTGGGAATCTCATAGGTGCAATATATTTCATACGGAAGCGGAACCGCTGTCCCGGACAGTTCTTTGACCCTCTTATCCACATCTTCGGCATATCCGATTTTAATCCAGTTATCTCTATGAAAGCTCTCGTTAGTGAGAACGTATATGTAGCCTGACTTTTCCATGGCGAATTCTCCCCGTTCACGCGCAAGCATGGTTCATCTGTTGTCAATCCCCGTTTCCTCTATAATATCCCCTCGGAATCTACAGATATGTTCATAGACGCAATCCATCAATATTTCCTGCAGCTCCCTGTCCATGAATCCATAATCGTCACTGATATTCAGGCAGACCACCTCTTTCTCCCCTACGATATCCGGATACTTCTCCCGGAGCCTTCGCACATGCTTCTTCTCCATGCAGAAAATGATATCTGCCCTTTTCAGCAATCCGGGAGTGACCTTTATCCTGGCGTTGGATTCCGTCCCGGCGGAAAATGCCCTGTGCCCATGATATCCGTCAAATATCTTCTCCGCCGTCAGGCTGCGTCTCTTGTTCTGGCTGCATATAAAAAGCAGATTCATCCGTCCTCCCCCGCAGAATCCCATTGTTCTCCCTGTATTTTTACAGCAAAAAGAAATGCTTCCACAATCCGTCAAAAGCCACCAGCGCCGCCAGAAAGCAGAGATTGCTCACCGTGAAGACCGCTATATACGCCCCCTTGCCCGCGCTTTCCTCCTTTGCCACATACTTATAGGAAATCAGGCTGGCCATGGAGGCGATCAGCGTCCCCAAGCCGCCCAGGTTCACGCCCACCAAAAGCCGCCCGTAATCCTCCGTAAAGCCCGACAGCAAAAGCGCGGCAGGCACATTGCTGATGACCTGGCTGGCAGCCACGCCGGCAAACAACTCCCTGCCGGCCACCGCATTCTGCAGGAAATCCCGGAAGGCCGGAATCCTCCCCACATTCCCGATGAACACAAAGAATCCCACAAACGTGAGCAGCAGCGGGTAATCCACCTTCGCCAACAGCTTCCTGTCCGTCAAAAGCACCGCCGCCAACACGATCCCCAACACGGCCTGCCAGGGCAGCACATGAGCCACTGTCAGCAGGCACAGCAGAAACAGCGCCAGGTAGATCCACAGCGAGGACAGCGCCGTCTTCTCCCAAAAATGTCCCGCCTCCCATCCCTGAAACTCTTCTGCCGGGGGCTTCCCCCCATCGGCACAGCTTCCTCCCAAAAACACCCCCCAGGCCAGCAAAAGAAGCAGCGAGACCGCCGTGTAGGGCAGCATCAGCCCGAGAAAGCTTCCCAGGGACATGCCGGCTCTGCCATAGAGGTATAAATTCTGAGGGTTGCCTAGGGGCGTCAGCATGCTGCCCAGGTTGGCCGCTATGGTCTGCATGGCCACCAGAGGCAGCGCCAGCCTTTGTCTCGTCTTCCCGCCCGTCATGGCCAGCACGGTAAAGGTAAACGGCACGAACGTGATCAGCGCCACGTCATTTGTGATCAGCATGCTGGAGAAAAAGCTCAGCAGCATAAGCACCAGCACCAGGCTCCGGGCGCTTTTCACTTTTCCCAGAAGCCCCCTGGCAATCCACTCAAATACCCCTATCTTCTGCAGTCCGGCCATGACGCACATGAGACAGAACAGAATCGCCAATGTCCGCACGTCTATGTATTCCCCATACCCCCGATCCGGC
>ERZ808051.1115-NODE-1115-length-20412-cov-10.359331_pt1 | contig 20412 bp, 29 predicted proteins | sample MGYA00380199_ERZ808051 | MGnify/ENA primary metagenome ERZ808051 (study PRJEB31490, sample SAMN06133391) | mouse gut metagenome | isolation source: J11 | host: mice | place: China: Chengdu | collected 2015-05 ...
GGAACCCAATTAGGGTACACAATGACAGCAACGGCAGCAGACGAGAAGGCGGCGGTTGTGGCTGATTTCATGCAGCAGCAGGCAGCGGCGCAGGGCGAGTAAGAAAGCACAAGGAAATAAACAAAGATAACGGCGGCGGGGGTTCCCGCCGCTTATGAAGGCGGGGTGCGGTATGGCAATAATAACGCTGAATGAGGTAAAAGAGTATGCAAGGATTGATATTGACGAGGACGATCAGTTATTGGAAACAATAATTGTTTCGGCGGAGGAATATTTGAAAAATGCAACCGGCAAAGAATACCCCGAAACAGACGAAACCGGTAGCAAGATAAATTATGCGCTTGAAAAAATCTATCTGCAATTACTTGCAGCTTATTGGTATGAAAAAAGAACGCCTGCGGGGGGAGTTGGGGAAGATTTTAGTTTTATGACAAAATCGTTAATGTTGCAATTACAAAATAAGTAGGTGGATTATGGATATAGGGCGAACCAACAAACGGATCACATTCTGCAGGTATGAAGAAAAAGAAAACGCATTATCACAGACAGAGCAGGCACTGGCAGAAGTAAAGACGGTATGGGCGAGCGTGGAGCCGACAAGGGGCAGAGAGTACCAAGAGGCGCAGCGGGTAAGACCGGAATTAACATATAAGGTAACAACACGATACCATAAAGAAGTTACACCAGATATGTTTATTAAATTCAAAGGACGCTATTTCAATATTGTTTCTATTATCAACGTGAAGGAAAAAAACGAGATGTTAGAAATTATTTGTACCGAAAGACCACAAAAACAAATAACGATGAAAGAATGGGAAAAACAAGTATTTGGCGATCAAAGTAAAAAATAACTTTCAATGCGAATAAAAGGGAGGTATAATATAGAAAAAGTTTTAGGAGGCGCATAGTATGAGCGAAAAAGAAAAATCGAACAAATTTTCGGGGGGGGGGGTAAAACCCTTCGGGAAAGTTTGGAAAAAGTGGTGGTTTTGGGCGTTGATCGTAGCTGTTTTAATTGGTGGGGTAATAGAATTTACTGAACCGGAAACAGAAGAACCGACAACAGCGACAGCGGAGCCAACAACAGAACCAACGGCGACAAAAGAACCGGAAACAGAGAAAAGCGAAGTAACAAAAGAACCCGAAACGGAAAAGAATAGTACAGAAGAAATAAAAGATATATCAGCATACGAATTAGTGACTATGGAAGGGCATCCGGTTTTATACGATTATCTTTCAGCGGCACATACTTTTTGGGATAATTACGCAGAGAAAAGAATTGATTTTCCCGATGATTATTTTGATGATTTTCAAGCGGGAAAAACAGTTTTAATAATAGATGCGTGGCTATCAACAGAGCGAGAACTTGAAGAACATATAATGCGTGGTTTTGAAATTTATCCAAATAAAGAAATATCATTAAATGAAGGGTTGGATATAGCAAAGTCATATCTTCCATTGGATATATTAAGAAAGTGGTATGCGTTAGAATGGAGTAAATGTTATTATTCAGAAGAAAATAACACATATCAATATTATGTGTTATATGCACCAACGGAAAGCGGAAAAGAAAGCATAGACGAGCAGGGATTAGATTATAATTATGCGGGCGTTAGCTTAACGGTGCAAAATGATATTGTGATCGGGTTGGAGGTTATTTCAACTAATCCATTGGGAAGGAATACGGACGGAAAAGAAATAGATTGGGAATATGACTTTTTGAATTAAATAAAATTATTACGGCGTTTAGCGCAGAGGCGTTAAACGCCTTTTTGTTTGGAGGTGGGTGTATGGCGGCGGGCATGAATTTTGAAATTAGCGGTTTGGAAGAACTGGAAAGGGATTTAACGGCAGCAGTAAGGGCGGCACCGGAAAAGGCAAAGGAAACCCTGCGGGATATAAGCAAAGACTTTAAAAAGTCTGCAAAGAAAAGGGCAAATTCTGAATTAAAGCCGCATGAGAGAGCGGGCAGCGAGAAAAACAAGGCGATCAAAAGAAAATTCGGATCAAAAGTCATTGAGGAAGGCATAGGCGCAACGGCTTTGGTGTGGAATAGCGCAAGGCATTTTCATTTGATAGAAAACGGTCACAACCTTGTGAGAGGCGGCAGGGTTGTGGGATTTGTAGAGGGTAAGCATATCATGGAAAAAACACGAAATGAATATGAAAGCGTTGTGCCGGAACGGTTTGAAAACATGGTAGATGATATTTTAAAGGAGCGTGATTTAGATTAAACTTGTAGAGATTAAAAAGGCAATCAATGGATTGTTAAAAGGGAGATACCCGCCGCCACAATACAAAATCTATGGGAAAGAGATTAGGGAGGGATATGATGCACCTTGCTTTTTCACAGAGATTTTAGACAGAGGCAGCAGGGCAGAAACAAGGAATTTCGCTAAAGGCGGCTTTACGGTTAAAATAACGTATTTCCAAACAGAGAAAAACGAATTAGATCAGCTTGAAAAGGTGGACGAAATAAAAGACCTTTTCGGGCTGTTTTTTTGTGTCGAGGATCGCAAGCTGACAATAGGCGAATTTTCACATGATTACATCGGGGAGTATCAGGACATTTTGCAGATCAGTATTGAAATTGACTACAAGGAAAACACGCAAAAGGAAGATGCGGCACCGGTAGCAAGGGAGATAGGCGTAGAAGTTACGCAAGGTTAAAAAGGAGGCTGAAAGAATGGGCGCACCAAGTATTGACATTAGTTTTATTGAAAAAGGCATATCGGCAATTAAGAGAGGCGAGCGGGGGATCGTCATGTTGTGGGTAAAAGACACGTTACCCGCGCCTGCGGTCAATCCGGCAACGGTGGTAACTGAAAGCGATATACCTGCGGGCTTGTCTGATACGACAGTGGAGCAGGTAAAACTGGCAATGACCGGTTATATAAATGCACCTAAGAAAGTGCTTGTGTATGGCATGGGGATCGCGGAAGATGCAGAAACGGAGGCAGTTGAAACCGGATATAGAAAGGCAATGACGGCAGCGGAAACAATCCGTTTTGACTATTTGGCAATCCCGACAGTGGAAACGGACGGAAAAGGGGAGGACATTGCATCATGGGTTAAAATCATGAGAGAAACCAAGAAAAAGAAGATTAAGGCAGTTTTGCCGAACGTGGCGGCAGACAATGAAGGGATCATCAATTTCACAACCGAAAAAAGTATCAAGACGGAAACCGCAACCGGCAAGGACGGCGCAAAAACAACCGTAGATATTGTTTATATGACTGAACAATATTGCGCGAGAATTGCCGGACTGATCGCGGGTACGCCTATGACGATTGCCTGCACCTATGCGCCGTTGCCGGAATTGTCGGACTGTACGAGATTAACGGACAATGACACGCCGATAGACAAGGGCGAGTTTATTATCTTCTATGACGGCGAGAAGGTAAAGGTAGTAAGAGGCGTTAATAGCTTTATTACAACGATTGACGGAAAGGGCGACAGCTTTAAGAAAATCAAGATTGTTGAGGCTATGGACATGATAAATGATGATATTGTCAAGACGGCGCAGGATAGCTATTTAGGAAAGTATGCAAATACCTATTCCAACAAGTGCCTGCTGATAACAGCAATAAGCAGTTACTTTGCACAGTTAAAGCGTGATGATATTGTAAGTAGCTATTCGGTTGGACTGGACGCAGAGGCGATCCGGATCTATCTGAAAGGGCGCGGGTTGCAGGCAACGCTTGACGATGGAACAATAAAAGATGTTGACGAGTGCAGCGATGAAGAAATCATAACCGCAGACACCGGCGCAAGTGTGTTTCTGACCGGCAATGTAAAGATTTTAGATGCAATCGAAGATATTAAAATGCCGATTTACATTTAAGAAAGAGAGGTAAAAGAGCATGAAAGAATTTAAACCGGAGCAGGTTATAAATGGAACATGGGGCGAGGCGTGGCTTGACGGCGAATATTTGGCGCAGGTAACGGCGTTAAAAGCAGAGGTTACGCCGAAGAAAACCGCGATCGCAATGGTGCAGAGGTTGAATGAGGGGCAGAAAATGACCGGCTTAGAATTAAAGGGAGAGATCAAGCTGCATAAGATCAACAGTACCATTATGCGGAAAATGAGCGAGTATTTTAAGCGGGGTAAGATGATGACCTGCACGATCGTTTCCAACGTAAAGGATCCGGACGCTTTAGGCGCGGAGCGCGTGGCGTTATACAACTGCCTTTTCGACAAACTGATCCTTGCGGATTGGGAGGCGGGGAAAATGGGAGAGGAAAGTTATAGTTTCACATTTGAGAATTGGGAGATATTGCAGGCAATCTAAGCAAGGAAACCATGAGGCAGAGGGCGCGGGGTGCGCCCTTATTTTTATGTAAAGGAGAATAGAAAAAATGAATTTGGTTGAAAAGCTGTTAGCAGTAGACAAAAAGGAATTTGACAAGATCGAGCGCAAGGAGATACCGAGCAGGCAGTTATCCAAACTTTTGGGAACCGATGCAAAAGTAACAATACAGGCGGTGGAAGGCGATCTTTTCGGTGGATTGTCTGCAAGCGGGTTAGACGATAAAGGGGAGGTTGATTATGGCAGGGCATTTTCAACCAACGCCAAAATCGCGGCGGCGGGTATCGTGGATCCGGATCTGAAAGACGAGGCTTTATTAAAGCATTTAGGCGTTGCGACACCGGCAGACGCGGCAAAGAAGATTTTCAAGGGCGAGATCAATAAAATCTCAACGGAGATCGCAAAGTTGAGCGGTTTCAACGATGAAGAAACAACGGATAAAGAAGTAAAAAACTAATTGAAAGCGATAGGGAGGTAAACATGGATTATCTTCACTATCGCTTTAAAAATTGGAAACCGTTTGAATACATGAGCCTGCCGGAAGGACAAAAGCGCGTAGCGCGGGCGTATATGCGGCAGGAAATGAGGGATAAAGCGGAAGAAAACAAAGAAATACAAAAAGCGATCGGAGGTGGTTAATGTGGGCAGGGTTATCAGTACGGCAATACAATTTATTGACGGTTTCACAAGACCTTCAAGGGAAGTCATACAGAGTATGCGCCAAATGGGGAATGAGGCGATAAAAGCCGGAAAGCAGATCCAAAACGCCGGTAAAACGATAGCAAACGCCGGTGCCACATTGACAAAGGCAGTAACCCTCCCGATCGCGGGAGTAGCAACGGCGGCGGTAAAGACCGCCGCTGATTTTGAGGCGGCAATGTCAGAAGTTGGGGCTATTTCCGGTGCAAGCGGCGAGGATATGGCAAAGCTGACCGCAAAGGCGAAAGAAATGGGCGCGACAACCGCGTTTTCTGCAAGTGAGAGCGCGGAGGCAATGAAATATATGGCAATGGCGGGTTGGAAAACCGCAGATATGACCGAGGGCATCGCAGGTATTATGAACCTTGCGGCGGCATCGGGCGAAGATTTGGCGGCAACATCGGACATTGTAACAGACGGTTTAACAGCGTTTGGAATGGCAGCAAAGGAAAGCGGCAGATTTGCCGATGTTATGGCGGCAACATCGTCAAACGCAAATACAAATGTTGCCCTTATGGGGGAAACATTCAAATATTGTGCCTCAACAGCGGGCGCAATGGGGTATAGTGTAGAGGATATTTCCGTAGCAATCGGGATTATGGGAAATGCCGGTATAAAGGGCAGCATGGCAGGCACTACCCTAAAGAATACAATAGCAAATTTGGCGAAACCAACAGACGCGCAGGCGGCAGTAATGAAAAAGTTAGGCATCAGCTTAACCGACAGCAGCGGCAACATGAAAAGTTTTGCGGAGGTAATGGATAACCTGCGATCGTCATTTTCGGGATTATCAGAAACGGAAAAAGCAGCGGCAGCAACCACTTTAGCGGGCAAGGAAAGCATGGCGGGGCTTTTGACGATTGTAAACGCAAGCACAGAAGATTTTGACAAGCTGACAGCCGCGATCAATGGATCATCGGGATCCGCCGAGGAAATGGCGGCGAAAATGCTTGACAATCTGAACGGACAATTAACCCTTTTAAAATCAGCAGTAGAGGGAATAGCAATCACAATAGGAAATAAGCTAATGCCCTATGTAAAAACGGCGGTTTCGTGGGTACAGAAGGCAGCAGATTATATAAATAATTTAAACGATGCACAGTTAGACAATATCATCAAGTGGGCGGGTATCGCGGCGGCGATCGGTCCCGCAATAATGGTTTTTGGAAAAGTTGTTACAGCGGTAGGAACGGCACAGCGGATATTTGGAACAATTACAAAGACAATAGCGAATTTTGGCGGCATCATGGGCGTTATTACAAGCCCTGCCGGAATAGTGATCGGTGTACTGGCTGCAATCGCATTAGCGGCGTTTCTGATAATAAAGAATTGGGATAAAGTCAAGGGCTTTTTGCAGGGAGTTGGAAATTGGTTTAAAAATGCGTTTGAAAAGGCGGGCTTTTCAGTTGAGGGCTTTAAAAGAAAGTTTACATCAATCGGGAACACGATCGGCAGCATAGCGGGAAAGATAGGCGGCTTTTGTAAGGCAGTAGCCGGAATATTCAAGAAAGAATTTGCGGGCGATATAAAAGCGGGAGCGGCAGAGGCGGGCGGCATACTGGAAACGCTTGTAGGCGGCACAGTGGCAGCTTTTGACGGCATTGTAACAGCGGTTGACAAGGGGCTGCAGGTATTCGATGCGCTGTTAAGTTTCTTTACCGGCGCATTTGCCGGTAATTGGGATAATGCGGCGCAGGGCTTTAGAAACAGCCTAAAGAACATTTTCCCGCCCGATATAGCGGAAGGGCTGACAAAGGCTTTTGATACCGTATTGCCGGTAATAAAGGCGGCAGTATCGGGAGTAAAGGCAATGTTTGGCGGGCTTGTGCAAGATGTTAAGAAGATATTCGGGGGCATAGGGGCGGTATTTAAGGGCATCGGCACAATGTTAAAGGGAATATTCAGCGGCGATGCAGAAACAGCCCTAAAAGGGTTTCAGACGGCAGCAGGCGGCATTGTAGACACCATAGGCAATATATTTAAGGCAAAGATAAACGCTGTCAAAAATTTTGTTGTGGGCGCGTTCTCTACTTTCCTGCCGGAAAGCGTTGTTAAAAAAATTGCGGGCGTGTTCGATGCGGTGGCGGGCGCGTGGGATATTGCGATCGGTGCCGCAAAAGGTTACATCAGCGGTTTTGTGCAGGCAATAAAGCCACTGATCGAAAACATAAAGACGATCTTTAAAGGCGTGGCACAGTTTGTAAAGGGCGTGTTTACCGGAGATTGGAAGGGCGCACTGAATGGACTGAAAACCATAGCAAGCGGCGCATTATCCGGTTTGGTAAACATCATCAAGGCACCGTTTAAACTGATAGCGAACACCGTAAAAGGCGCGGTTAATTCCTTTAAAAATCTGAATATTGTAAAAAGCATTTTTACGGCTTTAGGCAATGCGATCAAGAATGTGCTAACCAAGTGCGGCGTTGACATGAAGAAATTCAGCGCAACGATCAACAATATCAAAACGCGGGTAGGCAGCATCATAAACGGATTAAAAACAATATTCAGCACCGTATTTAATGCGATCGGGAAAGTGGTTAAGGCACTGGCAACCGTAATAGCAAATATTTTCGGTAAAAAGGTAAGCAGCACCTGCAGCGCGGCGGGCGCGGTCATTACGGCGTTTAAGGCGGTGGCAAGTGCGGCATTTAACTTTATTGCCGGAGCCATAAAAAAAGCAATGAATATCATTGTACCGGTTGTAAAGGTTGCGTTTGGGGCAATTAAGGGCGCAATTTCCGCAGCAGTAAACACTATTACATCAATTATAAGCGGGGTATTGACCGTTTTCGATGGGCTGATAACCTTTATTTCGGGCGTATTTACCGGAAATTGGCGGCAGGCATGGGAGGGCGTAAAGAGTATTTTCAAGGGCATTTTTGACACGTTCGCGGCAATCTGCAAGGCACCGATCAACGCGGTCATAGGCATTATAAACGGCGCAATTTCCGCTTTAAACAAAATCAATGTCACAATACCGGATTGGGTGCCGGGGTTGGGCGGGAAGTCGTTCGGGATCAATATACCGACAATACCACAGCTTTACAGAGGTACGGACAACTGGAAGGGCGGCATGGCAATGATCCATGACCGAGGCGGCGAGATCGTAGACCTGCCGCAAGGTTCGAGGGTGTACCCGCATGATAAAAGCGTGGAAATGGCGCGGAGAGAGGGAGAGCGGAGCGGATCCGGATCTATCTCAATCAACATTCAGAAGTTGGCAGACAAAATAGAGGTACGCAGCGATGAAGATATAGACCGCATAGCGGAGGCGTTGGCGTACAAGTTAAAGAAAATAGCACTTAACACCGGCACAGCATAAAGGAGGCGGCAAAATTGGAAATTTGGTTAAAGCAGGGCAAGACGAACTTTAGATTTGCGGTTTTGCCGTCTGAATACGAATTGACGAGCGAAAGCAATAATACGCAGGTAATTGTCAATTCATTAGGCGAAATAAATTTGTTGGGGAAAAGGAAATTGAAAAATATTTCCTTTTCCTCTTTTTTCCCGAAACAGAAATACAGTTTTTGCGAGTACACGACATTCCCGACACCAAAGGAAAGTGTAAAGCTGATCGAGAAAATGAAAAATAACGGCGTTTTGCGCCTCACAATGACCGGTACGCCGGTTAATATGGATTGCACAATAGAAAATTTCACATGGGGCGAAAATGACGGCAGCAAAGACATAAATTTCACGTTGGAGTTTAAAGAGTACCGGAAAGTAAAGGTAAAGACCACAAAGAAAAAAGAAAAGGTTACAAAAAAGGTAACGCCTGCGGCGACACAGCGGGCGGCAAAGGAAGTAAAAAGCACCACATACACCGTAGTAAAGGGCGACAACCTAAGTAAGATCGCAAAGAATTTGACCGGTAGCAGCGCGAACTGGCAGGCGATTTACAATCAAAATAAGGGGGTTATAGGCGGCAATCCAAACTTAATATACCCCGGTCAACAGTTGGTGATCAATGTATGAAAATAAAATGGATTAGGCACAAAAACGGCTATGTATATACAAGCGACATAACGCAGGCGGTATCAAGCGTTTCATGGAGCGGATCCGTATCGCAGGCGGCGCGTACCGCAGAAATAGCGGTTATCAATGCGCCAAATGATAAGAATGTAAATAATTTAAAGCTGAACATCGGCGCGGGGCAGGTAATAAAGCTATATGAGGGCGGCGATCTAATTTTTTTCGGAGAAGTGCAGAGCACAAGGAAAACGAGCGAAACCGGCACCGTAACATATACTTGCTATGATCTGTTAAATCACTTGCTTAAAAGCACCGGCGTTTATAATTTTTCCGACACAACGGCAGAGCGGATCACAAAAAAGGTATGCGCCGATTTGGAGATCAAGACCGGCAGCATCGCGGCGACAAAGGCGACAATAAAAAAGATGATTATAGACGGCGATACATTCTATGACATTATTATGAAAGCCTATACAAAGGCGGCAAAGCAGACCGGAAAGAAATATATTTGCCGCATGAACGGATCCAAATTGTCGGTTGAGATTAAGGGAAAGAAAGTTAAAAATTTCGTACTGGCAGAGGAATACAACATCACAAACGCCGAGTACGAGGAAACAATAGAAAACATGGTAAACGTGGTAAAGATTTACGATGAAAAAGGGGCGCAGGTTGGGGAAGTAAAGAAGGATAAATGGGTAGAAAAATACGGCATCTATCAGCAGATTTATAAAAAGGAAAAGGGGATAAACGAGCAGGCGGCGGCTAAAAGTATGCTGCAAGGCATAGAAAAGCGGGTAACGGTTGAGGGGATAAACGGCGATCTAAAGTGCATCGCGGGTAACGGCGTAGAGGTTTACGACAAAGCAACCGGATTAAATGGGCTGTTTTGGATTGGCAGCGATACCCACACATGGGAGAACGGCACACACATAATGAGTTTGGAATTGAATTTTAAAAACATCATGGATAGCAAGGAATACGAGGAAAACGAGGAATAGAGAGGGGGCGCGGGAATGAACAACCCATACGAGGAAATTTTAGAAATAATGAGGAATGAGGGGAAAAAGGACAATACCGCGCCGATCCAAATAGGCGTAATGACCGGCGCGGCAAGCTGCAGGATCGGCAAGCTGACATTATCGGGCGGCGATCTGCTGATAGCAGAACACTTGAAAACCGGCTATCATTGCGCGGTTTATGATGATACACCGTCAAAAAAAGATAAGAATACATTCGTTGCGCCACTAAAGAGCGGCGATAAAGTGGCGGTTTACCGGATCAGCGATGAACTGTATATTATTTTGGAAAGGTTGGTGTAGCGCATGAATTTGTTACCGGCATATATCGAGGACGAGGACGAAATAGAAGAACTGGAGGAAGAAATAAAGCCTCCGAGGGAATACGGCATAGACTTTAAAACCGGACAGCTAACCGGCGAAATAGTGGAAGGGAAAGAGGCTATAAAGGTTTGGATATGGCTTGTTCTGCAAACGCCGCGTTACCGGTACTATATCTATACATGGGATTACGGAAACGAATTTGAGGATCTTATAGGAAAGGGATATACAGAGGAATATATAGAGGCAGAGGCGCAGAGAATGACGGAGGATTGCCTGCTTGTAAATGAGAACATACAGAGCATAACAGAATTTAGCGTAAATATGGCGGGCGACACCTTAACCGTATCATTTATGGCAAACACCATATACGGCGAAATAGAATTTAAGGACGAGGCGATCGCAAGACCGGCAGCGGCATAAGGGGGTGATAAGATGTTATTTGATGATAAGACGCAAAACAATATTATGATTGACTTGAAAGAGGCGACAGATCCGGACACGAACACCGAGGAAGGAACGCTTATAGATCATTCCTTTAGGGGAGCCGCCGCCGAGTTTGAGCAGGCATATATTGAATTGGGATTGATAGACCAAAACGGATATGCGGAAACAGCAGACCGAGAGCATTTAATATTAAGGGCAAAGGAAAGGGGCATAGAACCGTTTCCGGCATCTAATGCAGTTTGGAAAGCGGAATTTAATATTGATGTGGAATTAAACGCCCGCTTTTCGGCAGGGGAATTAACCTATATATGCGCTGAAAAGATAGAGCCGAGGAAATACCGGCTTATGTGCGAGCAGACCGGCACAAAGGGAAATATAAAGCAGGAAGAACTGGCACCGATTGAATATATAGACGGTTTCGACAACGGGGAATTAACGGAACTTTTGAAACCGGCGCGAGATGATGAAGAAACGGAGGCTTTTCGGGCGCGGTACATTTCCATTGTTTCGGCGGCGCAGGCATTTGGCGGCAATCGCGCACAGTACAAAGCGATGATGCACGAAATAGAGGGAGTCGGAGCCTGCAAAATATACCGCGTGACACAGAAAGAAAAGAAAATAAAGATATATTTTCTTGACAGCACATATAAAACGCCAAACAATGCCCTTGTATCAGATGTGCAGGAAATCATAGATCCGATTGGCAAGCAGGGCGAGGGAGAGGGAGAGGCGACAATCTTTCATGTAGTGGATATTTACCCCTGCATATCGGAAATGGTAAAAATCGAGGCAGAAATAACGATAGATACCGGCTATGTATGGGAGGACTTGTTACCGAGCATACAAGAGCGGATAGACGGCTATTTTTTGGAGTTGGCGAAAGGTTGGGAGAATGAAGAACATATAACCGTAAGAATATTAAAGGTAAACGCGGCAATCGCAAGCGTGGAGGGGATTGTAGATGTGCAGGACACAGCTTTAAATGGCAAAGAGGAAAACCTGCTTTTAGATCCGAACGCAATACCGGTTAGGGGCGTGATTTTATGCAGACCTTAATATTAAACCATTATCCTCCAGTGATAAAGCAGATCAAGGAAATGCAGCAGATTGCAAAGGCAGAGGATATAGAGTTTTCAAAGCTGAATGTATCAATCAATGAAGTTATACGAAATATGTTTGTGTTTACGGCAGACGAAACCGGCGTTATGAGGTTTGAAAAGCTGTTAGGGATAAAACCCAATGCGGCGCAGAGTTTGGACGATCGGAAAATATACATTCTTTCCATGATGAACCGGCGCAAAATGAGTTTGTCGGAACTAATGGCGATGTTATCCAATTATTCGGAGGGCATTACGATATTAAACGACATTGCGAACATGGAAATGATCGTAGAGATAAACACCGATGCGGGCAGTTTGGATATGTTAAACAAAATCATTGACGAGATCCTGCCGTTGAATATTTATTTCATGTTTGCGATGCAGAGGGAAACCGTCATAAAGTATAGAATAGAAGATCTAATTTTTATGGCGTTTGAACCGGCAGCAGCCGACACAGAATATTGCAATTTTGATAACAACATAACAGAGAGGAAGGAAACCGGCTACATTCAGAATGTGGGCGGCTTTTCTTTTGTGCATGAGGAAAACCCGATCAGCGGGCAGGCAGTTTGCGGCGTGGAATGTTGTTTAGGATTGCAGGCACCGTTTGAGTTGAAACAAGGGGAAATATCCATAGAAACGGCGGCAGAGAGCATAGAAACGCCGGTTATGCCTTGCAGCGATGATTTAACGGTTATCGGGGAATATGCGCCATTTGAAACGCGGGAAAGCGTTATAAGCATAGAAACAGCAGGAAACGGCACCACAACGCCGGTTATAGCTTGCGGCGACAATACCGCAGCCATTGGAACCGATCCGCCGTTTGAGATGCAGGAGAGCGCGGCAGCGTTGCAAATGAACACAGAGGCGGCAACAAATGATTTGATGATGTGCGGCACAGATTACGCGAGAGAGGAGGGCTAAAATGTTAAAAGAAAGGCTTTTGCAGTATGCGGAAAGCATAGTAAAAAGGGCGACATATACCATTAACGGAGAGGAAAAAGAAGGAACCATTGGCAAAGTTACGCGATCCGGCGATAGCATCACATTTTACATTTATATTGATGATGAAACCAACGGAACAATCACAAATGCCAAATTATACGATGTCAATAACGAACTTTTGGAAAGCAAGGATTATAACACTAAGAAGGACACACTGGCAACCGCAACTATTGGCATCAGAATAACCATAAAGAAAGAGTAAGGAGGGTAAAGCGGAATGTATGATCTGATTTTATGGAAAAACCGCCGAACTGAAAAGAGCAACACATACACAATCACGGCAAACATTGATCCCGAAACAAAACAGCCGGACGGTACCTACAAATTAACGCCGGTTTTCGGGGAAGTGATAGAGGCGGGAACAAGTTTCAATCAGCAGAACATGAACCACATGGAAAGCGGCATCAACGAGGCTATGATAATTGCCAACATGGGAATTATTCAGTTGAGGCAGCACCAAAGGGAATTAGAAAACACCTATTTTGAAACCGGAACCGCAAAAATAAGCAGTAATGAAAATTACCCATTCAACAAAGAAAGCGTAACGGTTGCAATGGGTAAAGCCCGCAACACGTTAGATTATATCGTGATTGCGTTTTGCGATGATTTGCAGCAGGGGCGGGCAATCCGGATCAAGGATAAGCAGTTAAACGGTTTTAAAATCGAGGTTGAGGACTGCCCGAAAACGCCGGTAACTATAAAATATTTCATTTTAGGAGGTATGATGTAATGGGAAAGATCAAGGTTATCGAAAAGAACGCCGGAAAAAAGATCAGTTACGAAATGGACGGCAACACGCTATGGATTGGAGATGCGATCGCTATGAAGTTGCAGCGGTTACAGACCGATGATGTGGTAAAAAAAGACATTTGCGCGGACAAAGACGGCAATTTGGTTTTTGGTTTGGGCGAAAATTACGTTGCACAGGTTGAGATCCCGCCCCGCGAATATGAGTATATCGCAGGGGAACCGGACGGCGAGGGAAAGCCGACAACGGAAAAGGTACAGAAAAGTTTTGATGTTTCAAGATGCACGCTGACATTATGGAGTATTGAGGAGGTATATATCAATGAGTAGTTACGAAGATTTGAGAGGCGCAGCAGCAAATGACGAGATTATTTTGGACGATATGGGGATCCCTTCGGTTATGGTAAAAGTGCCGCTTGTGTATTTGGACGAATTGGGGATCGGATCAGCCCACACGCCGCACCCTGCATTTATTATCAATGATAAAGTGGTGCCGTATATCTATGTTTCCAAGTACATCAATGTAGTTAAGAACAACCGCGCCTATTCTCTGCCTAATCAGGATCCGGCAAACTGCATCACGTTCGATCGGGCGGTTGAAGTTTGCTATAACAAGGGCGCGGGCTGGCATCTTATGACGGCGGCAGAGTGGGGCGTATTGCATAATCTCATTACGGCAGCAGGATTAGAGCCGCGCGGCAATACATCGCAAGGCAAGTCGCATATAAAGGCGTATGAAAGGGGCGTGTTAAGCCCGCAGAACCCCGCCAACGTATACCGCACACTGACCGGCACCGGAGGCAAGAACTGGGAGGCGTTGGGCGTAAATGATATTGTCGGGAACGTGCATAAATGGGTTGTGGCGCGTTTGGTAAATGGGGAAATTCAGATCGTGCCGAACAATAACGCAGCGATCCACAATACCGATTTGGGCGTAAACAGCGCAGCATGGCGGGCAATTATGCCAAACGGTACATTGGTTGCGCCGGGGACAGCAGGCACATTGAAATTTGACTATACCGGCAATCCCGCAAATGGCACATCGGCATTTCATATCACAACCACATTAGAGCATAAGCAGGCAGACGATAACGCGGGGTACGGCGCGAAAGATTTTGGAACACTGACAGCAAAAGCCGGTGTAACAATCCCCGATCTGTTAAAAGCCCTTGCGTTATTCCCGAACAGCGACAAGACCGGTAGAGGGTTTATGTATTTCCGCAACAATGGGGAGCGGTTGCTTATTCGTGGCGGTGCTTATGGTAATGGCGGTAGCGCAGGTGAGGCTCTCGGCACTTTCGACCGCCCGCGTTCTATCTCCGGTGTGGCTGTGGGGTTGTTTTCCGCTTATGTGGATCCTGCGCTTTATGCTTGATCCTTGTGGCGTATGCGGCAGCATACGCCTATTTTTTGAGAGGTAAAAATGCAGAGAAATTTTAGATCAACGGCAAAACCGCCCGATCCGAAGGTGGATCTGCTAATTTTCAAGAAAGCGCGGGAAATGATTGCATACGGAAATGACTGTTTGTATAACAAACAATTCCCGCGCAAGTATCGCGTTGGAAACGCGATCGGAGCGCAGATCGAAGGGGCGATGTACGACATTTTGGACGGACTGACAGAGGCGGCGACAAAGGAACATAAGAAAACAGCATTGACGCAGGTAGATCACAAAATACTGTATTTGCGGCAGCTTTTAATAACGGCGGTGGATCCAAAAATGAATACCGCCGCCGTTCTGATACCGCTTGACAGTCAAAGAAAGTGGTGTGAAATGTTGGAAGAAATGGGTAAAATTTTAGGTAGTTGGCTTAAAAAGCTAAATTCATAAAGCAAACTATGGGGAATATGCCGTAACGGTTGCTTATTCGTGGCGGTAATTATGGTAATGGCGGTAACGCAGGAGAGGCTCACGGCAATTTCAACAACCCGCGTTCTATCTCCAATGTGAATGTGGGGTTGTTTTCCGCTTTTCTCATATAGTCAGATTGTGCCGCAACACGCGGGCGGCGCAGCGTACAGAGAGAAGAAAAGGGGCATATTTCCCTGCCTGCAGGTGCGGGCAAAACAAAAATTTCCATGAATACGGTTAGTAGCGAAAGCAAAGGGCGTAACGCATGGAGTATTAAGGCAATAAAAATATGAAAAAATTTAATGTGACCTATGAACAGATTACAAGCTATACAAATATTTATGCAGCTTATTTAGACGCGCGAAAAGGAAAAAGTGAACGCAATGAAATTATGCGCTTTTCCGTAGAACTTGACAGCCATTTAAACAGCTTATACAAGGAACTGGAGGAAAGGCGTTATAAAGTAAGCGGGTACAGACTTATTTATATTTATGTGCCAAAGAAACGGCTTATTATGGCGTTGCAGTTTCGGGATCGCGTTCTGCAATGGGCAATTTATAGGGTACTCAATCCACTTTATGAGAAAACCTACATAAAAGACAGTTATGCTTGTATCAAGGACAGAGGCAGAGAAAAGGCGGCGGCAAGGCTGCAATATTGGTTACGGCAGGTAGACAGAAAGCCGGTACAATACTATTACTTGAAACTTGACATATCGAAATTCTTTTACCGAGTGGATCACGAAATACTGTTAGAGATTTTGAAACGCCGGATCAAGGATCCGAAACTAATAAACCTATTCAGTATAATTATAAATTCGGAGAAAAGAGCCTTCGGGTTGCCGTTGGGCGTGGATCCTTGCGAGGTAGATCCGCGCGAAATGCTATTTGATAAGGGTATGCCGATCGGTAATCTGACAAGTCAGATGTTTGCAAATATCTATATGAATGAATTGGATCAGTATATAAAGCATGAATTACGCCTAAAGTATTTGATCCGGTATGCAGATGATACGGTTATTTTGGTGGAGAGCAAAGAAAAGGCACATTGGGCATTGGGGAAAATAGAAACTTTCCTGCTTGAAAAATTGAAGCTAAATCTTAACAGCAAAACCGCCATAAGACCGGTAAGCTGCAATGTTGATTTTGTGGGATATGTGATAAACAAAGACGAAATAAGGCTAAGATCCGCGACAGTTAAAAGAATGAGATCCCGCATAAAGTATATTGTAAAAGCATACGAGCGCGGCGAAATGACTTTAAAGGAAGTCAACGCAACCATGCAAAGTTATTTTGGTTTGCTAAAGCATTGCACAAACGTGGGATTGAAAGAAAACATTATAAACAGTTTTGCGCTACATTGCACCGATGCGGCGCGGGCTAAAGCACTGGAAAGCCGATAGGCTTTATTTTTTGCAAAGAAAAGGAGGCAGACAATGAAAGAATTTTTTGTAGCAATGAGGACACCGGACGCGGCAGGCTTGAGCGTGTCGGCATTTTTTACGGCAGTAGCGGCGGCGTTGGGAAAGATACCGGTTATTTTAATCTTATTCATGGCGGCGGTTGCGATTGATTATTTGACCGGTTGGATTAAGGCAAAGTATTTCTTGCGGGATTGGAACTCTAAAACCGGATTGCAGGGCATCATCAAGAAAGTTATGTATTTCGTGATGATCGGAACCGCCTTTTTAATTGGGTGGGGCATTAAGGAAATGGGCGCGGGCGCAGGGCTGAATTTAGATTTTGCCCTGCTGATCGGTTGGTATGTTACCGCTGTTATGCTTGTGAATGAACTTACAAGCATTTTAGAAAACCTTTATGTAATCATGCCGGAGAAGGTGCCGGTTTGGTTGATAAAAACATTAAAGATTGCAGATGAAACGATCGAGGGAAAGATCAATGATTTGGTTTGCAAAAATCAGAATTGTGACACCTGCGAATTAAAGGATCGTTGCAATCTGAAAAAAGAGGGAGGCACAGATGAAAATTAACGAGTTGGCAGTAACGGCGGCGAGTATCATTTTTGACAATGAAGGCAGCTATGGCAGCGTGAATAAAAATGACAATGGGGCGGTTTCGGTCGGCAAGCTGCAATGGCATGGCGGCAGAGCCGCCGCCCTGCTTAAAAGGATCATAAACGCGGAGCCGGAAGCAGAAAGCATTTTAGGCGGCGCGCTTTATGGGGAAATTACCGGAGGCGCAAATTGGGCGGCGCGCATTGTCACCGCAGCAGAGGCGGCAAAGCTGAAAGCGATCTTGACAACCAAAGCGGGAAAGGCAGCGCAGGACGAGCAGGCGATCGCAGATGTGGAAAGTTACATTAAAAAAGGGCAAAGTTACGGATTAACCGATGCGGGCGCACTGATCTATTTCGCGGACGGCGTAAACCAGTACGGAACCGCCTCCGCATTATGGGAAAAGATCGCGGCAGAGGCGTTAAAAGGCGCGGGCGATGTGCGGGCGATGTATGAGGCAACCACGAAAAACACAAACAAATACCTGACACGCCGCAAAAAGGTATATGAAAAGGTTGAGGCGATGCAGGAAAAGGAGGACACCATGACGGAAAAACAGTTAAGGGAAAAGGCAGTAAATACCGCGAAAGCATGGGAGGGCTGCAAAGAGAGCAACGGAACGCATAAAAAGATCATTGACCTTTACAATTCTGTAAAGCCCCTGCCGCGCGGGTATGCAGTAAAGTATAATGATGCGTGGTGCGCGACATTTGTTAGCGCGGTAGGTATCGCGGCGGGATTGTCAAAGGCGATCTTGCGTGAATGTGGGTGCGGCGCAATGATTGATCTCTATAAGGCGGCGGGGCGTTGGCAGGAAAATGATGCCTATGTGCCGAGTGCGGGCGATGTGGTATTTTATGACTGGCAGGACACCGGCAAGGGCGATAATACCGGCTATCCGGATCACGTTGGTTTGGTGTGCGGCGTTTCCGGCAGCACTATTAAAGTGATCGAGGGAAATAAAAATGATGCGGTGGAATACCGCGATTTGCCGGTAAACGGCAGGTACATCAGGGGTTACGGATTGCCGGACTATAAAAGTATGGCAACGGCAGCAGAGCCGGAAAAACCGACAGCACCGGCAAAAAAGAGCGTTGCGGAAGTGGCGCGGGAAGTAAAAGCCGGAAAATGGGGTAACAATCCCGAAAGAAAGAAACAGTTAGAGGCGGCGGGCTACAATTACGCCGAAGTGCAGGCGGCGGTTAATGCCCTTATAAACGGATCCGGATCGGCACCGGAAACATACACCGTAAAGCAGGGCGATACGTTGAGCGCGATCGCAAGGAAATATAATACAACGGTTGCCGCCCTTGCAAAGCTGAATAACATTAAAAATGTGAATGTTATCAATGCGGGGCAGGTTTTAAAGTTGAGATAAGGAGGCACACATGGCAGAAAACAAGGCAAGCAAGGCGGCAGGAGAGGCGCAGGAACCGCCCAAAAAGGAAAAGACATATAAAGTTACCTGCGGTACATTTAAAGCCCGAAATGAGGCGTTACAGAGGGCGGCAGAGGCAAAAAGGGCGGGCGTTCATGTATCGCTGAAAATCTGCAAGACAGAGTATAGCCTGCTTTATGCCGAGGGCATGACGAAAGCAGAGGCAGAGGCAGCAAGAAAGGTAATCGAGGCGAAAAAGGTAAATGCCGAGGTTTCCGAGCAGTAAAGAAATTGTAAATGCAATGTTGGGGTATGGCGCAGGCTATACCCCTTTATTTTTTGTGCGCGGAAATATTTTTTAAAATATTACGCAATATGTATTGACATATTGCGTAATATGTAATATAATGAATATATCAAATGAAAGAGAGGTAAAACACCATGAAAGAGTTGTTAGAGAAATTAAAAGAGGCAGAGAGAAAAGCAGATGCAGCCGATCGGGAATATGAAAACGATCCGGAAAATGAGGAAAAGGAAAAGGCTTTTGATTTGGCATATAGCGAAGAATACAAGGCATTTGAGGAATTGGCAAGGGCGATAGTAAAAGCGACAGCGGGCAAAATCGACACACAGACAGCAGCGGCAATGATAAGAGGCAGGCGGCAGCAGTTGGAAACCATTTTAGGAATGATGTAGGAGGGCGGGAAAATGGCAGAGTATAGCACATTGGTACAAGCAGCAATCAAAGAGGCACAGCAGACAGCAGCAGAGCAAAGGAAGAAAGCCACAGTTTCGGAAATATACGAAGGGCGGCTATTGGAAACGGAATACATAAAGCGCGGCGGCGCGGTGTGGCAGCAAATAAGGGTTGACGGAAAAGTGACGAGCGAAAACAGAGTATATAAAGTGAATTCTGATAAACCATATACAAGGGGTTTCGGGCGATATTGGTATTTGGACGATGAGGCAAAAGAGGCGATGCAGGCAGCTTTATAAAGTTTGTAAATATTACGCAATATGTATTGACATATTGCGTAATATGCGTTATAATATTCATGTAAACAGTTAAGGGGCGGCACAAAGGAAAGGAAACAAGCCCCATGATAAAGTTAATAGAAGTTTTGGCAGAAATAGCAATAGTGACAGTCATTGCCTTAGAGATAATAGAGGACATAAAAAATAGGGTTGACAGCGACCAAACCGACAACCCCAAAGACGATAAAGAGCAATAGTAGCTAAGCAACCAAAGCCCCTTAACTGATTTACATTATATCATGGGAGCCGGAAAAGTCAAGAAGGGAGGGTTGAAATTGCGATCCAACAATGAGTTTAACCAAATTGCATACCAAAACGACTATATCAAAGAAAAGTACGATCGGATTAATTTAACGGTGCCAAAAGGCAGAAAGGAGGAAATAAAGAAAAGGGCAGCAGCAGCGGGAAAGAGCGTAAACGAATATATAAACAGCTTGATTGATGATGATATGAAATAAAAGGTTTGGCGCGTGTAAAGGGCGGCAGGTAGACTATTACCCGCCGCCCTTCGGCGTG
>ERZ808051.1116-NODE-1116-length-20300-cov-4.060327_pt1 | contig 20300 bp, 14 predicted proteins | sample MGYA00380199_ERZ808051 | MGnify/ENA primary metagenome ERZ808051 (study PRJEB31490, sample SAMN06133391) | mouse gut metagenome | isolation source: J11 | host: mice | place: China: Chengdu | collected 2015-05 ...
CTGAGGAGCAGGTGCGTCCGTGGCTTTCTTGTGAAGAGAGTTATACCCTTTCTGCAGAGCCGGCGCCGTAGACTTTTTCGCGGAAGTCTTGCGGCCCTTTCTTACTAACTGGTTAAATGTTGGCATTCTGTTTCACCTCTTTCTGAAATTGGTATGAATCGTCTGCTGTGCCCCGCAGGAAAGCGTTTTGCCCTTTTTGCTACACAAAAAACACATCCGCAGGCACGCTATCTCATTATAGCCACTTGCAGATGTGTTGTCAACATATTTTCGATATTCCTTGTAAAATCCTTGTAAAATTCCCCGTAAAATTTAAAATACTGCTTCCTGACGCCCAAACCCCATTGTGACCGTTTTCGGAAAACACTGAAATTCTGCAGAAAACCGGCGCGGAACACGCGTCACTCCCCGCAGGAGATGGCTTTACACTTTCAATCCCCTCAAGTACAGCTTCTGCTCCGCTGTCATTCTTCTGCTCTCACAGGCTTTCTGAATGGCCTTGCGATGCGTCCACTCATCCAGACGTCTGCTCTCCAGAAAGGGAACCACCGCATCGTACTGCTTCGCCAGGGCCGTGGCAAAATACCATGCACGCATCATATTGATATAATACTCTTCCGAGCGGATTCCCGCCACCCACTCCGGGTACTCCGGCCGAAACGCCCCGTCCAGATAAAAGCGCATCAGCATCCCCACTCCGAAGCGGACCGTATAGGTTTCCCGGGACCCGATCCAGCGGCGCACGGGCTTGAGAAGCTCCGCCGTATGGCTGGCGAACACTTTGGGGGCCATCATGTCGCAGGTGGCCCAGTTGTCGATAAAGGGCAGGAAGCGCTCTGTCTGTTCCAGACATTCCCCGTAGTCTTTAAACTGCTCCACAATAAAGGCATGGACATTGTTCTCGTCGTAATACGCATGGGGAAGCCGCTCCAGGAACTCCCCGATCTGCGGGTCTTTCGCCCACTTCTTCGCCAGACGGCGCACCTGGGGCGTGCGCACACCGATGATCTTCCCCAAAGCCACCGTTGGAATCAGCCTGGCATGAAAATCCCGGTACGCCTCGTCCTGCAGTTCCCAAAGCTGCGCCCTTATCTGTTCCCCTATATCTCCCATCCCTGTCTCCTCCCGGCATTTTGTATGCCCCTTTCCCGGGCACATCCTGCACTTTTTGCAGATCCGCACCTTTTTCTTCTATTTAAATACCACAAAACAGCCGAAAATGCAAGAGAGGCTTCAAAATGCGACTTGTTCTTATCTCCCGAAAATGCTACAATAGAAAGAGTAAAAGCAAGAAAGGAACCATTGCTCTATGATGTATAAAGCTCTACGCCACCTGTTTCTCCCGTTTCTCGCTGCCGTCCTCTTTCTCTGCGCCTGTGCAGACGGCGCGGCTGACAGCGGCGGCGCTTTAACCGTAAGCACCGGAATCGTCTATGGCAGATTTCAGAAGCTGTGGACGCTGCTGGACGAAACCTATCCGGAGATAGAACTGGACTTCATCTCCTACACGGGCAGCAATGCCACCGGTTACAGCTGGATCCAGATGCAGGCTGACGACATCCCCGATATCTTCATCACCACCCAGATTCTCGATGAAGACTTGGTCACGGAGCGCCTGGCGGATCTGTCCGCCTATCCCTTTATCGGAGATCTCTCCAACGCCGTCCTGAATCAGGTATCCATCGACGGAGGCATTTACCTGCTGCCCACCGACTACTCCATGTACGGTATCTTCTATAATAAGACGCTGATGGAGGAAAACCACTGGCAGGTGCCTGCCAGCTTTGAGGAGCTGGAGACACTCTGCGGTCAGATACAGGAGGCCGGACTGCTTCCCGGCGTGGCGGGGACCATGCTCACCGGAGATCCTTTCTCCGCCGTATTCAACCTGGCCAAGACCGACTGGCTCACCACGCCGGAGGGAATCGGCTGGGAGCAGGCGTTTCTCTCCGGGAATGCCACGGCCAAAGGCAGATGGGAGCATACCATGGATTATGTGCAGCGCTATATCGATATCGGCATGTTCCATACGGATCCCCAGGACCGGAATGACCCCACCATACTTCTGGATTATCTGGGCAACCGAAAAGCCGTATTCTGTACCACGGTCCTGGCTGTGAACATCACCGAACTTCCGGAGACCGGCGACAAGCTGGGCATGATGCCTTTTCTCAGCGAGGACGGCAGCAAGAATATTTACATGTATTCTCCCACCTGCTACATCGGTATCAGCAAAAGGCTCACCGAGCCCGGAAACGAAAAGAAGCTGGAGGATGCCGTAAAGCTTCTGTCCCTGCTCTACTCTCCGGAAGGGCAGAACGCGTTCATCGATGAGAGCACACCCTGTGTCATGAGCGTGCTGGACAATGTCCCGCTGCCGGAGGATGCCCTGATCTATGATGCCAGACAGGCGCTCGGGGAGGGCAGAGCTTTCAAGATGACTTATGCCCGCTGGGAAAGCATCCTGGCCGATATCGGGCAGGCTTTCAAGGAGTGGTTCCGGGGCGAGAACCAGATGGACGGCCCTAAATCCATTGCCCGCATGGACGAACTCTGCCAGGCATGGCTGGACAGTTCCGATCAGCTGTATTTTTGTGAGAGCACTGGGGACTTCACCCTGGAGCAGACCGCGGAGCTCATAGGGAAAGCCCTGGGCACCGCCGCAGACACGGACGCGGTGATGGTCCCCCTGGGAGAATTCCATGACGGCGTTGAGTCCAAAAGCTGCGTCACCGGAAAGCTCTACGCAGGAAAGGTCAGCGCGGATACGGTAGCCGCCATCACGCCCTCCAACAGCGGAGAATACGCGGTGATGACTATGACCGGCGCCCAGGCAAAGGCGCTGGCAGAAGCAGGCTTCGACCCTGAGGGAGACCGCAATCCTTTCCCCTATCTGTTGGTGGTCAAAGGCGGCGGAAAGTTGGAAGACGACGCCGTCTACAAAATAGCTTTCCTGCAGAAAGGATATACCCAGGAGACTGCGGACGCCTATTCTGCCGAAATTATCCAGGGTTCCCTGCGCACTTTCCTGCGGACGTGGCTTCAGGAGCAGCGCAGCGTGTCCCCGGACGGAAACCCCTGGGAGCAATGAACCAAGTCCGGAAATATAATATAGGAGAATAACATAGCAAACGGCAAAATCCATGAAGAGAAGATATGTTCCTTTGAAAGCAAACGAAAAAATACACAGCGTTATCTTTCCGGTCCTGGCAGTGTGCATGCTCTTTTTTCTGGTAGTGGGAGGCATGTATTTTAACAGATATCTTCAGAATCGAATTTTTGAGGAACGCACCACACAGCTCAATGAGATCACGTCCCAGGTACAGGCCAATCTGGACAGCTCTCTGGACTCCCACTGGAATTATCTGGCCGCCGCGGTCAATCTGTTGGAGCGGGAGGAATACGGCACCGCGCAGGATCTGACTGCCGGCATCCGTCAGACGGAGGCGCTTTTGGAAATGGAGAATTACAGCTCCTCGCTGATGCTCCTGGACAGCCACGGAAATTACTATGACGCAGACGGAAAGCATGGCGTCTGGCACGGCATCAACATGATCGCCGGCGGGGAGGAGCGCTGTACCTTTATAGCCGAAAGCATTACCGGGGACGGCAATTACTGGGCCTTTGTGCAGGAGCTGCCCCGGCCGCTTTCACCGCAATCCTCCCGGGAGAGCTTCTCCCACGCGGTGCTGTTAAAGGATATGCACACGCTGACCGAATACTACCAAAACGCCGCCTACGGCAGCCAGAACGAGACCTATGTACTGAAAAGCGACGGCACGAGACTTCATGACGATATCTCCCGGGGCAGTACCATCCAGGCCTACAATGTGCTCAAGGTGCTGCAGGAAATGGAGGGGCAGCGCTACACCGACATCCGGGCCGCCCTGGGGGACGCGGATACCGTCAGCGCGAATTTCACCTACAACGGCACACAGTACTATTATTGCCTTGCATCCGTGAAGCAATACGACATGCTGGTTCTCTTTCTGATTCCTGCAGATTACGTCGCCTCCGACACGGTGGAAATGGTGGGGGCCGTAATCCGAATGCTCCTGATTCTGGCCGTGATTTTAGTTGCCATGCTGATTCTGATCGTCATCTCCATCACCAGGCAGCGCAACAGCGCCAAACTGTTCAAACAGGAGCAGGAAAGCCTGCGCCGGCTGGAAGCCGTAAACGGACAGCTTGCGGAATCCAACGCCCTGCTTGCACAGGCCAAGGAGAGCGCGGAACAGGCTTTCCGGATGGCGGAGGAGGCAAACCGGGCCAAGAGCTCTTTCCTCTCCAATATGAGCCACGACATCCGCACTCCCATGAACGCCATCGTAGGCTTCGCGGCCCTTTTGGCCAGGGATGTGAACAATCCGGAAAAAGTGATGGAATACACCAGAAAGATTACCGCCTCCAGCCAGCATCTGCTGGGGCTGATCAACGATATTCTCGACATCAGCAAAATCGAGGCCGGCAAGACCGCCCTGAACCTGTCGGATGAAAGTATCGTGGAGCTGATCGAAAACCTCGACTCCATCATACGGCCCCAGATGAAAGCAAAGGGCCATACGTTTGAAATCTACAGCAGAGATCTGCGGCACGAGCAGGTGCGGATGGATAAACTGCGGCTGAATCAGATTCTGCTGAACCTCCTGTCCAACGCAGTCAAGTACACTCCCGACGGCGGCCATGTGACATTGACCGTCCAGGAGCTGCCCTCTCTCACCGGACAGCTCCTCCGGTTCCGGTTCGTGGTGGCGGACAACGGCTACGGCATGAGCCAGGAATACCAGCAGAAAATCTTCCACGCTTTCACCAGGGAGGAGGACAGCGTCACCAGCAAAATCCAGGGTACAGGCCTAGGCATGGCCATCACCAAAAATCTGCTGGATCTCATGGGCGGAACCATCTCTCTGGAGAGTCAAAAGGGAAAAGGAACCACTTTTACAGTGGAGCTGGAACTGCAGGCAGGGCAAGAGGATGCGGATCCTGACTTCTGGAAGAATCACGGCATCGGCAGAATCCTGTCAGTGGACGACGAGGAGATCGTCTGTCTCAACATCCGGACGGCCATGGAGGGCACCGGGGTCGCCGTGGACTATGCTCTGGACGGACAGACTGCCGTGGACATGGCGGTCCGCTCCGGCCAGGAGGGACATCCCTACCACGCGGTCCTGCTGGATTGGAAGATGCCCGGGATGGACGGGCTGGAAACCGCCAGGCGCATCCGCAGCCGGATGCCCGAGGACATGCCCATTCTGGTCCTCACCGGCTATGACTGGCCGGAAATCGAGGAGGCGGCCAGGGCAGCCGGCATAGACGCCTTTCTCTCCAAGCCTTTCTTCCTCACAGGCTTCCGGCAGAGGATAGACAGCCTTTTGGGCCGGAAAGGGGAAACCTCCTCTCCCCAGGAGCACAGGGAACAGAGCGTCTTGCACGGCATGCATCTGCTGGTGGCGGAGGACAACGAAATCAACGCGGAAATTTTGAGCGAGCTGCTTCAGATGTCCGGCGCCACCTGCGAGATCTGCGACAACGGAAAGGCGGTGGTGGAGGCCTTTGAGAAGTCGGTTCCGGGACAGTATCAGGTGATTCTCATGGATGTGCAGATGCCTGTGATGAACGGCTACGAGGCCACCGGCGCCATCCGGGAATCCAACCATCCCATGGCCCTTAAAATTCCCATCATCGCCATGACTGCCAATGCTTTCGCAGAGGATGTCCGCGCCGCCCTGGAGGCCGGCATGAACGCCCATGCCTCCAAGCCCATCGATATGACCGTGCTGGAACACACCGTCCGGGCCGTGCTGGAAGCCCAGAGCGAAAGTTAAATCAGGGAGAACCGATTGGTTCTCCCTTTTCTCATGGGGTCTGTCCCGCCGCCCTTTTTCTCCTGCGCCTGACCAGGAAACGCCTGTATAGGAAAGCCCCGATCAGCACAAAAGCCGCCGCCCTCCTCAGGTTTCTTTTTCTGATCTCTTTTATATTTTCTTTTTCGCTCATCTTCCCGTTTGTCATCTTTCTATTCCTTTCTCTTTTTTCGTCTCTTATTTTCGCTGCATGCCGGCATCGGCCTCATCTGCTGACAATCCTGTAATAATTCTTCGCCGTCAGATTGTACACAAAGACATACATGACCGCAAACAGCAGGAAGCATGCCCCGGTGCAGGCGATGAAAAGCTTCGTATTGGTCAGCTGCATCAGTATCAGCAGCCTGGAGATCAGCGGGAATGCCGCCGCCACATGGATCCCCGCCACGATCAGCGGCAGGAAGAACACAGTCACCACCTGGGAATGAATGGCGGATTTTACCTCTTCTCTGCTCATCCCCACTTTCTGCATGATCACAAATCTCTCTCTGTCGTCATACCCTTCCGAAATCTGCTTATAGTAAATGATCAGCACCGTAGCCATCACAAAGAGTATTCCCAGGAACACGCCTATGAAGAACAGCCCTCCGTACAAGGAGATGAAAGAAGATCTGGCCTCTGCCCGTCCCTCTGTCAGGGCGCTGATCTGGTTTTGATTGAAGCTGTCTATCAGGGCGCTGTAAAACGCATTCTGCTCCTCCTCTCCGCCTTTCATGTTGAAACCATAGACCTGTTGGATGCCTCTGGCATTCTCCCCCAGAAGCTCTTTCTGCGTACGATAAATCTCCTGGAATGTCTCCTGATCCGGAACTACGATATAAAAGGTGTCTGCGATATTGGCCGAGTACTGACCGTTGCCCACAAAGGAATCCAGCCTCTGCGCTATCCTGTACTCCCTGCCGAACAGCCGAAACGTCCCGTGGTTATAGGAGCTCCTGCCGGTGTACAGCAGAATCTCACCCTCCGCCAGAGTCCTCTGCTCTCCCATTACAGCGTTATAATCATCCAGCGTGATGAAGAACAGCTCCGTCATGGAGTCCAGGTCCGATGTAATCTGTGCCTCATGTCGCTCCTCATACTGAAATTCCTGCGAAACGGAAAGGCCCAGGTACAAATAAGCCATCTCCTCCGTCACGGTCAGCCCCCTCTCCCGCTGCAGGGCCCGGATTGTCTCGATATCCCCCTGGTTTCCCTGGGGCGTATCCTCCCTGAAGTATACCATGATATCCGCCGGATAGCGCTCTCTCACCACATCCTCCATGCCGATCATCAGAGAGGTGGTGGTGGATACCATCACCAGTACCATGGTAGACAGAATGCAGATATTTGCCAGTCCCACGGCATTCTGCTTCATGCGGTAGATCATGCCGGCCACGCTGACGAAATGCCTGGTCCGGTAATAGTACGCCTTGTTCCTGCGCAGTGTCTTAAGCAGCGCAATGCTCCCGGCCGTAAAGAGCATATAGGTTCCGATGATGACCAATATCACTGCCACGAAGAACAGTAAAATGGACGCAATGGGATTTCTCACAGTGACGGCGATATAGTAGCCGCTGCCCAAAGCGATAAGCCCCGCCAGGGCCATGAACCACTTCGTCCTGGGCTCCCGCTCTCCCACGTTTCCGGCCCGGAGCAGTTCCACGGGATTCGCTTTGTAGACCTCCCGGACGGAGGAGAGACAGATGAACAGGAAAATCAGGCCGAACAGCACGGCGGTCTCCCCTATGGCTTTCCGTGAGACGAAGAATCCCAGCGCCACGGTCTGGGCCATCACCTTGCCCACCACCAGGTACATGGCCTTATCCAGCGCAATGCCGAAAAACAGGCCGAACAGGACACTGATCAATGTCATATAGATGCATTCCCAGCCCAGCATTCTGGAAAGATGCCGCTTCTCCATGCCTAAGATATTGAACAGGCCGAATTCCTTTTTCCTGCGTTTCACCAGAAAGCTGTTGGTGTAGAACAAAAAGATCACGGCAAAGATCGCCACAATCCTGCTTCCCAGATACATCAGCTCGCTGAGGAAGCTTCCGCCCAGCATCTCCTGTATCCCCGGGTTCAGGGACAGGGATCTGATAATATAGTACATTGCGATGGTAATGACACAGGTCAGCAGATAGGGAAAATATATGCTGGCGTTTTTCCTGATATTGCCCGCCGCCAGCTTCGGATAAAAAATCTTCCTCATGCCCTGTTCCCTCCTGTTGTCAGCAGTGTCAGCGTATCGGAAATCTTCTGATAAAGCTGCTCGTTGGTGCTGTTTCCCCGGTATATCTGATGAAACACCTCGCCGTCCTTGATGAAAAGCACACGCCCCGCATGGCTGGCTGCTTTGGTGGAATGCGTCACCATGATGATGGTCTGTCCGTCTTCATTGATATCGTTGAACACCTTGAGCAGACCGTCCGTGGCTTTGGAGTCCAGAGCGCCGGTGGGCTCATCCGCCAGAATCAGCTGTGGATTGGTGATCAGGGCCCGGGCCACTGCCGCGCGCTGTTTCTGGCCGCCGGACACCTCGTAGGGGTATTTCCCCAGAATGTCCCGGATCCCCAGCTTATCCGCAATGGGCTGCAGCCTTTTTTCCATCTCCCGGTAATCCTTTCCCCCCAGCACCAGAGGCAGGAAAATATTGTCCTGTACGGAAAAGGTGTCCAGAAGATTGAAATCCTGAAACACGAATCCCAGATTGTTGCGGCGGAAAGCGGCCAGCTCCTTTTCCTTTACGTTCCAAAGGCTTTTTCCGGACAGAAGTACCTGACCTCCTGTGGGTTTATCCAGCGCTGCCAGAATGTTCAGGAGCGTGGTCTTGCCGGAGCCTGACTCACCCATGATCGCCACATATTCGCCCTGTTCCACGGAAAAGGATACATTGGTCAGCGCCTGCACCTGATTTCCTCCAAAGCGTGTGGTATAAACCTTTCTAAGGCCCTGCGCCTCTAATAATACCATTTCAATCGACCTCCTTGTTTTAACTGATAAACCCATTATACAAAAAGGCGAAAAGCCCCGACATCGAATCGGGTGACATTCTCGCCGCTTCATGTGACATTTTTGTAAGTTTTCCGTATATCCGGGCAATCCCCATTCCGTCTACTCTACCCAGAGTGCGTCGCTGTGTAAATCCAGGAAAAATACAGTGCCCTCCCCCACCCGGGACTCCACGTCGATGCTGTGGGACAGCTTGTCCGCGGTCAGGCGGCACAGATACAGGCCCAGGCCCGTGGACTTCCTGTCCGCCCTGCCATTGTACCCGGTGAAGCCTTTCTCAAAGATCCGCGGCACATCCTCCGGCGCGATTCCGATTCCGGTGTCGGCTATGCGCAGTACCTTGTCCGGCGTCACCGTGATGGACACGCTTCCCTTTTTGGTGTATTTCACCGCGTTGGACAGAAGCTGTTCGATGATAAAGAGCAGCCATTTTTCGTCTGTCAGCACAGTGACGTCTGTGGCTTCATAGGAGAGGCTGATTTTACTCCTGACAAACTGGGGCGCATATTTGCGCAGCGCCTTGCGGATGATTTTGTCCAGGGGGCATTCCTCAAACACGAAATCCGAGGAATCGCTTCCCAGACGCGTCCAGTTCAGCGCCATCTCCACATACTGCTCGATCCAGAAGAGCTGTTCCAGAAGCTCTCTGTACTCCTCCGTATCCTCTTCCCGCAGCATCATGCGCATGACCGAGATGGGGGTCTTGATCTGGTGCACCCATGTGGTATAGTAATCCATGCTCTCCCTGCGCTCGTTCTGCCATTCCGTCAGGTTCCTGTCATATGCCTCTTTCAGCTTCCCCAGCATTTCCTGGTAATCCGCCTCCGCCAGGGTGCGCGGATTCGGGAGACTGTCCGCCAGAAGTTCCACGTTCCGCAAAATCTGCCCTCTCTCCCCATGCTCCCTGCAATAAATCAAAAAGGAGACCCCAAGTGCCACTGCGCCCAGCAGCAGGCACAGGCCCGACGCGTACAGCACAGCCTCTGTCTCCAGATCATACAAGCCAAAAATCAGGGCGAACATAAGCGCAAAGGCAGCACACAGGACTCCCTGCCAGCGGTGCTGCCACAGAAAATATTTGAATACACGGCACTTTTTCTCTTCTCTCATAGCTCTCTCCCCGGACTTTGGGGCGGCACAGGTCAGTGCAATGGCCCGGGCACGCCCGCACTCACTCCACAATGTAGCCGCTGCCCACCTTTGTCCTGATAAAATCCTCCAGACCCGCACTCTCCAGCTTTTTGCGCAGTCTGGTGACATTGACGGTGAGCGTATTCTCCTCCACATAGGAATCCATCTCCCAGAGCTTTACCATCAAGGTGTCCCGGCTGACCACTTTCCCCTTGTTCTTCAGAAGCGTCTGGAGAATCCGGAATTCGTTCTTGGTCAGCTCGATCTTCTTCCCCTCGTATGTCATGGAGGCGCTGTTGAGGTTCAGCACAGCCCCTCTATGCTCCAGCACAGGCACCATCCCGGCCATGTCATAGGTCCTGCGCAGCACGGCCTGTATCTTGGCCGTCATCACCTCAGGGTCTACGGGCTTTGGGATAAAGTCGTCCCCGCCCATGTTCATGGCCATGACGATGTTCATCTTGTCCGAGGCGGAGGAGAGGAACACCACGGGTACATTGGAAATCTTGCGGATCTCGCTGCACCAGTGATAGCCGTTGAAAAAAGGCAGCATGATATCCATCAGCACCATGTGGGGGTCGTACTCCGCAAAGGCAGGGATGATATTCTGAAAATCCTCTGCGCACATGCACTGGTTTCCCCAGGCCTCAATCTGCTTCTTCATGGCATTCGCCATGGACATATCGTCCTCTATGATCATAATCCGGTACATATTCCACACCTCTCTCCCGCGGGCAGCCCATGATCTTCAGGGGGCGTCAGGGGAGGGAATCGCCCCCAGCAGTGCAGCCCCGTTCCCTCCCAGCACGGCTTCCTGCTCCCTCTCGTCAAGCCCGCTGTCCCTGACGGCCGCCACCATCTCCCGCTGGCCGCTCCAGGGACTGTCCGTGCCGAAAAGAATGCGCTCCGCGCCATGCCGTCTCACCATCCCAAGGAACTGCTCCCTTGACAGCGGCGGATTCTCCCCGGGCTCTCGCACCGTACCCGGCGCAGCCTCTATGGGCAGCAGGGAGAATGCCGTGTCCAGCCACAGGTCCCGGCCCAGGAGCCGGGCCTCCACTTCCTCCCGGCAGCCCCATCCGCCCATGTGGGCCAGCACGAATTTCCGGGGCTTCACCACATCCAGCATTCTCTCGATCCGGGCCACGGAGGAGAAATCCTCCCCGGGGAAGCCAATGTCAAAGCCCGCATGAGTTATGACAATCATGTCATTTTCACAGGCGCACTCTATGATGCGCAGATACCGGATGTCATCAATCCCCACGCGCTGGAAAACAGGATGAATCTTGACGCCTTTTACGCCGCTCTCCGCAAGCCCGCGCAGAATCGCCCTGTAATCCTCATTCTCCGGATGGATGCCGCCGAAAGAGATCAGCCCGGTCTGCGCGGAATGTCGGTTGGTCTCTATGGCGGCGCGGTTGATCTCCCCCTGCTGCCCCGGCTTGGTCGCCACGGGCAGCAGCACGGAATAGTCCACCCCCGCCTCTCTCATGGAGGCCCGCAGCGCACCGGCTGTGCCGTCCAGGTAGTTTTTGGCCCTGGAGCTGGCGGCCAGCTTGGCCGTAGCCCGCCCGGCCAGCTCTTTCGGGAATACATGTGTGTGGAAATCGATGATCATATAAGCCCTCCGTTCTCTCCGATTTCATTGTCCGCCCTGCGGATATCCGCCTGTTTCCGCTACACCATCAGCTCCAGCACGGCGTCTAGGCCTTTTTCCGCCGCTATGTCCGCAGGCGTCTCCCCGTCGTTGTTGGCACGGCTGTAGTCGGCACCCTTTTTGACCAGGTAGCGCGCCGCGCTCTCATTGTACTCTCTCAAGGCATAGTGCAGGGCGGTCTCCCCCTCATTGTCCGCCAGATTCAAATCCGCGCCTGCCCGGAGCAGCTCCTTTATCATATCCTTTCCGGGATTCAGCATCAGGGCGGTCCTGCCTCTGTTGTCTCTGTGGTTTACGTCCACCCCTCTGTCCAGGAAGATGGGTAGGAGCTCTTTGTGCTTATAGTCAACCAGCATCAGAGGCGTCCGTCCGTCATTCCCGGGGATGTCCAGATGCTTGAGCTCTCTCAGGACGCCGGCTCTTAGTTCCTCGTCCGTCCGGGGTCCGAACCGTTTCTCCTGCAGCGCATAGTGGGCGGCCGTCTCTCCCTCCAGATCTTTCACCGTGTCATCCGCGCCGGCGGCCATGAGGAATTTCACCGCCTCCACACAGCCCGCGGCGCAGGCCTCGTGCAGGGGCGTCATCCCTGCCCGGGCCGGGGAGTCTTTGGTCAGGTTCATGTCCACGCCTTTCTCCGCCATGACTTTCAGCATGCCCAGATGCCCCTCCCTTGCGGCCAGATGGACGGCGGCTTCTCCGTAGTCGTTTAACTGCTCCATGGACTCTCTGGAAAACATTTTCGCCGCCTCTACAAACCAGGCCTCATCCTGGGGGCTGTCGGGGCGGTCCTGGGCCGCTATGATACAGGCCGGCGTCCGCCCTTTCACCACTGCCGAGTCCATGTCCACGCCCTGCTCCGCCAGCTTTCTGATGACTCCGATCCCGTAGGCCGGGCGCAGACACGCATCCCTCAGACAGCCTCTCTCTCCATGATAGTGGAGCGGCATGGTAAAGGCATAGCCCGCATCCTTTAAGATCTCCAGGACTCTGGCCTCACTGTCACAGATCAGGGCATTGTGGAGGACCCCCATGACTTCGCCCAGCTCGTCGTCATCGTCCGGGTCCGCCTCCCGGACCAGCTTTTCCGTCAGATAAAGGGCCAGCCGCAGCTCGTCCTTATTGCTCCTGCTCACTTTGCAAAAGGTATTGCTGGTGATTTGTTCCAGCGGAAACAATTCCATACTCTCTCCCGGGGCCGGGGTGGCTCCGTGGTCCGTCAGGGCGATATACATCGCCATATTCTCGAAGTAGACCGCATGCCCCAGGGGCGTCCTGCCGTTTCCGTCGGCTATGCCTATCAGCTCCGGACAGCGCTCTATCAAGAGCATGGCGGCCGTCCTATGGCTGTGCTTCAGGGCCATCATCAAAAGAGAATTGCCCTCCTCGTCCACATAATCGGTGGATGCACCCTTTTCCAGGAAGATCTCCGCCAGCGGCCATGTATAGTCCGAAGTGTATTCCCCGGACAGCAGACTCTCAAAGGGCGTCAGCCCGTCCCTGTTTTTCCGGGCGATGTCGCAGGTCAGCAGCCGGGCGATCTCCCCCCGCTGCTCCACACTCTCGTCCAGGCATGAGGAGCTTATCGCCAGCCCCTGGATACTGGGCCGCGCAAGGAAATGGTACCCGTTCATCCCCCTCTCGTCCCAGACGGAATCGTCTGCCCCCTGCTCCAGCAACAGTCTGACCATGGCAGCATTCCCGCAGGCGCAGGCCAGCAGAAGCGGGGTCAGCCCATGGCCCTTTCCGTCCCTGATGTCGACTTCTTCCTTTCCCAACTTTCCGCTGCCAAACAGCTCTTCCACCACGTCATAGAAATTGTGCCACACCAGCAGATGGAACAGGCTAAGCCCCATGCTGCCCACGGGCGCAAGAAGTTCCTCTTTCCCGCATTCCGCCGTGCAGTCCCGGACCTCCTGCCGGGTCTCCTCCGAAAAGATCTCGTATCTGTAGATGGCCTCCTCGTGGTCCCCCTCCCACCATGGAATGAATTTGGTCCGGTTAAAATGCTGGCTGGACTCCACCAGCATCTCCGTAAGTTCGTTTATATGCATGGACGCCTCCTCAAGCGCTTTTTCGCGCTGTCTTTTTTCTATATTTTAACACTCTTTCCGAGGCTGTACAATAGCAAACGAAAACCTATTATTCACGGGAACAGCCGCATCTGCCCGTTGCGCTCGCTCTTTACTTTCCGCTCCGTGACTTTGTCCTGCTTTGTCACCCGGCCGCATAGGAGCGGCGCGTCGGGATCGTAGGCAAGGAGATTTCGGCGGCGGGTGTCAGGGCTGTGGTTGGCATAGCAGTACACGCAGCCGTTTTGGCAGGTATTGTAGAGACCAATGTCAATGCTGGCCGCACAGCCGCAGTCCGGCCGCTGGCTCTTATCCTTTCCCGTGTCCATGGCACAGCCCAGAAGTCTGGAGACAAGTCTGTCATCAATACAGCGGGCATGGCCGATGCCGTAGGCGTCCAGATCAATATCCTCCGCGCAGGTGTCTATGTCCAGCCCCTGGGCATGGGCGATGGCCGCAAATCTTTCTGCCAGGGCCTCTTTCCGGCCATGGGACAGCGCGGAGATTTCTTTTCCCCGGATGCTGCCCGCAATCTTCGGGTACAGGTCGATAAAGCTGATGGTGACCTTTTCCGTATAGTTCTTAAGCCTGTCCGCGATATATCCGAATCTTTCCCCATGCCAGTCCAAAGTATACCTGCCGTTCAAAATCACAGGGTCATACCGCCATATGACCCTGTGCCTGCCCAGCCGCTTGGACAGCCGCCGGAACGTATCGATTCTCTCGTCCAGGGGCGGGAGGTTCTCCTCCATGTCCCTCCCGTAGGCATTCAGCGTGAACTGGAAGTAATATGCATAGCCCTCCAGCCCCTCCAGCTTATCCGCCAGAGGCGCCGGATTCTTGCTCCAGAACACGATACAGTCCACCACGTCCGGCGCCAGGCTGATCCTGCTTACCTGGCGGGCGTTCATGGGATTTCTCACATACGCGTATCCCTCCTGAATCCGCTTCAGGAACCAGTCCGAAAAGTACGCCGGCACATCGGTTCTCCTGCTGGCGCTGATGATCATGGCCCATCCTCCTTTCTGCTGTCCGCCCTGTGGGCGCAAACGTTCCTCAGCCCCGCTTCTCCAGCCTGGACTTCGCCATGGCTTTCACGGTGTAGTGGACCGCCACGTACACCAATGCCGCCACAGGCCAGATAAAGGCCGTGTACTTCCAGTCCTCGGAATACAGGCCCGCCCCCAGAAACAGAGCCGTCACCAGACACCAGTACACCGCGGGGAAGAAAGAGGTCTTTTTCTGGAGCGCTTTTTCCTCCGCCGTGTAATCACCCTCCTGCAGCAGCTTGTCAAAGCTCCCCTGAATGCAGCCTGCCCACACGATCAGAAATACCGCCACAGCCACCATCCCCAGCAGCGCTGCCGTACAATAGATGTAGATGAAATCACCGGCCGAAAAGGCAGCGGCGGTCATCAGCGGAATCACCCCGATGATGCACAGGGTAACGCCGGCCACGATGCAGAAGCGGTACCGCCCCGCAAACGCCTCTTTCTTCTTCCGTACGATCCCCTCCACGCCGTACTGCAGCGCCAGGTTCTCTTTCTCCAGATACCGGTACTTTTCCTCCCGCATATCCCACAGAAGCAGGATGGCCACACCGATTGCCGCCATCACCAGCAGGATCACCATGCCTAATCCCCCTGCCATATCCTCGCTGATGCGCACGGTCCCCGGTCCTCCCTCCTGAGCGCCGTACTCTGCCAGACCGCTCATCACCACCATGGGAATGGGGGAGAGGACGAACAGTCCCGAGGCTAAGGCCGTCCACACTGACTGCCTCTTTACCAGACTTAAGAATCCGTTGGCCTCCTCCAGGGAGACGCTCCTGGCTTCCGCCGCCTCATACACATCCCCTGTCTCTGAGGCCTGTTCCGTCTCCAGCTCATCTTTCAATAGATAGTCCGTGCTGACCCCGAAGATGCCGCTCATGGCGATAATCTTGTCAATGTCGGGAATGGAGGCTCCGCTCTCCCATTTGCTCACGGACTGCCTGGAGATGTTCAGCTTCTCCGCCAGCTCCTCCTGTGACCAGCCGTTCTTCTTTCTCAATGCCATAACCTTTTCTGCCAAAATCATATCTTTTTTCTGCCGCTTATACGCGGCTTTTCCTTTCCGCACTCTCCGTGCCATTTCCCGGCGGTCTGCCCTCCCGGGATATGGCAATCGTAGCAAAACCGCCGGTTGACAACCACCAATTGCGCTTGGAAATTTGTCAACCGGCGGTTGCACATGGCCTTTTAGACCCCATTTCCTGCGTCCCGCCCAAAAAAGGTCCTATGTCCCTGCTCCGCGGCACAGGCCCGCAGCGTCCCTGAAAATAGCATTAACAATCCCTTCTCATACTATTCAAACTGGGCCGCATACAGCTTGTAGTAAAATCCTTTCCGCTCCATCAGGCTCTCATGATTCCCCTGCTCCACAATGTCCCCGCGGTCTACTACAAGAATATGGTCCGCATGCCGGATGGTGGACAGCCTGTGGGCGATCACGAAGCAGGTCTTGTCTTTCATCAGCTCCCGCATGGCTTTCTGAATCTTGCGCTCCGTGCTGGTGTCCACATTGGAGGTGGCTTCGTCCAGTATCAGCATCTTCGCGTCGTAGAGCATGGCCCTGGCAATGGTGAGTAGCTGCTTCTGGCCCTTGGAGATATTGCCGCCGTCCTCGCTGATGACCGTGTCGTACCCCTGGGGCAGCCGCATGATGAAAGGATGGATGTAAGCCGCCTTGGCCGCGGCCACCACCTCCTCCATGGTGGCCCCCTCCTTGCCGTAGGCGATGTTCTCGAAGATGGTCCCCTTGAACACCCAGGTATCCTGCAGCACCATGGCGTAGGCCCCCCGCAGGCTCCCTCTGGTGTAGTCCCGGATGTCCCTGCTCTCCACCAGGACTCTGCCGCTGTCCACGTCGTAGAAGCGCATCAGCAGATTGATGATCGTAGTCTTGCCGGCTCCGGTGGGGCCTACGATGGCCACCATCTTCCCGGCTTTCGTCTCCAGATTCAGGTCATGGATAATGGTGCGGCCCTTATCGTAGCCGAAATACACATGCTCCAGGCCCACATTGCCCTCCACATGAGCAAGCTCCTCGGCCGTCTCCCTGTCAGCCAGCTCTTCCTCCTCGTCCAGCAGGCCGAACACCCTCTCTGCAGCCGCCAGGGCGGAGTAGAGCTCGTTGGTGATGTTGGCGATCTCGTTGATGGGGCCCGAGAACTTCCGGGAGTACAGCACGAAAGAGGAGATCTGCCCCAGCGTGATGTTCCCCAGCATGTACAGGAAAGAGCCGAACATGGCGATCAGGCACAGCCCCAGGTTGCTGATGAAGTTCACCGAGGGGCCCATGGTGACGCCGTAGTACTCCGCGTCATAATACGCCTCCGCCGCGTTCTGGTTGATGGTGTCGAAACGCTCCGACACCCTGTCCTCGTAGGCGTAAGCCATTATCGTCTTCTGTCCGGAGAACATTTCCTCCACGAAGCCGTTCATGATTCCGTAGTTTTTCGATCGCTTGGAATATCTGGGCTGGGTAATTCCCCGCATCCTCGCGGTGTAGATCACCGCCGCCGGGATCGTCACCAGCACCATCAGCGACATGGTGGGCGCGATATAGATCATCATGGCCAACGACCCTGTCACCGTCACGATGCTGGTCAGTATCTGCACCACATCCGTGGCGATGCAGGTACTGACTACATCTACATCGTACGAAACCCTGCTGATGATGTCCCCGGCCTGGTTCCGGTCGAAATACCCCACCGGCAGCCGCATCAGCTTCCGGAACACATCCCCTCGCATCTTCCTGGCAATCCATTTCGAGATGCACATCATCATCATATTGATGCAGATCGTGACCACAGAGGCGCAGACATAGCAGAACAGCATCCGCTTGGCGTAGTAATACACCTGGTCAAAATTTACCTTGCCCGGCCCCGCCGAAGCCGCGTTGATGGCGGAACCCGCCATGCTGGGCCCCAATAGGGCCAGAAAATTGCTGACAAAACAAAGCGCAATGATCAACACCAGAAGCCACTTGTATTCCCCGACATAGCGCAGAAGCCGCAGCAGCGTCCCCCTAGTGTCTTTCGGCTTCTTCCGCACTGTCTCCCTAGATGCCATTTCGTCTCCTCCCCGCAATCGCCTCCGCCCGGAAAAATAGCGAATCCTTTCGCCCACAGGCCCGGAAGCCCTCTCCTCCTACGCTCCCATCTGGATACGATGGATCTCCTGATACATAGAGCAGCTCTCCATCAGCTCCTCATGGGTGCCATGCCCGATGATCCGCCCCTCCTCTAAGACGATGACGTCATCCAAACTCATGATGGAGCTGATGCGCTGGGCCACGATGATCGTGGTGGTATCCCCATGATGCTCCCTTATGGCCTTTCGCAGGGCGGCATCCGTCTTGTAGTCCAGCGCGCTGGAGGAATCGTCCAGGATCAGAATCTCCGGCGCGGCAGCCAGCGCCCTGGCGATCAGCACCCTCTGGCGCTGCCCGCCGCTTAAGTTGGCCCCTCTGACCACAGCCTTGTGTTCATATGTATCCTCGTATTCCCGGATAAAATCCCGCGCCCTGGCATCCGCGGCGGCAGCGTCCATCTGCTCCGGGGACACGTCCCGGCCGAAAGCGATGTTTTCCTTTAAGCTGTCCGCAAAAATCACGTCATTCTGGAACACCACGCCGAACATTCGGTGCAGCGCGTCCTTATCATAGGTGCGCACGTCCTTTCCGTCTATGAACACCGCGCCCTCATCCGCGTCGTAGAAGCGCATCAGCAGATTGATGATCGTTGTCTTTCCGCATCCGGTGGCGCCGATGATGCCCAGCGTCCCTCCTTTTTTCATGGAAAAGTCGATATCGTCCAGGGACTTCTGCCTCCCCTGCCCGTCGAACTGATCCACGGACGCCTCTTTCTGGGATCTGCCGTAGTTGAACCCCACATGGTCGAAGACGATGTAGTCTTCTCGCTCCGTCACCGCGGCCTCCGCTTCCGGCAGCGGCACCAGCTCGTCCGGGGCGTGCACCACCGCGGCGATTCGGTCGGCGGAGGCATTGGCCTTGGACATCATCATAAAGACCCGGTTCAGGCCCATGACCCCCATGGATATCATGTTGAAATAAGTCAGAAACGCCAGGATGACCCCGGGCTTCGTAAGCCCCCCGTCCACCCTGACAGCGCCCACCACCACCACGATGGTAAGCCCTACGTTCAGCACAAAGGTCATCAGCGGCCCCGGCAGGGCCATGACGATGCCCGCCTTGATGTCCTTTCGCGCCATCTCCTCATTGGCCGCCCCGAAGCGGCGCATCTCATAGTCCTCCTTGGAGAGGGCTTTCACCACCCGGATGCCCGTGATGTTCTCCCGCATGATCCGCACAATGTCGTCCACGCACTGCTGCACTTTTTCATAGAGGGGAATCCCTTTCCAGGACACCCACACCACCAGTCCCACCATCACAGGCGCCAGGATGCACAGAACGGACGCCAGGCCCACGTCCATGGTCAGCGTGATCGCGATGCCGCCTATCAGCAGGATGGGCGCCCGCACGCCCATGGCCTGAAAACTGCGGATAAAGTTCTGCACATTGTAGGAGTCCGAGGTCATGCGGGAGTTCAGCGACGGCAGGCCGAATTCATCCACCTGGTTTCCCGAAAGTCCCAGGGACTTCCAGAACAGGTCCCGGCGAATCTCATAGATGCCCTCCTTGGCCACCTTGGCGGAGAGCCGGTTGGCCCTCACATTGGCCTGGCGCACAAAGACAGCCAGCAGGATCATCACCGCGCCCCACCCGAACAGCAGCGCCCCGCTCTTCCTGGGCACCACATCGTCCACCATATGTTCCAAAACATAAGGGAGCATCAGCTCCCCCAGAGCGGCTATGGACTTGATCGTCATGGCCGCCGCGATCATTCCGCGGTATTTCTTCAGATAAGAATATATGAATCTCATATTTCTACGCCTTATGTGCGCCCGCGCGCATCCCCACGCCGGAGCCCGCGCCGGGCGGACTTTCCGCTGTCATGAATCAAAAGTTTGAACTGCGTTTCCCTCAAACTTCTCCGCCTAGTTATAGTCCACTTCCATCAGACACAGCCCTGCCGCCGGAGCCGTAGGGCCCGCCTTCTGTCTGGCAAAGGCTTTCAGGGCTTCCTCTACCTCCTCCAGGGAGATATGCCCGTATCCCACCTCCAGCAGCGTCCCTACCATGATGCGCACCATGTTCTGCAGAAATCCGTTGCCGTGAAACGTAAACTGCAGATACTCCCCCTCCCGGCTGATTTCGATCTTGTCCACATTGCGCACGGTGGACTTCTTCATCCGGGGATTCACGCAGAAGTTCCTGAAATCATGTTCTCCTCTCAGAAGCTCCGCCGCCCGGCGCATCTTCGCCAGATCCGGCTTCTCGTCCAGCCTGACGCAGTATTTTCTGTCAAACACGGACTTCACGGCCCCGTCGTGACAGGTGTACCGGTAAGTCTTGCCCTTGGCATTATACCTGGCGTGGAACCTGGCCGAAGCCTCCCTGACCTCCCGCACCGCAATGTCGTCGGGCAGATACCGGTTCATGTAATCCCGGATCTCCTCGCAG
>ERZ808051.1117-NODE-1117-length-20287-cov-3.848194_pt1 | contig 20287 bp, 22 predicted proteins | sample MGYA00380199_ERZ808051 | MGnify/ENA primary metagenome ERZ808051 (study PRJEB31490, sample SAMN06133391) | mouse gut metagenome | isolation source: J11 | host: mice | place: China: Chengdu | collected 2015-05 ...
TCTACCAACTGTATCAGCACTTTGTCATCTGTGATACCAAGAACCACTGCCCGACTTCCTGACGGAAAGCCAAAAACACCCGTGTCCACTTCAATCACGGTCTTTGCCATGACTTTATTCTCCTGTGCCTTTGTGAAACCAGTCCGCTGTACAAACTTCGGCCTGCTGCTCTGCCTCATCCGGTGTAATGCCTGTATCAGCGGTGTGGCATTAGCAATCCTTTCTACTTCCTGTACAAACTGCTCCATCGTAGCGGTCTGTTTCTCAGTCCCTTCCCCGTAATAAAGCTTATGGCACGTCAGCGGGAACGTTCCGGTGGCAAGGGCAAAACCATACTGTTCCAAATGCCATGTCGTCCCCGTGTCAACGACTGGCGCAATTCCATTCCACCGTCCGTTGCCCCTATCATTGTACTGGAAACTACTAACCGGTGTCACTTCCCCCGAGCCATATTCCACATACAGCATACACGAACCCTTCCTGTAAATACCTGACAGCTCTGCCCCGCAAACCTGCCACCCAAGCGGGGTTAAACGGTTATTCAGGTATGCTATCAGTGCCTCGTTATTGCCCAGCTTCGTACTGTTCGTCCCCATCTTCTTCCCTCCAGTCCTGGCACAATACGCCTTTAATCTGGCTTAACAAGAGGTAAGGATTATTCCAGAAACGGCTGTCATAGGAAGAATTAAAATTATCCCCCATAACAAAATAGCATCCTTCTGGCACTTCAAAAATGGCATTATATCCGGTGTCCACTAAAGACATCCCTTTCCCCAAGTATGTACCATCAATTGAAATGCGTCCCCCCTCAAACTGAACTATTTCTCCAGGAAGCCCAATTATCCTTTTGACATATACATCATTTCCGAGTTCCTCATTTTCAAAAAGAACAACACTTCCCCTCTGCAGCCCCCCGGCATCAAACTTCGTACAAAACAGATAAGACTCCCCTGCCTGCATTGCAGGCTCCATACTTCCTGTCACGATACGAATAGTTACATACCCATTCTTGTTGTATACATGGGCAATCAGACTTATAATCACCAGTACCACGGCAATGCCTGTGATTGCATCCAGCACAAAATCCGCAATGCGTTCAGTCCTATCCTGCATTCCTTGTGAACTCATCTGCATCATTCTCCTTTGATGGAACCCATAAAACATCAGCACCAAGCTGCCGAATCTTTCTCTTTGACTTTGCAACTCTTCGATTGTTCCCACTCTGGACAGAATAAAGGGCTGAAACCAACTGCTGGTTATCCCCGCACAGAACGATGCGTCCAAGGGAACTAACTTCCTGCAACGAAGTTAAAGCCTCTAAAGCCATGTCAAGTGCCAGATGCTCCGCCCCGAAAATGGAAGTGCTGCTTCTCTCCCTCGCATACACCTTCTCCCTCCCGTACCACCGGATTGTAACCGCCGCTACCGCCTTCCCAGTTTGTGGGGAGTAGGAAGCATCATAACTTGCCACAGTATCATAGCCACTGGCATTTACCGACAGGGGGAGCGCACTGTATTCCAACCTCCCCCTCACCTGCTGGAGTGTGTAATATAAAGAGCAGTCAATGCGTTCAAAGAAAGTCACCAACTCCGCACAGTTGGTCTGCACCACGATCCCCGTCAGATCATAATCATCCATCAAATCCATCAGGCACTGGTTTGCATCGTCCAGTATTTCCGGAATCACCTGTGGGTTTGGGCACTCGACCGAGCACAAGCCATCCATATTATTGTCATAGAATTTTGCCAACCATGAATATTTATGCAACCTGCTCTCCCTATCAAACTCAACCGACCTTTTTAATTCAAAACTTACCTTTAGCATCATGCCTCCTATCGAATTGGATAAATCTCTTTTGTCATAGGGAAAGACCTGCGTATCATCTCTGCCTCTGACTTCCTCAAGGCACCCTTTTTGAATGCATACATTACCATCTTGCCTTCTGGAATCGTCTGAAACCCAAACTCCATCTGGAGCAGAGATATCTCCGAATCGGGCAGGACAGTTACCGTAGTCTTTCCGTTACTGGTAGCCTTCCGGATATTGGTATGCAAATTGTATTTGGAATTGTAAACCTTGTATTGTGGTTTTAGAGTCTCCGCGTATACCCCAAGAGGCTTTACAAGAGTATCTTCCTCCTCCAATGCAGATTTTGGAAGGTACAAGAAAGAAACTAAAGAAACGTGGGTCTTTTCTTCCTGCCCACAGATTTTAGGAATCCCTTCTTCCGTGTAAGCATACCGAATATAACCCGTCAGAATCCCTAATGCATCAAAGCTGTCATAATCCTTTGCCAGTGTTATCTCCCGGTAAGAATTAGCCAATGGATAGATATCACAAACATCCTCCGCTACCAAAGATTTCACGTACCCTCTCTGTACTTTCTTTCCCCGCTTCATCCCTCCGCCTTTGGAATTATTGACCACATATGATTTCCATTCCTGCGGGTACAGGCTGACAATCTCCCCTATCTGAAAATCATCCCCATTGCCAAGCCACTCCCTTATCCGCCCCACAAAAAACTGCAAAATGGATGCAGTGTAACCGTACTTTGACGGCACCGGTTTTTCATGAATTAAAAGCTTCACGTCAATATCCCTAAACATCTTCCGGAGCAGCTGATGCAGCTCATTGAAATAACTTTCCTTGGATGTGCAGTCATTGATTACATCCAGTATGACGAAAAAGTTAAATTCTGTGTCGGCGACCGCAATACCAGTACATGACGTTGACTGGTCAAGCGCCACCACGTATGATGTTTTCGTACTTAGTGCAGGCTTAAAGTATGCCAACGGCTGCGGCTGTATCATAATTATCTTATTATGAACCATGCTCCAATAAGCCCCTGAAATAACACTCATCAGTCCACCCCCTCCAACAAACTTTTTAATGCAACATTACCCTGCAAAACTTTATCCTCCTTCTGCCCTGTGCTCCCCTTATCAAAATCCTTCCAAATCTCCTCAGCGGAGAAACCACGCTGTATCATCAAAATAACAGCCATCTTTTCCTCCAGCGAAAGCCCGCGCTTCTTCATCCTTGCGACCATTTCCAGAAGGGAATCCGGACCAGTATCCCGCTTCGGGTAAATGATGTGCCTGTGTGCGTAGCCATCTGGCAAGCGGGAATCCTCTTGGCGGAGGATAGAAGAAAAACCAAGAGAGGACTGCATCTGCGCATCCTCTCTCAAGAAATCATTCAAGACTTGTACCACCCCTGTCCTTATTCCCAGAACATGGTTTCGGTATTCTGCCACGAAAGCAGGAAAAGAGCCATGCCTGCCACACGAGAAGCAATGGTAAGCGTGCAGTTCATCATTTAAAGAACAGGACGGGGATGCATCCTCGTGGAAGGGGCAGGAAACCACCAGATTGTCCCCACGGTAAATCGCCCCTTCCAGTAAATCATTCTCTTCTGCAAATCTGCGAAAGCTGTACTGCCCCCCGTGCTGGTTTAAATACCGGAAAACCTCCTGCATCCGCTCCTTGTCTATTTTCATATGCCTACTTCCCCTGCTTCGCCATAGTACGATTAATGAAATCCACGATAGTAGCCCGGTCTACCTGTTCCGGGTATTTACCAATCAGGTACAACAGCTGCATCCTGTCAGCCTCCCCAAAGGTTGCCGCTGTGTTTTTCCAACGCTCCACATTACGCTCCTCTTTTGTTCGCGTATCTGACTTGCCCTTGCCCGCCGCAAGAGAAATTTTCTTCTCCCTTTCCTCTCCGTCCATCAAGACATGGCAGGAAAGGATACTATCCGCATTGATGGAAAGCTTAACGACCACTGTCTTCTCCCCCGCCTTTGCCGGCTTTAACTTATCTATCACAACGTCCCCAAGCTTGGAACAGGAAGGCACACTGATACTGTCTCCCTGGTAGACCTCCACCTCAATTACCTTCTGGTTGTCCATTGTGGTACTAAAGAAAGAACTCGTCGAAAATGGCAGGCGTGTTCCCCTCTTAATCACTGACTTGACAATCGGCCCGTTGTCACTTTCCACCTTAATCCCGATCCCAATCGGCACGATATCAAAGACCTTGACTGATCCACTTCCGAACTTCAACCTCTTTGCCTGTATTGCCGCCCCTCTTGCCACGGATTCATCCGGGTTGTAGGAATCATTGATTGTAACCGACGGGAAGCTTGACCGAAGCATCTCCTTTAAAATCGGATTCTTCGTCGAGCCGCCGACTAAAACGATCTGTTCCGGCTTGTACTGCTTTGGTGCACGCTGGATAACCTCCATTACTTTTTTCATCGTGCGGTCAAAGATAGGTACAAATGCCTCCACAAAGTCCAAAGGTCCAAAATCAACATGACCCTTTATTTCCCCATCCACCAAATGAAAATCATAGTAGATGGAGTAAACATCCTCCACGCTTGCCTTCTTAAAACTCTCTAACTGGAGAATCATATTCTCCCTTTCCTCGACCGGAATATCCGAATCCTTGAAATCATGGATGGCATGGAGTTTCTTCAAGAATAAGTGATATATCTCCTTATCATAATCATCCCCGCCAAGATGGGCATCCCCGCTCGTGTCAATCACCTGTATGCTTTTTGAGTCGCTGACCTTCTCCGTAACCGGAGCGTCATCAAAACCGTAAAGGTCATCCAATTCCGAGGAACCACTGTCATCCGCAATATGAATCAGCGAAACATCGAATGTCCCCCCGCCCAAATCGTAGATTAAAACATCCTGTGTGCTACCGGCATCCAACTTACAGCACATAGAGGCTGAAGTTGGCTCCCGCAGAATACCAAGCAGATTCAATCCTGCAAGTTCGCACGCTTTCTTGGTTGCTTCCACACCTTCAATCATAAAGTACGCCGGTACAGTTACAACCACGTCCTTGACCTCCCCGTAAATACCATCCGTCTGACGGACTAAGGCTTTCAAGATTTCAGCGGATACCTCCGCCGGGGTCATGGTAAGTTTCTTATCCCCGTACTCAAATGTCACTGTCGCATCCGGATTCTGCATCAATGTCTTTACCGAATAGATTACATTCTTCTGTGCCCGGTTCTTGTAAGCCTCAACCCCAACCACAAACTCCCCAGGAACACCGTTCCACTGTACGCACGAAGGTATCGTTTTCCTGCTTGTCCTATTCAGGGAAATTGTCTCCACAAACTCATTCACAGTGCAGACAGAGATTGCACTGTTTGTTGTACCAAGGTCAATTCCGAAAGCCGGTCTACCTTTTTCTTCCGCCTTTCCAAAAACATCTAAATCATTCATTGTTATTTCCTCCTTCTACAAAAATGCTGCGACCTCCGTAATTGGTCGTGATTTCCAACGGTTCGATTCCAGGCTCTGTGGATTAAAGGATTCGTCCAATACCGCAAACCGTTTGCACTGGGTCAAATCTAAGAAAGGGATGAAGCTGAGCATATCCGCGCTCCCTCCATCCCCTTCTGATGGTATTCCAATTACAAGAGAATCCTTTAACCCCTCCGCAATATCAGCATCGGTATCTGCATCCTTTGACTGCGCAAAATCTTTTGATGCACGCAGCACCACATCTAAATCCACGGATACAATCAGATCTTCCGGAAGCTGTATTTCAAGCAACATAGTATCATTTGCCCTCACTGGCAGGACACCGGATTCCACGATATCGGAGGACTGTATATTCATTGGCTTATTATTCAGCTTCCCAAGGCACGCTATCGGATAGTCATCATAACCCACATTCTCCACGTAGTACTCCCGGATAGCATCCAAAGCCTTTCTGTTAATTCCGGGGATTGTATTTACTTTAACAATCCGTTCCCCTTTTTGGGTTGTCAGCTGTTTCACCATATGTTTCGGAACAGCCGTAATGACAGTTTCATTTTTCATCACAAACCTCCCCCTACAACGTATACATTGCCGCGTCGTCCTCGTAACTTTGCTCAATGGAATCAATGACAGATTGTGCGGACGCGCTGATACCATCCCTGTCTGCCTGCAAGGAAGCATCGTACTCAAAGGCACTGACCGAGAACCGCTTCCTTAAAACCACAGGTTCCGGTTTTGCCGCCCCTCTCCGTTTGTAAACCTCCAGCGAAATTAAAGAGGCTTTCTTTTGTGCCTCGGACTCCCGCAAAATAAAGGTTTCGTCTGCCTCCTCTCCAAGCGTCGCACTTCCTCTTGTTGGAGAAACACTGACCATCCTCCCAGCTGAAAGCAACGGTTTCGCACTGGAAGAAGGATGGCTAAGTACAAGCACATAGCACGGATAATTCTTTTTAAACATTCTGAGATTGTATGCCATGGACTCAATCGGATTTTCAAAAGCATCCCTGTCCCTGAGTGCAAATGAATGATCAATGACCAAACAATCAAAACCTGTTTCCCGATGCAAGGTAACAAGCTGAGCGTAAATATTCACATAACTGAAAGAACCAACCAACGTCAACGCCCTGCTCTCAATAACCTCCGCCAAAGAAACCTTAATCACTTTCTCTACCTCCGATGGGCAATCTGCCGGATTATAGACATGTTCCGGTCGCACAGTAACACCGTACTTCCGGTAAATATAAGCGACCATAATCTGCGCAAACAATGCACCCTGCTGTGTTTCCCCGCACATATAGGCAACCTTGCTCCCTGCCAACAACGCGGAAGTGCAACACGCAATCCCAAATTTGGTTTTCCCGATATTCTCCATACCGACAACCACCGCAAGACGATGCCGTAGCATTGGAGTGTAATCATCCAATTCCGGGATATCGTACTGCCCGACCGCCTCCATAGTCCTCCCCATCGACTGCATTAGCATCTGTGCTTTCTGCACGGAATCGAGCGTAATGGAAAGCTCTTCTCCCTCCTCCACTTCGGAAACCCTTGCAGACAACTCCGCAGTGGAATCAGCATTAAACTCAAGCCACCCTTCGAAACCTGTGTAAACTTTCTTTCCGAGTCGCAAACTTCCGTTAACAATCCTGATCTGCGTGTTGATACTTTCAGCTGCAATATGTCCAATAAAGGCCGCCCGCAGCACTGGCAGATTATTTGGAGCATCTTGGCTTGGTTCCTTCAAACTAAAGCACCTGTCGTATAACTCCATTGCCCTGCTGTATACCTTTTGGCACGCCGCAACCCTTACGGAATCAATCTCAAGGTTACTCTGCTGACCCTCATGCTCCAGCCACTCGGAAACCCGGATGGTTGGTGAAGCTATCACATCAGCCAGACTAGCTGAAACAATTTCTTCAAAAGTATCCTTGCTCAGTTCCGGGACATACCCCGGCGATGCAAATACTACTTTGGACAGTTCATCCAAAGCTTTCAGCAGCACATAGTATTCCATCGAAAATTCCGGAAGCTTAACATACCGGTGCAACAAATCAAGGTTCGCACTAAAACACTGCGGGTCATAATTCTCATGCGGTAAAACCGAACTAATGAACTTGTCCACACTTTCCTGCAAAACCTCATCCTTCAAAACATCCACTCTTAACATTATCCAAGCCCCCTAAGCCATAAGGACAGCTGCTGAATCTGTCATGGCTGCCATTTCAGCATCTTCGTACCTTCTGGTATCCTCATCCGAAAACTTCCTCTTTGTGTAAAGTACCATTTTAGGGAAACTAAAGCGGTGCCCTTCCATCTTCAGACCAAGTTCTGACTGCTCCATAAGGTAGACCAATTCCTCCTCGCTCCTGCACGAGAATGGGAAAATCTCTCCTCCCTTTCCCCTCGCTATTATTTCCGAATCGCAAATGTATGCCCCGCCCCGCTGGCAGAAAAATAAGTTCCTGTAATCCATCTTCTGGACAGGCTTGTTTGTGGCAATCTTAAACCTCTCCCTACCCAAAGTATTTGCAGCCTCTATCACCGCCTCCATCGTGGCAACCACACTCTTCCCTGCTGCCCTGCGCACTACCTCTTTGGTAAACCGCTCCCAATCCAACCCAATCCCTGCATGGAATCTGCAAAGCCCCGCCGACCGATAAGCCTGTGCCCCTAGCCCCCGCAAGTATCTGTATAGCTGCTCCTTTTTTGTGTAAATCAGCACAAGCTGCTCGTCATCTGCCTGCCGGAATACCATGCACAAGCACTGCTCCCCGTTACCCAGACGGACTACCTCCATCGCAACCACCTCCCTACTGGTATTTTCGCATTTCCACGGCCGCCTGGTATACAGCCGTGTAGTATTTGTCGAGTTTTTGGCTGACGGTTCTTGCGCGGCTCAAGATATGTTCACAAAACCATTCAATCTCACCCGCCCCGATTGTAACCATGAAGTATACATCTAAAACCTTGTTTGCAAATCCACGGTATGCCCTTCCAATCATCTGTTGGACATTCGTGGTAAATTCATAAAACAAGACCCAACTGCACTCCAGGTCAAGCGCCTCCGTGACCGATGTAATAAGCACATCGTACTGATCTAGCTCGTTAAAATTGTATAGAATGGTTTCTGTGTCCCCGGCATTCGTTCTCCCATTGATGCACGCGTACCGAATATCCGCTTCCTCTAAAAATGGCAACACCCACTCCCTCGTGGCGTGCTCATTGATAAAGACCAAGCCTTTGCCCGACTGCCTCTTTATAAAGTCTGCCAAAGCTTTCGCTTGGTTTTCTGCGCCTGCCCCCTTGCATTTTCGAAGTACTTCCCCTGCCTGCAAGCCAATCTGATGCGGCATTGCCTCCACAGCAAGGGCATGCCCCCTGACCTCAGCCGTGACACCAAAATCCTTTCTGTCCCTTGAAATCCAAAAGCAAGGATCTTGCCCAATCTGGTATTTTCCCGTCCGAAGCCCGGTCAAAAGCTTCTGTGTCTTCGCATAGTTAAATGGATCAAGGATTGTCGCCAGTTTTGCGCACTGCATCAAAGAGGAAGTCATCGGGGTTGCCGTCAGTGCCCATACAAATTCTTTCCCCTTGCACAGTGCTGCAATGGCGGCACCGCTAATCCCTTCATTGAAATTGTTCAATGCGTGTGCCTCGTCAATAAAAATAACATCGAACCACTCCTTGTTTTCCGCCAAGAATTTTAAAAACTCTTCCTGATGCAGGCAACTATGAGCCAATAAAACCACAGTGTACATTCTAAACCTACCGCTAAGTAAGCATTCCTTTAAATCGGCAGACTGACCGGTACATCCCAGTACGTCAAACCCAGTCAGTCTGCTCATCTTTGCAGGTGTCTGGCTCAGCTGTTTATTCTTTACAAACATCAGGAAATGTCGATGCGGGTTCTGGTTCAACAACGCTTTGATTAAAGCACAGGCAACATAGGTCTTACCCATCCCGGTGTCGTACATCAAAACACCCTTTTTGCGAAACAGCATCTTCAGCGTGTCCACAGTCTGCAAAGGAAGAAGCCTCTCCCCTTCCAGAATATCGCTGAATGCGTCATAACTTTCCAGACTACACAGCTTTTCCTCCAATGTCATTGGAATACCTCCGAAAAAACCTGTTGCACACTCCCGATGATAGCGGGATTCCTCAAAGCCGAAAAGATTAAAACTGCCAGATGCCCGTGTACCTTGCCCTCCTTGATTGCTGTAAATATAGTGCTATCCGTCCACGCACTGATACGGATGGTTGTACCGCGGCTGATAAACTTTAATGTACGTAACCCCGCCAAGTCCATCAGTACCTGGATATCCTCCACTGTGTATACCACATCTTCCAGTTCCTTTGCCGCTATGATCTGAGCTTCTTTCTCATTCAAAACATCAACCACTGTCATCGTAAACCTCCATTGTTTGTTGTAATCAGATTTGCAAGAATACCCGCATTTCCCCAGTTAGAGCGGAATGCAGCCACGATAAAACAGCGAACCAACCGATAGGAGAGCCAACTGGTAGCTTCCGCCCCAAGTGCCTCCACCTTCATCAAACAGCGTATCACTTCATTCAATGCGGCAATCGCCTGCTGTGTAACCGTGGACGCACTGGTGAATGGAAGCACATACCTCTGTAAATCCTCTGCTACCCCAACCTGCTTAAACGGCGAGAAATCCACCGGACGCAGCCCGAAGTAAGTCATTCGGCAATATAAAAAAGCTGCCGGAATCAAAACGACCCCGACAGCATTTCCAAGTTTCTTTCCTTCTTCCTCCCCCAAAGTACTGGATGCTAAAAACTGCGTTATCTTGCGGACACCGGCATCCCTCTCAATCCCGTACAGCTCCTCCGTCTGTTCAACCATCCTCGTAAGATGCGCAACGTAACGCTCCATTGCTACCTCCTTAGTTTTCGTCATGGAACAAATCGTACAGGGCAGCCGGTACAATCTGACCAGAAAGCACACCGTCGATGATTTCTTTTGTCAGGCGCTCCATCACAATATCAACTGCGTATGGTCCGACCATTTCCATGAAAGGCTCCTCCAGTTCCGGATACTCATCAAAGATTGGCATGGTAGACCTGCAAGATGTGTAAGCGGTGCCAACCATTGCGACTAAATCCTTGAGTTCGACCTCGTATACCTCCATATAAGCCTTAATTGCCACATCCACATCCGGCTCTCTGCCCTCATCCAGTGCATATTCATTTTCCAACAGATGAAACTCGTATAACAGCAGGTACGCAAGGTAATGAACCAATTCCTCCACAGCCTTCCGGTATGCCGCCAGATTCTCCCCGGTTGGCTCCGCCCCTGCGATTACATAGGACTGCGTGAGACGGTTCACCTGCTTGAACAGACCCAGGTCTTCCGGCTGTGCCTGCCCGCCACCAAAAACATCCATCTGAGCTATTGCGCCTGTGGCAAAACCACCGGTAAGGGTGCGCATCACCCGGTTGACTGCATCATTGGTAGATGCCATCTCGATTGAAAATGTCATGAACTCATTCGCCACATCAAAGGTAGAATCCTCCATAGCAGTCAACAGATCATCCCCATCAGCTTCATCATCCTGATAGGACTTGATTGTAGCTAAAAGGTCTGTCCCCGTCTGCAAGCTGTCAATTGCGTTAGCTACAAAATTCTCAATCTTCTCCGGTGTTATCTTTGCACCAGAACGAATCTCATGTCTCAAAAACATATCAAAATCCTCCTCATACTGATAAATCTAAATCCTCATAAATATCATAGCCCTCAAGCACATCCGGGCTGAACATTAAATTAAACTCGTCCGCGAGGGCTGCCTCATCCTCCCCAACAATACTTGGTATCTCTGACTTTGTAACCTCCATAGCGACATTCCCCTCCCCTGAAGCCTCCGCACCCCCACCCTCCTCCAACCCATCTGGTTCTGCACCAGTATCAAGCATGGACTCCCAGTCCGGGCTGACTGCCTGCACTTCCTGTACTACCGGTGTTTCCTCTGCCCTTGTATCCCTGCGTGGTTCTGCCTTCTTTACCATGCGTAGCGCTGCATCCTGTTTCCGGCACACACCCGAAACAACAAACAACAGAACCGCCAACAAAACAAGACCAACCAAAGGCACCACCATTGGCAGTCTTGAATACCACAGAGAACTTACCCCCTTGCGGTACTGTAACAAGAAATTTACTGCCGTAACCACAGCCCCAATCAGGAATGAAATAGTAAAGAATGTTTCCACCTTCTTGGCGGGCAGGTAAGGAAGTTTTAAGGAAATCTCCCTTGTCAGCCGGTATGGTGCAAGCAGGATAGCTTCCAAAATCCCCCGCAGATAATCAAACGGTGTTTCAAATTCCCGCTTCCGAATCTTTTCCGTATATCTCATAGCACAACCAGAACCACAATCAGCAGGACTGCCACAATCATATAGTCCAGCTTGATAAAAGTCTTGTCCTTTCCAAACATTAGTACAAAAGCAGTCAGTATACAAAAAACGAGAAAAGCTAAAACCTTACCGATTAGAAGGAATAAAATCATTCAGTTCCGCCTCCCTGACACGATCAATAACTCCATGTTCATCCACATGGAAGAAAAATACATACCTTTCCTCCGCATCTACATAGTCATTCACCAACCCATAGATAACGTAATTCTGTGTCGCCTGTTCAATTACCACATCCGTTGGCTGGTTCAAGAATCTAAGATAGGTGCCCAACAGCCTCTCCTCGTTGTCGATGGTTAAATCCATGAAGACTTCTGGTGTGCAGAACTTTCCAAGCTCGTTTACATTGGCATCCAGTTCCTGTATGGAACGGAAGCTGTACAGCAGCCGTACCGCCCTGCGCCCAATCTCCTCGGAATCTATGCTGCTTTTCTGGTTATTTGTTGATGCAAAGACAAGCACAGCAACCAACCCAATGCCTGCCACCACAGCCACCCACTTCAGCCATTTCTCGTTCATCCCCCTCCCCCTTCCAAGTACTGTTGTACTTCTGCAGTGGAAAGTTTCTGCACTTCATATTCCACAATACCAGACTTTGTTGCCACTTTATAAATTCCACTGGTTCCATTATAAATCGCGGCACCCACCGGGCTGTAAATACTGAGTGTACATTCCTCCCCATCTCCTGCAACGGTATTTCCTTTTGTGTCCATCCGAAAGATACGGGCTGCCCTAGCCTGTGTCCGGTTTGTCAACCTGACATAATTGTTAATCCCGATGCGCGGTCCATTGTCATCATTATCAATGACCTCCGCACTGCTGAGTATCTCTTTGATTTCTCCGATACGACGGGAAACAGACTCCACCTCACGAACCACCGCATGGTATTCCTCGTTTTCGCTTAAATCACCAAACTCCCTTGCCTCCCGCTGCTGCTCCTGTAATTCTTCAATCTTCTTTTGCAGGGATTTTAATTCTTTCTTGAGCTGAATTTCACTTGCTTTCGTAATCTCCATTAAGCAAACCCCTTTCTGTATGTGATGATGGCAGGGTATTTGATGGAATTCTCCACATTGTCATAATCCAAAATCCCCTCAAACTCGCTTTGTCTGTCCTTCCAGACTAAATCATTTAAAGGGTATCTTGAGATAACAAAAGTCGGTCTCCCGAGCCTTGACCTACGGTCGAGTATTTCCATTATGACAGCCCCTGCCTCGCTGCGGTACTGTGTTTTTGTGACTGTAAGGAAAAGTACATCTGAATCCATATAGTCATCATATATCACTTCCCCATAAAGCTTGTACTTCGGATTCTCTGACGCAAGCACCGCGACCCTCTTTGCCTCCACCGTGTCAAGCAGCCTTGCTACCTTCAGCCCATGTGCCAGTGCCTGCTGCATACAACTAAAGGCAAAAGTCTCCTTTCCGAACTTCGGCGGCGCTATGATAATAGCCGACTTATTTGGCACCAATCCCAGTGCAAAGATATTGTGAATCTTCTCCAACTGGCTTGCGTATTTTACAAACCGGATATCCTCCTGGAGCAAACTGTTCCGTTCCATCAGCTTTTCTTTTGACCATTCCACTGCCACGTACTGCTGCGGTATGACTGTTCGCTGTATTGCTGTAGTTAAAGCGGTAACCCCTTCCACCGACCTTGATGCAAGGTTTAACTTCTTCCTGTCAAAACCGCATGAGGGGCAAACTTTATCAGCAAATCCCTCCCCTCCGCAAGTAAAACAAAATCCCATGCCATCCTCCTTCTAAGCATCCTCTCCGGTTATCCCCATGATTGCTTTTAAAACTTTGTCCTTGTTGTACTCCATCCAGAAACCTGCCGACATCCTGTCTATGAAAACCATCATCTCACTGAAATGGCAAACATTATCACAATCTGTTTCAATCGTAGTCCCGTCGGGAACCACAATCAAACTAAGAACTGGCGGCAACTGGTGCCCTTTTGCCGTAACTGCATTCCGCAAAACCCTGACATGGTTGAAATTCTGCCAGTATGGGCTGATTACCTTCATTGTACTTTTTGACCTTGAAGAGCCGAGCCAATGAAAATCGTTTATTGTTCCGCGAATCCAGTCCGACCAGTTCTTCGCCTCTACGACCAAAATAAACTTGGCTGTAACCACCAACACATCAATCGCGGTTGGCTTTGAAAGCTTTTTGCTAAAGAATGTCTTATCGTATCGCACATAGCATGGCTCCAAAGACTTTTGTAAATAATTCCCTATTGCTGCTTCAAAGAGAGTACCCCTGAGTTCACAAGCACTTCTGAGCACTTCACCATCCCCTTTCTTCGCCACATTGCTTCTTCACCTTCCCATATAAATCCAGAAAACAATCCTTGGTTCTATCTTATTATGTACCATCGAAAAGCAAAAGCCCCCTCTGGCTGTTCTTAGAAAATAGACATTTCCTGCATTGTAAATTCAACCTTTGGCTGTCCTCCTGTAAAATCAATCTTCGTCGTAACGTTGGATGCCCTTTCATTAAAGATCGCCACGACTGCCTCCCCAAAGCCCTGCACCCGCTTTCCTTTGGCAGGAAAACCTTTCACTTTCGAAAGTGCCTCCAATGTTTTTGGCTTCGCCGCCAGTAACGCCTCAATCGTTGCATCCTGATAGATAGTAAACGGTTGCACATGCATAGTACCAACAAGCTGCGCACGCAAATTGATTAAAGCCTGTTTCTGCTCTGATGTTGTCATCTTAATACCTTCCTCTCACAATGTTATTCTTTAACCGGAAGCAATACCATGTGTCCCATTCTGCCGAATCTGGAGCTTGGCTCCCTGTGTATAACGCCCTGCTCGTATTTGGGGTACGCACCCCTACACCATCCACAGTTGTGGTGGCAGAATCAAGCACCACGTATCCCCTGATATTTCCCTCCATCCCTTCCTTCCAACCAAGGAAAACCGCTGCCTGACCGCCCCCATCCCCACTCCGTCTGCTGACAATAACATCCCCCGGCTGTAGTTCCGTGTATGGTATCCATTCCCATGTATTGCGGCAGGCAAGCGATGCTACTATTGGTTCCCCTGGCTGTACCCAACTCCCCGTTGCAGAAAACTTAACACTGCTTCCAAACAAGTTTTTATAGGCAGCGTAGATAAATCCCGTGCAATCACCCCCACGCCCACGCTGCGCATTACTCCCCGCATAACTGCCATGTGCGTATGGCGTTCCCTCCCACTGCCAGAGTTCTTCTAGCAAATCTAAACGCCATTCTTCAAGCCTCCCCCGATTGGTTGGGACTATCGCTCCTTCCATCTTTGCTGTAACCTTCGCCTGTGTTTCCTGCAAAGCATCCCCGACCTGCACATAGCTAGATGGTATACGTGTTTCTCCTGCCGTAACACCGGCGTATGAGAGAAGCCTCTCGTATACATAGCCGCCTACCTGTGAAACAGCAACATTATGCCCTGCCACAACCAGATCCCAACAATTCACCCAATAAGGGTCAATCGGCTGATTATTTCTATCGTATAGCTTGTACCGATTATATGGGCAACGTTCCTTCCTGACAAAATAAAGGAAGCCAAAGCACTGCCCGCCTGGATCATGCGCACCGAATGCCAGTGGACTACCTCCAACCTCTGCATAGCCATCGTAATCTCCCGCACATCCATAACACCTCACACATTCTTCCACCGTGATATTGTACCCAGTGACAACTGCAATCCCTTCTGCCAATGTTTTCTGATAACTGGCATAAATCTCATACCAATTATCTGCCGGAGCCACACCGCCATTCACAAGCCATTGAAATACCGACTTCGCCTGTGTGCTTCCTTTCATGGTTCGAAAAGTCTGCCCTGAAATAAACCAAGTGCCTTCCTCGTTATCCCCTCTGCGATTTGACTCTAACGCACTGATTACCGCAATCCACCGGTGATGGTCAGTCCGGAGCAGGGACTCCATATTAAAATTATCCCCTGCCCGCCCCAGCTGAGTCTCTACAGTATCTATCAACACATTCGCCTTTGCCGCCACTTCCGCTTCATTCCCATGGAAATCATATCGTGAAGCCCACCCACTCCCGGACTTATACGCCCAACCAAACGCCATCGTGTATAAATTCCCCCTGTTGTGCGCTGTACTAAAGAGAGCGTTTTGCTGTTTGGCAGACAATGACTGCACAACCTCCTTCCCGAAAAAACGGACTACCCTATCCCGCATGTAACAATCCGTCTGCCACAAATCATCAAGGAACCATGCAAAATCTCTCTTTGGTTGTCCCTGTTGATTCACAGGGCGTTCCCCCTGGTAAAAATTTTCATTATAATTTGCTGTTTCTTTCTCATTGCACTGTACCGGACCTGTGTAAATCGTACTGCTGCCGTTGTTTAAGCCATTGAAATCCGCAGACTGCTTCCTACTGGCGGAAGGTATCACCAACTGTCCTGCCGGAAACCCAAACGCTAGGTTAATCTGGTCAAAAACAGAACGGTTGAAACCTGTCAGGGTCATTTTTGACGCTTCAATTCTTGTCCCACCCACCACATAATCCTGATTCCACAAAAACTTAACTGTCCCATCCTCCCCTTCATCCCACGGGATATATGTCTTTGGGTAAATGCCCTTAATCAGCCCGGACTCATTCGCCATCAGCCCAAGGTATGCCTCCAATGTGACAGGAATCCCACCATCCGGCACCCCGTATTTTCCTTCCTCGTGGTCTGCCAGTATACTGAGCAGTTCCTTTGAGTATCCATTATTTGGTATCGAGTTAATTAAAAGAAGGTTCAGCCCTGTCCCTGTTGTGTGGTTATTTTGAGTTATTTGTGCAACCGCCCCAGAAACAGGAATCTGTTCTACCCCAGTTTCCTGCAAGATATCCTCAATCGTCATATTCACAGCTGGATTTTCCAGAACAGTATCCTCCCCCTCCTTCGTTACGTTCTTTTCCGTAAGAAGATAGAGGTAGACTCCCCCTTCCCCGTCCACATACCACCACAGGGCTATCATTACAAGGATCAATACTGCACCGCCGCTGAACCGAAGCAGGAAAAGCAAAAAGCGATTATTCTTTTTCTTTGTCTTCTTCACTGGTATCCCTCGTTTTCAATACAGCCGCAATCGCTTCTGGCAGTACTGGCTTATAAATTGCTGTGCCGCACCGCCTGCCTGTATTGTAAGAAATAGCAAAACAGTTGTTCCATTCTCCGGAAGTATTATTATGGATGGTCAGCAATTTATCCTCAACATCCTGACAATCAAACTCTTCCACCAACGTCTGAATATCCTCCGAGATAACATCTCCAACAATCTTTGTCGTGATATTGGACTTAATCGCATTGAAAGCCTGCCCGTTTAGTGTCTTTACGGCATTAAGTAAAAGGAACACGGAAACATTGGAACTCCTGCTCCCGGTAACTACCCCCGAAATATAAGCAACCAATTGCTCCATGTTGCCACACCTTTGTAGCTCCTCGTAAAAAGCAAATGTATGCTGCCTCCTCGATTTCCGGACAGCCTGTTTCTTACCATCTAAAAAGATAAGCATAAAGACCCTTACATTATCTAGCAGTGAAAGTGTAGCATTTGTGTTCTTATGCATCTCATAAATGACAAGCGGAGCATCCAAGACTTCCCCTATCGTAATTTCACGCCGGAAAGAGGAACCGAACTCCCCATCTGCGGAGAAGAATGCTTCAAGCCTTGTAACAGCTAAAGCCAGGATGTTCCTCTGTGAATCCGTGTAAGAAACAATTCTCTTCATGCTCTCCAACTGTGTAATTACGGCAGAGTACTGTAGATGTGCGCTGTTCTGGAACGACAGTTCATTATCTGGTCGGACATTATGGATACTGTAAACCTTCCTTACCGACGTTTGCAGCATCATCTGTAAATCTGCCGCATTCCCCTCGCTCGGGAGCAGATTTACCACAATAGACATTAAAGTTACTGTGCCATTGACTGCGGTAGAATAACAGTCCTCCGGCGATAGCCCTCTTCCTGCCAAATCATCTAACCGTAATGTATTTACAAACCGATCTGAAGCACCACCCATATCAATCCGGATGCCCTGCATAAAATTCAACAGGGCACAATGTTCATTCCCCTTAATATCAAGCACGGAAGAATGCACATTGTAGCAACCAGCCGCCATCAGTATAATATTGAAAGCGTTGTAAGTCTTCCCGTAACCAGACCGCGCTAACAGCAAGTTAATCTGAGCTGCCGGCGACTCAAAGAAATCAAGAAAAAATGGGAGTTTTGTTTCCCAGTCTATCCCCATTAAAATGCCGCTGCTGTTTAGCAGCCCTTTAGTGCGGATGGGAAGCTGAGAAACTGCTGCCTCCTCGCTCAAAAGAATAGGAATGGAATGCTCCGGTGCCTCCTGCAAGTATCCTGCCGCAGTAAAATTCTTCAAGATGGTATCCACACTCCCGCGCACTTCCATACAATGAATTTTATCTCCCTTGCACAGTGCTACCAAACGTTTCCCAAACGCCCGCAAAGTACGGATATTCTTGCACGACCCCTGTACCACATAATAGGAATTTGCAAAGTGTCCGCCGCCGTTCTGCGTGCTGTAAATATAAGAGAACGAATCAAACCGATCCTGCTTCTTGTCCAAAAGTTCTGGCTTTAAGTATATCTTTCCTCCCGTCTTTGGGTTACGCTCCACCTTCCCAAGCAACTTTTCTGCCGGTGTCATATCCTTAAAGTATTCTTGGTATGCTGCCACTTCAGCAGAAGCACTACTCATCCTTTTTGTAAACTGTTGGCTCTCCGTCCCAATATGTACTGGTGTGCAGTATAAATATATGGAACTTTCCACTTCTGGAAATTCCTTGAAAAGTTTATGGCAAATACCTTCTGTCAGGTTATTATCGTAATGGACTGGGAAAGCCTGCACCACCCAGAACTTTGTTTCCCAGTCATGCGTTAAATACCGGTCATAAACACACCGAAGTCCAAGGGCGGAAATCCTGTCCCTGCGGATAAACTCTCCACCTGTGACTGCATTCAAGAAAGCGTCCACGTATAAATCAATGGTCTTCATGACTCTCCCCCTACCTTATTTACATAATCGCCAATCAGCCTTGCCAGATGTTGCATCACCTTCGTAGAAGCATTCACCACAAAGGTATCCCCCGGATCTTCCAAAGCCTCTGCTGTAGGTTGCCAGCAATGGTAAGCTGTATCCGAAGTGTCCCCGGTAACGATGGTATTGCTCGGTTTTAAACCATATGCCTCAAGATGTGACCTGTCCCCACACACATTCAACTGGAGTATCTGCCCAGTAAGCACGATATCATCTGCCCCTTTACAATCTACGATAATAAGAACCTCCGGACTTGATTGGTTTGTGAGCAAATTGTCAATCACCCCCTCATAAGTCCCGGTCTTGACCAAGTAATCATTGATTGCTAAGTCCGCAGTGCTGTAGTGGTTGCGCAGAATCTTATATTCCGGTGGTAAATGTCTGATTGGTCTGCAATTTGCATTATCGTATAGTTTCAATAACTTGACTGTCCTCTTGAGCTGAAGCCGCACCATGTTACAAACGGTATGATAGAACTCATCAGCCCCTTCTACCGCTTCAAACTCCTTAAAATAAATGATAAGTGGCCTGTTCGGATAGCTCTGGGTGTTTATCTTGCGGTACAGTTCTTTTGACAAGGCAACCTCATACCGCTGTAAAACCCGGTTCTGTTCCCCGACTTTCTGGAGCAGTTCCGCATACCCCTGCGTCAGTTTTTCATTTCTTCCTTGCAATTTTGCATTTAGTTGCAGCAGCCGGGACTGCTCTTCCTTTAAAGCATTGATGGTGCTTCCATAAGCAGAATCCGCCACATACATCGCATGGAACTCCCTTGCCAAACCAACCACTTCTTTTGGGCTTTCCACATTGCCCGCAAGTACATCCTTCACGTATCGCAATATTTCTGTCCTTGCGGCATTCTGTACCTCGTAATCCTCCATGGATGTGTCCTCTAGCACCGCCGCCTGCAAAAGCTGTGCTGTCACCATCCTAAAATCACAAACATATGCCCTAGCAAGTCCCGTGTTGGTCAGGTAATTATCTGCACTGGAACACAGGATTACATAATCTAGCTTCATCACCGCCTTGAATAGCCGCAAGTCAACTAAAATGGTGCTATCCGAAAGTACCCCTTCCAACAGTACCACCATACGCTCCTGTTCCCCACCGCCATCCCCCAATTCCGACAAAGAATTGATAATCTCAAGCTCGTCCGACTGTAAAGCTGCCACACTTGTATGCAATTGCGCTTTGCTAACTGGGTCGATCAGCAAAGCTATACAATCCTTCTGCACTTAATTCACCCCCTGTAATGCCGTATACAACGCGCCATCCATCCGGTAATCTGGGAAAGTAATATTCCCGACCACACGAATCCCTTCTGGAACCATCCTCTTTACTGTGGCATCCGTAAGAAAACTCTCCCCGCCCATTAAAGTTATACAATGGTTCAGTACCAATGCTGTGGGAAGCTGCCTCTGCCAAGCTGTAAGTGCCGTACTAATCGCAGTCACGTCTCCCTGCCGTGGATGTACAAGGAAGAAAAGCTTCGCCGCTGTCCTA
>ERZ808051.1120-NODE-1120-length-20259-cov-4.540680_pt1 | contig 20259 bp, 15 predicted proteins | sample MGYA00380199_ERZ808051 | MGnify/ENA primary metagenome ERZ808051 (study PRJEB31490, sample SAMN06133391) | mouse gut metagenome | isolation source: J11 | host: mice | place: China: Chengdu | collected 2015-05 ...
GGCCTGTTTCAGGGCCTTGATCAGCTCCTCCATAGGCTCCGTGTCAATGGAAAAGCCGCTGCGCAGAAGCTTCACGTTCACTTCCGCCGTCATACGCAGCCGGACCTCCTCCAGCTGCCTCCTGGCGGTGATATCTCCGACCGTGGCCTCCCAGATTTCGCTGCTGTGGTAGAAATCCGAGATAAAGGCCGCTTTTTCGTACAGATTCTCACTGTTCCCCGTCAGATCCGCATGGACCGGATCCCTGCCCTCTGCCACTGCGGCCGCGGCCGCCTTTCCGAACTGCTCCTCGCCGGCCGGAAGCCGCATCTCCTGAAGCTGGTCCAGCTTCTTTAAATTCTTGGCAGTCAAAGGCAGTCCCCTGTCCAGAAGCCATGCGGCGTTGGCGCGGCTCCTGTCGTTTACTTCTTCACCGGACTGGCGTATGATCTTGTCAATCTGATCCTGGAGATCCCCGCTCTGTGCCCTGCCCGCGCTCTGGGTATAATATCCCTGCACGTCCTCCGCGTAGAACTGCGCCGTACTCCCGCCTCTGTCCGCTCCGCTGCTCTGGGCCAGGTAGAGATTCCAGATCTCCGCCTCCATGTCATTGTCGATGAGGTAGCTGTAAGAGCCCTCCCCCATGGGCTGCAGCTCCAAGTTCATGGCCCATGCCCGGGACACTGCAGAGAGATTCTCCTTTGTCAGCGGTACGTCCGCCCCCCGGAAGCTGTCCGCCACGGCCCTGGCCAGAGCCTGGCTGCCCAGCGCGGACGCCAGCTTATCCATGCTCATATCGTCCGTGTAGCCTACGATATTCTCTCCCGCCCGGACCAGCTCTGCCTTGATCTTGTCCACGATGGTTACCGCTTCCTCCGGATCCATGCTTCCCAGGTCAAACCCTTCCTCTTTCAGCCTGGCGTAATCCTCCTCGGACATGGTATGTGACATGACTGTCATATAATCCCGCTGCAGCGCCACATCCGCACTCTCCGCCTCCTGCTGAAGCTCGATGAGGCTCTTGCCCTTTTCGCCTCCGGCCGCCAGTATGCCGTCCTGCTGCCTGCCAAACATATCCGCAAAGGCCGTCTGCCCCATTGCCGTGGCAGATTCCTGATGCTGCGCGCGGTTTCTCTCCGCCCGCTTGCGCTCCGCTTCCCTGATTGCCTGCTCACTGAATGTTATCTTCAAAGTCGTATCTCCTGTCTGAAAATGATAAAAAAGAGTAGGCGCCTCTGTCCGCACCTACCCTTTATTTCGGTAAAATCCTTGGAAACCTTTAGCTGCCCCGATTAAAATACAAATACCGCCGCACCGTAAGGAGGCAGATCCACCGATATGGAGTACTCCTTGTTGTGGCAGGGAATCTTTTCCACCGGGATCTCCTTTGGAATCTCGTTGCCCCAGCCTCCGAAACGCTCCTCGTCGCTGTTTAACAGCAGCTTATATTTCTTTCTGGTGGAGGCGGACGGCACAGCCACTCTGTAGCCATCCCGCTTCACCGGCGTCATGTTCAGCACGAACAGAAGATTCTGCGTGCCTTTGGAGGATTTTCGCACAAAGGAGTACACGCTGTTCTCCGCGTCGTCCGCATTCATCCACTCAAAGCCCTGCCAGCTGTCGTCTATCTCATAGAGCGCGGGATACTTGCGGTATAATTTCAAAAGCTCGCTCACAAAGGCCTGCAAGCCCTTGTTCTCCTCCTGGGCCAAAAGGAACCAGTCCAGCTCCCGCTCCTCGCTCCACTCCCGCTCCTGTCCGAACTCCTGTCCCATGAACAGAAGCTTTTTGCCGCAGTGGCCGAACATATAGGCATAGCCCACCCGCAGATTGGCGTATTTGTCCTTTTTATAGCCCGGCATCTTGTTCACCATGGAGCACTTCAGATGCACTACCTCGTCGTGGGACAAGGGCAGGATGTATTTTTCATACTCATTGTAGCTCATGGCAAAGGTCAGGGCATAGTGGTTCCCTTTCCGGTACAGGGGATCCAGCTTCATATATTCACAGAAGTCGTGCATCCATCCCATGTTCCATTTAAAGGCAAAGCCCAGTCCCTCTCCGCCGATCTCCCCGGACACATTGGGCCACGCTGTGGACTCCTCGGCGATGGTGATAAAGCCCGGGTAGGTGCCCCGCACCACGGAATTCAAATGCTTGAAAAATTCAATGGCCTCCAGATTCTCGTTGCCGCCGTACTTATTGGGCACCCACTGGCCGTCCTTTTTACCGTAATCCAGATAGAGCATGGACGCCACGGCGTCTACCCGAATGCCGTCTATATGGAACTCCCGGAGCCAGAACAGCACATTGGCTATCAGGAAATTCTTCACCTCGGGCTTGCCGTAGTTGAAAATCTTGGTCCCCCAGTCCGGGTGGGAACCCAGGCGGGGATCCGGATGCTCAAAGATGCACTGGCCGTCGAATTCCGCAAGGCCGAAAGCGTCCGTGGCAAAGTGGGCCGGCACCCAGTCCAGGATCACGCCTACCCCCATCTGATGCAGCTTATCCACCAGATACATGAAATCCTTAGGGGTGCCGTACCGGGACGTGGGCGCATAGTAGCCCGTCACCTGATACCCCCAGGAACCGTCAAAGGGATGCTCCAAAATGCCCATGAGTTCCACATGGGTGTAGCGCATCTGTTTTAAATATTCCGCAATTCTGTCCGCAAACTCGCGGTAATTGTAAAAGCCCTCTGTTCCGTCCGGATGTTTCATAAAGGAGCCGATGTGGCACTCGTAGATTGCCATGGGCTGTTTCTGCAGGTCTTTGCCGTCCCGGGCCGCCATCCACTTTGCGTCCTGCCACTGGAAACCGTTTAAATCCGTGATCACGGACGCCGTGCCGGGCCGGTACTCGGCACTGTTGGCAAAAGGATCCGCCTTGTAGATCTTTCTTCCGTCCTGGGCCGTGATCAGAAACTTATACATTTCTCCTGTCCCGATCCCCGGGATGAACAGCCCCCAGATTCCCACGGGACCTAACTTCTCCATGGGAGCCGCCTCCTCATTCCAGCCGTTGAAGCTGCCGATCACATGCACCCGGGCAGCGTTCGGCGCCCAGACTCCGAAGTAGACGCCCTTTTTCCCTTTCTCCTCGGACAAATGGGCCCCCAGCTTCTTATAAATGTCATAATGGGTCGCCTGGGAAAAAAGATACTGATCGGCCTCCGATATAAAGACCTTTTCTATCTTCTCCTCCCTCTTTTCCACTGTTTTCTCTGCCGCCTTCTTTGTCGCTTTCTTAGCCATTGCCATTCCACCTTTCATGCAACAAAATCTTTCTCTGTCAATATCACCATATCCTCGTCGTCATATCGTCTCGCCAGAAGAATATCGAAGAAATGTCCCAATGTCTTCCTCGATGCCCGGTGTATTGCTTCGTCCATGATCTGCTTCACTTCCATCACAGTCACCACATGGTCGATGGTCTGCAGTTCTTCGATCCTGGTGTGCAGCGCCAGCACCCCCAGATTGTCAATGGAATACTCTTTCTCCCGCGCGTACTGCCTCCCGAAAGCCACCAGCGCATCATTGCTCAGCGCCTCCAGATCCACGCGGGCGGTAAAATCGCCGTACAGATCCGGCGTCCCCAAAAACAGCTTCTTGATGGCCTTTTCCGTATCCTCCAGGACTACAATGATGCCGAATCTCTCATGCTGCAGCTGTCTGTGGAGCATACCCGCCGTCTTGCTGCTCATACCGGAGGCTTTCTGGATGATCAGAGCCCCGTTGTTGAGCTGCTCCAGGGTCTGCGCCACGTCCTTGCCGTTGAGCCCCTCTCCGGATACCTTTGCCACCTTGCCGGAGAAATTGCTGTCTATCATGCGGATCTCCCGCATCATGTTCTTGGCAAGCGTCAGCGTGTCCATGCCCTCCTCACCCGTGATGATCAGATTCCCCGTATATGCCGCCATGCTGACGCTGTCCAGCGCTTTCACAAGCTGCTCTCTGGAACGGCGGTTCTGGATATAGGGGGCAAACAGCTCTTTCTCCTCCCGGGTCAGACTTCTGACTTTTGCCTGTTCCCGCTCTATGGCCGGTTTGTCTCCTGCCCTGTTCTGATCCTTTTGCGCCGTCTCCGCCCTCTTGGGCCTCTCCGACGCCTCTACCTGCTCCTGGATCTCCTCTATCTCTCCGACAATGTCGTCTTCCTCTGTGCCGGACACCCCGAAAGGCCTTTTCTTATCAGAGAAAGCCGCATCCTCCGCGCTTTCCCCGTAATCGGCTTCCCCGTCCGCCTCGTCCCCATATTCTTCGTAGTTCCCGGCATATGGAGCCTCATCCTCGTACCCGGGCTCCTCTATGTACTCCGGGGCATCTTCGCCGGTCTCCGCCCCGTACCCGTTCTCCCCGGTATACTCCGGGGCCTCCGCAGCCTCGTGCTCCCCGGTATATTCCGGGCCGGCAGCCTCGTACTCCTCTCCGTATCCCAGGGCGGCGGCAGCCTCGTATTCTACGGCGTTCTCCAGGGGCTGCTCCGCCTCGTATTCTTCGTCCTCCGCCGCTTCGTACTCCCTGGCATACTCCGGAGCTTCTCCCGTCTCGTACGCTTCGGCATATCCCGGGCCGGCAGCTTCGTATGCTTCGGCATTCTCCGGAGCCTCTCCCGTCTCGTACGCTTCGGCATATCCCGGGCCGGCAGCTTCGTATGCTTCATCATTCTCTGCCGCTTCGTACTCCCCGGCATATCCCAGGGCAGCAGCCGCTTCGTATTCTACGGCATTCTCAGGTCCGCCCGCTGTTTCGTACGCTACGGCGTCCCCCGGTTCGCCCTCAAATCCGGTTTCCTCACCGTACCCGTTTCCGTCCGCATATGCTCCGTCTTCTTCATACCCGGACTCCTCTTCCGTCCCCGCTCCCTCTATGTATTCGGCATACGCGGCCTGGGCCCCGTATCCCGCTTCCCTTATATATGCTTGCTCCTGTTCATATCCGGCTTCTTCCGCACACGCGGTTCCATCCGTTTTGGCCTCTTCATATCCTGCCTGATCCGTGAACGCTGCTTCCTGCGGATCGTCCCGGCCGTCTCCCGCTTCCTGCGCCTCGCCGGACTTTTCGCCGTAAGCCGCCCTTTCTGCCGCCCCGGTTTGCTCCGGCATAGCTGTCCGCTCTCCGTCTTTCTGCTGCCTCTCGCCCTTTTCAAGCTGTTCCAGAAGACCGTCCCTGACGGCTGCCTCGAATTCCGTGAACATGGGGCCTGTCTGGCTCAGGACATGCCTGCGCACCTCCTCCTGGCACTTTGCTTCGTTCGCTTTCTTGATCCTCTCCCACTCCGCCAGAATATCCTCCAGCTTCATCTGGCCCGTTATCTGCTTCTCGATGGCTGCGCTTTCAGGCAGGACAATGCTGATCTGCCCATTCGCCTCCTGGGAGAGCACCTCCGCCATCTCTTTGGGAGGCTGGGTGTCCTGCCGGGGCTCAGCCCCATTCTCCGCAGACTGCCGCTCTTTCCTCTGCGCGGCTCCTTTCTCCGCCGCATCTGCGTCCACGGGAACCGTGCTTTCCTCCTGTCTCTCCGGCTGCCGTGCTCCCGTCTCTTCTATGTATTTCTCCGGCACCGGTGCAGGTTCCTGTCCGGACGCGATTTTCTCCGCACCGGGCGCATGCCTCTCTCCGACTACGGTTTTCTCCGCACCAGGCACATGCCTCTCTCCGGCTGCAGTTTTCTCCGCACCAGACGCATACATCTCTCTGGCTGCAGTTTCCTCTGCGCCAGGTACATACATCTCTCCAGCCACAGTTCTCTTCGCACCAGGCGCATACTCCTGTCCGGACGCATCCTCCGCGCCCGCCTCATACTCCTGTCCGGACGCATCCTCCTCACCAGACTCATACTCCTGCCAGGACGCATCCTCCTCCGCACCAGGCTCATACTCCTGCCAGGCCCCGGTCTCCTCCGCGCCTGCCTCCGGCGCGTCAAACTCCAGCGAGGTGTCTTCAATCTCCCCCGTAGCGCCGAAGAATACCTCCGAATCCTCTATCTCCTCCGCCCCGTAATTCCGGTAATCGGCTCCCGACGGCCTCTCGACTCCCCCGGCCTGAGCCCCAGGCATTTCTTCCGCCCCGCCGCTTTCACGGGCCATGTCTTCCGCTCCCAGCACTTCCTGGAGCCCCGCCGCCAGCTCAGCCTGCAGATTGATGGTATTGTACTTCCCTACATCCATGGTCTTCACCTGAATGTCCAGTTCCCCGGGCTCTTCCTGCGGGGAGGCACTCTCTCCCCCATAAACAGCCCCCTCTCCATCCGGGCGTTCCTCCGGCGGCCAGCCATACTCTTCCTGTCCCTCCGAACCCCCGCTCCCGTAGTCTGCCCCGTCCTCGTAGTATTCCTGGTCCTCCTGCCCCTTGTCAGGCTGCGCCTCCTCAAAGCGGCGGTCATATGCCTCCCGCTGGGCCGGCGTCAGCGGCTGGTGGAGCATCTTCAGTTCCATGGCTTTCACCACGTACTTGCCCTCGCCGAACCACAAAATCAGCTCGTCGCATTCCTCCACACAGCGGGTTCCCAGCCCCACCCTGTGGTATAGATAGGCCAGCTCATAGGCCCATTTTTCCCTGTAATCTCTTTTCTTCAGCTCCTCCAGCACACTGATCCGCTCCTCCAGGCTCACCTCCTGGGCCTCGTAGAGCTTATACTGCAAGATATAGCGGCCGCTGTCTTTCGGCGCCGCCTGTACGAATTCCTTGTAATATTTCAAAGCCTGCACGAATTCTTCGGTCTTAATGCAGAGCTCGCAGAGCGAATAGCAGATAGTCCTGCCGCCGGGCCTCCTCTCATAGGCCAGCAGCAGCATATTCTTCGCATCCTCATAGCGCCTGTTTATCTTATACAAATCGCTGACCGTACAGAGCATCATGACACTCTTAACCCGCCGCCAGTCTATGGTATCCGCGATTTCGGCAGCCTGTGCATAACTTCCCTGGCCTATCAGGGATTTTATTTCTTCCGATCTTACTTTATATTCATATTTATCCAAAGTAACCCGCCCCTATCTCAAATGGCAATCTGTCAAAGGATCTTCGTATGACCATTATTTTTTAGTGTAACATAGTCCGCATGCATATGTCAAAAAAATTCACAAATTTTACAGCCGGCTGCTCAATGCCGCAAACTGCTCCAGCGTCAGCGCCTCGCCGCGGACCATGGCGGGAAGCCCCATCTCCTCCAGGGCCTGCGTCACCTGCTCTCTGGACACGCTAAGCCCCGGCGCGTTCCCCAGGCTGTTGGCCAGTGTCTTGCGGCGCTGGTTGAAAGACGCGCGGATCACGGCGAACAGCTTTCCCACATCCGCTGCCTCTACGGGCGGCTCGGTATGCTTTGTCAGCCGAATCACGGCGCTTCCCACATTGGGTCTGGGGATAAAGCAATTGGGCGGCACATTTGCCACCACCTCCGGCTGCGCGTAGTACTGTACCGCCAGCGACAGGGCTCCGTACTCCTTTGTGCCGGGGCCGGCCTGCATGCGCTCAGCCACCTCTTTCTGCACCATCACAGTAATGCTCCTAAGGGGCGCGCCCCCCTCCAGCAGCCCCATGACAATGGGCGTCGTAATATAGTAGGGCAGATTCGCCACCACTTTCGCGGGCCGTCCCCCGCCCGCCTCTTCCGTCAGCCGCTTTATGTCCAGCTTCAGTATGTCCTCATTGATGATGGTCACATTGGAATAGGGAGAAAGCGTCTCCTCCAGAATGGGAATCAGGTTCCTGTCGATTTCCACCGCAATCACCTTTCCCGCGCGCTCCGCCAAAAGCTGGGTCATGGTGCCGATGCCGGGGCCGATCTCCAGCACACAGTCCTCCCCGGACACCTCTGCCGCCCCTATAACCCGCTCCAGCACATTGGGATCGATCAGAAAGTTTTGACCGTATTTCTTCTGAAATGTAAAATTGTATTTCTGCAGCACCTCGATGGTGTTGCGGGGAATTCCAAGATTTGCCATTTTCGTATTCCAGTTCCGTCTTCTGTCTGTGCAGAGACTGTTTTATTCCGGCTCCGATTTCTGCCCTTATCGGCGCCGGGCCGCGTTTTGTGCGGGCTTTGGTTCGGACGCCGTTGACCGCCTGCGCGGCGGCCGCGTCGCTATGCCGTCTCCGTCCTCTGTTTCAAAAACGCCTGCACCTCTGTCAGATCTCTCAAAACGGCGCAGCTAAGCCGCACCATCTCCTCGTCGGGTGCCACCATGTCCGGCACCATCACAGTGCGCATTCCGGCTGCATGGGCGGCGCGGACGCCGTTGGGGGAATCCTCCACGGCATAAGTCTGCCCGGGCTCCACCCCCAGTCTGTCGCAGGCCAGCAGATAGATGTCCGGCCGGGGCTTTGAATGCTCCACCATATCTCCCGTAGTCAGCCGGGTAAAATACTCCGAAAGTCCCGCAAGCTCCAAGTGGCTTCTGACAGTGGCTTCTTTTGTGGAGGAGGCCAGCCCCACCCTAAAGCCGGATTCTTTCAGCCATTCCAGGATCTCCCGCACCCCCGGTTTCACCGGCAGTCCCCTCCTGTTCACACAGTCCTCAAACCAGGCTGCGGTCTCCTCCCGGAAAAGCGGATAGTCGAAATCCCTCCCGTAAGCCTTGCATACCACCTCTCTGCTGTCGTTGGCATTGAGGCCGATACACTGCGGGAAGACTTCCTCCATCTTAGGAAGCCCCCATTTTCCCGCCACTGCCATCCATGCCTCCATGCAAAGCCTCTCCGTGTCGAAAAGAACACCGTCCATGTCAAAGATAACCGCTTTCATCCCATCCCTCTCTCTCCAGGCAGCCTACTCTACATACGCAAATTCTTCTATAAAATGAATACAGTTATACAACACCAGCACATCCATGCCCTGCCCGGGCTCATAACTTTCCATAAGCTCGTACAGCCTGCCCCTGAAATATCTCGGATCCAGCACATAGATCCTCTGATAGTGAGGGATCAGAAGCGGCACGAAGCAGTTGGCGTAAGAATCCTTGATGACGAACAGGGTCTTCCGGTTCGGATTTCCCGTATCAATCTCCACCAGAGCATGATTGTCGTCCAGAAAGAAGCCGTACTTGTTCTTTGTGTCCAGATGAGACTCCTCGTAGCAGCTGTCTCTCTCCTCTTTCAGATCATAAGTCACCTTGACCGACCGCTCCACAGTCCTCGGGAAATAGTAGATATCGTCCCCGGCCATGTTCAGGTTCACTTTCGACTGCAGAGTCCCCAGAAAATCCTCCGCCGCCAGCTCCATGTCCTCCGCCCTGTAAAGCCCGGCATTTTTTCCGCTGTATTCCGCCCAGGCATCATATCCGTACGCGGCTCCCAGAGAAGTCCAGTGATGATCCGTGCGGTAATAGATCTCCTCCCCGGCATGCTCCTGCAAAACGGAGTACACGTCCACATAATGCTCCCCCACATGCCGTGCCACCTGATCCAGCAGGCTCTTTTCGTCATAGTAAGGCGCATAGGCGGGAAGCTTATCCCCGAGAATATTGTCCGCCGTGGGCACCAGCATCACCGCGGCATCCCAGTCCCTCACCAGCTTTTCCAGCAGCGCGATTTTCTTGTTCACCTGCACGCTGGTATAGTCCGAGGGCAGATGTCTCTCTATCAGATAGCCGTCCGCCCCCAGATAGACCCCGTTGATCTCCTTTTTCTGCAAGGCCAGCTCCGTGTATGTCTTAATGGTAATCCATTTATCCCGGCTGACGAACTGATCCGTCAGATAGGTTTCATACTTCCCCGTATAGTCCTCCCGCAGGAGAGCCTCCAGCGAAAATTTCGGCCTGGAGGCCAGCACCCTCTTCTCCGTCTCGGAGTACAGGCGGTCTTTCTGTATCAGATCCGCCACCCCGAATACTACGATGATCGATGTAATGACTATGATCGTAAACAAAGCGCTTCTCTTCTCATCCATCTGCAATCGTCCCCTTTTGACCTATCCAGTCAATCCTCCCCGCGCCCCTAGAAACGGAAGTACAGGAAAGGATTGTAGGACGCTTCCACAATACCGGCAATAGACAACAGCAGCATTGCCGCCGGAATGAACTTCTCGCCGAAACGGTACAGGGCCATATGAAAACCTGTCCGGGATTCCCTAAAGTAATTTACCGTTTTTTGAGGCAGCGGCGTGGACGCTATCACCCCGATCAGGAACAGGACCAGATACTGCCTGCCCAGATAAATCCCCTGCCTGTCCACCAGACTCTGCGCCATGCCTGTCATGGCCTTTACATAGCCCAAAATCTGCGCCGGCGTCTCCAGCGCGAACAGCACCCATCCCGTCACGGCCACCAGCAGCGTATACACAATGCCGATTCCCTTGGGCAGCCAGGCCAGGAGCTTTGCCAAAAAAAGTTTCTCCAGCATCAGGGCAAAGGCGAACCAAAGCCCCCACAGCAGGAAATTCCACCCCGCCCCGTGCCAGATGCCTGTGAGCATCCACACGATCAGGATATTTATAAGCTGCCTGGGCAGCCCCTTTCTGCTGCCTCCCAGCGGGAAATACACATACTCCCGAAACCAGCTGCCCAGGGAGATATGCCATCTGCGCCAGAACTCCGTGACAGAGGCGGATATATAGGGATAGTTGAAATTCTCCGGGAAATCAAAGCCCAGCATCCGTCCCAGACCGATGGCCATGTCAGAGTACCCCGAGAAGTCGAAATAGATCTGGAGGCCAAAGGCCAAAATGCCCAGCCAGGCCGTGAGCATGCTCATGTCCTGAGGCCTGATCCCGCCCACGAAAGCCCACAGCTCCCCGATATTGTTCGCCAGCAGCACCTTTTTCGCCATGCCCACGCAGAATCGCTTCAGCCCCTCGCTGATATCCGTAAGCCGGATCCGGCGGTTGTGCAGCCGCTTCTCCACATCCCGGTACTTTACCACAGGTCCGGCGATCAGCTGGGGAAACATAGCCACAAACACGCCGAAATCCAGCAGATTCCTCTGCACCTTTGCCTGTCCCCTGTACACGTCAATGGTGTAGGACATGGTCTGGAATGTGTAGAAAGAAATGCCGATGGGCAGCCCCAGGGCAAAAAGCGGAATGCTCGTTCCAAACACCGCGTTCACAGACTGAATCAGAAAATCCGCATACTTAAAGAAACCCAGCAGCGCCAGATTGATGACCACGGAGGAGAGCAAGACCAGCCTGGCTGCTCTCTTTCCCCGCAGCCTCTCCAACAGCCGCCCGTGAATATAATCCACTGCCGTGGAGAACAGCATCAGCACCACATACACCGGTTCCCCCCAGGCATAAAAAATCAGGCTCCCCAAAAAGAGGATGAGATTCTTCATCCTCTCGGGAACCAGATAATACAATAGAAAGAACAAGGGAAAAAATCGGAAAAGGAATACTATACTGCTGAAAACCATTCCTGTATACTCCTACTCTAAATAAAACGGCGGCTTTTCTCCGGACGGCGCTCCCCGCCCAGGCGCTTATCCGGCTTCGGTCCGCTCCCCGGCCTTAGAGCTGGCCCCGGATTGCCTCGATCGCCCGGTCGTTGACCTCCTGGCACATGGCGATTACGGCTTCGTCGCCGTCATCCATCACTTTCTGCGTGTCTCCGCCCAACTGCACGAATATCACGTAATTGCCGATGGTCTCGATGCGGGAGGCCTGAACCTTGCCTATATTCATGGGATACTGCATGGAGTCGTTGACCCGGGCTTCCCTGTAGGCCTCCACAGCGTTCTGCACTGCCTCCACTTTATCATCTTTTGCCTTGACAATCAATAGGGTATCCACGTTTGTGCTGATCATGGGCATCTCCGCCAGATAGTCGTCATACATGTCAGAAGTGATGGCGAAATTCATCTCCAGCATATCCGGCAGTACCTGGGTATCCGGCCAGTACTCTCCGCCCAGCTCGTCCGTCACAGCTTTTTTCAGGTTCTCCATCTCCTGGCTCCAGCCCTCCTCATAGCCGCCTGCAGCCCCCTCGCTCTCCGCCGGCTGGGACTCCCCGCCCTGCGTCTGGTCGTCCCCAGGCTCTGTGGGCGCGCTCTCCGGGGAAGACTCCTCACTGCTGTCCTGGACGGAAGACTGCTCCTGGTCCGTCCGGCTCTCTCCCGGGTTCCCTCCGCATGCAGCCAAAGATACCGCCAGCAGGGCGGCACACAACATAGCGATACTTTTCTTCTTCATAAAAAACTCCTCCTGTTTAGAAAATATAAATATGATTCCCAATCCTATTCTGTCCGGATTCGGAATTTCTACACGCAGTATACCACAATTTCCCAGAAAAGAAAAGACCGTGAGCCATACCTGCACGATAGTTTTCTCTAATGTGCAGGTATTCCTGTTGCTTTTTCCCCTCAGATAAAGTATCATGAACACAACTGCAGAACAGCTTTTACAGGAATCCACAAGGAGGAATGGATATGAACAGTGATTCTTTTCGCAACAAAAGGAACGGCTTTGAGACCATGGACGGCGGCCAGGCCGGCGGTCCTCAGAAAAAAAGTCCCGTCGGAAAAATAATCGGCATGGCGGCAGCCGTTTTGGTTCTGGCAATTTTAGCCCTGAACTCCACATACGAGATCAAGGAGCAGGAGCAGGCGGTGCTGATCACCCTGGGGCAGGCCCAGGCCGTGTCCGAGCCGGGACTTCACTTCAAGATACCTTTCATCCAGCAGGTGAGAAAAGTGAACACCACCATCCAGGGCTTCGCCATCGGCTACAACACGGAGAGCGAGGAACTGGACGAGGATGAATCCCTGATGATCACGTCGGATTTCAACTTCATCGATGTGGACTTCTATGTGGAGTACCGCTACAGCGATCCGGTGAAAGCGCTGTACGCCTCCAAAGCGCCTCTGGACATCCTGCGCAATATCAGCCAGAGCTGCATCCGTACCGTCATCGGCAGCTATCCCGTGGACGATGTGCTGACCACCGGAAAGAACGAGATTCAGGCTTCCATCAAAGAGATGATCCTGGGGCGGCTGGAAGAGCAGGACATCGGCATCCAGCTGGTAAATATCACCATACAGGACTCTGAGCCGCCCACCGTAGAGGTCATGGAGGCATTTAAGGCAGTGGAGACCGCAAAGCAGGGAAAGGAAACCGCCCTGAACAATGCCAACAAATACCGCAACGAACAGCTCCCCTCCGCCCAGGCCAAGGCGGACGGCATCATCAAGGACGCGGAGGCCCGCAAGACCGAACGAATCAACGAAGCCACCGCCCAGGTGGCCCGCTTCAATTCCATGTACCAGGAATATATCAAAAACCCGGCGGTCACCAGACAGCGTATGTTCTACGAGGCCATGGAGGACGTGCTTCCGGACCTGAAAGTCATCATCGAGAGTCCCAGCGGGAATATGCAGACCATCTATCCCATTGAGTCTTTCACCGGGACACCTGAGACGGAGGAAGAGGACGATACACGGCAGTCCGCCGCAGGACGCGGCCAGAGCGGTTCTTCCGCCCCCACAGATGAGGAGGACCTCCCGGCAGATGAAAGCCACGAACGCTGAACCCGGCACCCCACAGTGTGTCTGACAGCCGATACAGCGCAACACAGACCGATCCGGTCAATTCTAGTCAAGGAATAGGAGAATGATATGAAAATAGCAAAACGAATCCTTTTGATCGCCGTCTTGATGGTGCTTCTGGCAGCCGGCGCATCCAGCATCGTGGTCACCGGGGAAAACGAGTACAGCCTGGTCCGCCAGTTCGGAAAAATCGACCATGTAGTGTCCCAGGCGGGCATTAGCTTCAAGATACCCTTTATCCAGAGCGTGGACACCCTGCCCCGCCAGACCCTGCTCTACGATCTGCCCTCTTCGGATGTCATCACCAGCGACAAGAAGACCATGATCTGCGACAGCTACATTCTCTGGCGCATTTCGGATCCCCTGAAATTCGCCCAGACCCTGAATTCCTCCATCACCAACGCGGAGGGCAGGCTGGATGCCATCGTGTATAACTCCACAAAGAATGTCATCAGCAGCACCACCCAGGACGACGTGATCTCCGGGCGGGACGGCCAGCTTTCCGCCGCCATCCTGAATAATATCGGCAACTCCCTGGACCAGTACGGCATTGAGCTGCTGTCCTTTGAGACCAAGAAGCTAGATCTCCCCGGCGACAACAAGGCCGCTGTCTATGAGCGCATGATCTCCGAGCGCGACAACATCGCGGCCACCTACACCGCGGAGGGAAGCTCCGAGGCCCAGATCATCCGCAACACCACGGACAAGGAAGTGACCGTATTGCTGTCCGAGGCGGAGAAGAACGCGGAGATCATGATCGCCGAGGGCGAGGCCGAGTACATGCGGATCCTCTCCGAAGCCTACAACGACGAATCCAAGCAGGATTTCTACTCTTTCGTCAGAAGCTTAGACGCGGCCAAAGCCTCCATGAAAGGAAAGAATAAGACTATTATCCTGTCTCCGGACTCGCCCATCGCCCAGATCTTTTACGGAAAATAATAAGACCAAAAGTATGACTGCTGAGACGGAGAGAGGCCCGGGCGTTTACCGCCCGGGCCTCCCGGCTTTTTTGCGCGCCTTTTCATCCCCGATCACTGCAGGCCTCATCACTGCGCCTTTTCAATCAGCATGCGCCAATATACCCTGCCATTAAGCTCCACCCGAAAGTCCCGCCAAAAGCCCAACTTTTCGCACAGACTCAGGGAGGCCTCGTTCTCCGCCTCCACCAGGGCCTGTATCCGCTGAAACTCCAGCGCGCTCCAGCCGTAGGCCAGAACCGCCCTGCAGACCTCACTTGCGTATCCCTGCCGCTGCCAGGGGACACCGATGATAAAGCCCAGCTCCGGATCGTCAAAGCCCTCCCTGTAGGAGAGGCCTGCCCTGCCGATGACCGCGCCGCTTGCCCGCTCTGTTACCGTCCAGACGCCAAAGCCATAGAAAGTATAGACTTTTTCGATGTATTCCCGAATGTAGCGCTTCTCCTCCTCCACATCCGGATACAGATCTTCCATATATTTCGTGACGGCAGGATGGCTGTATATCCGGTAGAATGCCTCCACGTCCCCGGGCGTGGTCTCCCGGATCAGGCATCTGTCTGTCCCCATAATATTCCAGGGCAGGCCTTTTAACCTGCGGTAAACCCTCTCTACATATTCCGGCTCCAGCTCCTCCGGATCCTCCACGGCAAAGAGAAAGCCGGAGAAATCCTGTTCCCGATTGCCCGGATGGAGATAAATCAGCACAGGCTTTCCCTCCCCGCGCAGCCCTCTGGCCGTCTGCCCGTCATCGGTCACATACAGAATATCCCGCTCTCCCTCCAGAATTACCTCCAGTTCTTTCAGATAAATCACATTTCCCTCCCTAAACCCTTATCTCACTCAAATTTCCTCTTTACGACGTCTCCCTTTTCGGGTACAATAGGTTAGACTTTGGTATTATACACTATTTTTACAAGAAAGGATATGCGACTATGGCACAAAATCCCATTGTAACGATTACCATGAAAGACGGAGGCGTCATCCGGCTGGAGCTGTATCCGGAGACCGCGCCCGTTTCCGTGAACAATTTCATCAGCCTGGTACGGAAGAATTTCTATGACGGCCTCGTCTTTCACCGGGTCATCAGAGGCTTCATGATCCAGGGAGGCTGTCCTGACGGCACGGGCATGGGCGGCCCCGGCTATTCCATCAAGGGTGAGTTCGCCCAGAACGGCGTGAAAAACGACCTGAAGCACACCCAGGGCGTGCTGTCCATGGCCAGGTCCATGCAGCCGGACTCCGCAGGCAGCCAGTTCTTCATCATGCACAAGAACGCCCCCCATTTAGACGGCGGCTACGCTGCTTTCGGAAAAGTGATCGAGGGAATGGACGTGGTAAACCGCATTGCCGAGACCGCCACGGACCCTTCCGACAGACCCTTGGAGCCCCAGATCATGGAGAGCGTCACCGTGGACTGCTTCGGGACAGAGTATCCGGAGCCCGAGAAAATCTGAGTACGGCCCCTGCGTCCCGCCCTGTGACTTCTTTTGCAAAACGCCAGGCGGGACGCAGCTTTTTGCCTCATGCACTTGGAAGTCTCTGCATTCACATTTTGTTTACAAATCATTCAAGTATTCTTAAACAGATGATCATTCTTTAGACATCTCTTTCCCCTATACTAGAATCATCGACAGAGCAAAAGGTCGAAGCAAAACAGAGGCAGCCACAGTTACTGTTTACTAAATAACTTTTTCATAATAATGCCAAGGAGCGCAAGCTTCTTGGCATCCTCCCTTTTACGGGGCTTTTCGCGCAGTTCGCGCTTTTCGGTTTTCACGCTTTTACAGGTTTTGGCACTTTTCCGGTCCGCTTTTCTATATAGAGGTGCCGTCGGATCACAGCTGGGGATACAGCTCCTGGAAAATAGCGTCCATCAGCGGTTTCCCGTCCCTGCACTCCGCCACCGTGGAGATCACGGCGTTCTTGTCCCGGAGTATGATGGACAGCTGCAGATATTTGCCGTCCGCCCGGAAAGACCCGCATGGCCCTCCCCAGAACAGATATCCGTAGCCATAATCCTCGGCAAACCCGGTGGAAACCTGGGCTTTCAGGCTCTCCGCCACCCAGTCCGCAGGAACCACCTGCTTTCCCTCCCACATGCCCTCCTGCAGATACAAAAGTCCCAGCTTATGCAGCTCGGACAAGGTCAGAAACAAACCGCCCGCCCCAAAGGTATAACCTTTCGGATCCGTCTCCCAGGTGGGACGCCAAATGCCAAGGGGCCTAAAAAGCCTGGGCATCAGGTATGACACCAGGTCGCATCCTGCCCGGCGCTGTACCAGCACGCCCGCCAGATAGGGGCCTACGTTGTTGTAGACAAATTTCGTCCCCGGAGGGCAGGTAAAGGGAAAGGCCAGACACATCTTCACCCAGTCCTCCTGCTCATACAGCGGCCGCTGTGCCCCCATCAGCTGCGGCGTCTCCTGCCCCAGGCACATGGTCAGAAGATCCCTCACTGCAGCCTGCCCCAGGTACTCGTTCACCTCTTTGGGCAGATCCTCCGAAAAAGCCTCCGTCAGCTTCTCGTCTAAGGACAGCAGCCCCTCCCTGACGGCGATTCCCACCGCCGCAGAGGTGAAGCTCTTACTGGCGGAATACACGTTGCGGCGGCATTCGTCGTCCCACAGATGCTTTCCCATGTCCCTGCCGTTCTGGGTGATCTTCACGCCCAGAATCCCTGTCCTCTCGGTTCGTTCGATAAATTTCTGCAAATCCATACGCTCCCTCGCTCTCCTTTCCTATATCTTAGTCGTCTCATACCCTGATCAAAAGCCCGAGGCGGCCGTCCCACCGCTCAGACTGTGATAGGCCTGTAATCAGAGTACCATATATAGCTGTGTTCGGCAACCGAAATCTGCCCCAGAAAAGGGAGGATGCCAGGAGACTTGCGTCCCCTGGCAATAATTATGAAAAAGTTATTCAGTAAGCTGTGGCTGGCAGTAGCACCCTGCCTCGTTACATTTATTAGTATAAATAACAGAAATGTCTAAAGAATGATGATAAAAAAAAGATTGCTTGAATGTTCTGTAAACAAAATATGAACAGCATCCTCGCTAAAATCCCTCAGCAAAAAAGGTCCGCAAGCGAACGTTCTCGCCTGCGGGCCCGGAAATTCCTAATCTGCGAACTTTATGTTTCTCACGCCTTGCCCACGGATCCGAACAGCTCCATCTTCTCCTTGACGGTGGCCTTGATGGCCTCGGCGCCGGGAGCCAGAAGCTTTCTGGGGTCAAAGCCCTTGCCCTGCTGATCCTTGCCCTCCTCGATGTACTTGCGGGTAGCTGCGGCAAAGGAAAGCTGGCACTCCGTGTTTACGTTAATCTTAGCCACGCCCAGGCTGATGGCTTTCTTGATCATGTCTGCGGGGATGCCTGTGCCGCCGTGGAGCACCAGAGGAAGCTCGCCGGTGAGCTGCTGAACCGCATCCAGGGTCTCAAAGCTCAGTCCCTGCCAGTTCTCGGGATATTTGCCATGGATATTGCCGATGCCGGCTGCCAGGAAGTCCACGCCCAGGTCTGCGATGGCCTTGCACTCCTTGGGATCCGCGCACTCGCCCATGCCTACTACTCCGTCTTCCTCTCCGCCGATGGAGCCGACCTCCGCCTCGATGGAGATGCCCTTGCCGTGAGCGGCAGCTACCAGCTCCGTGGTCTTGGCTACGTTCTCGTCGATGGGATAGTGGGATCCGTCGAACATAACGGATGAGAAGCCGGCCTCGATGCACTTATAGCAGTGCTCATAGGAGCCGTGATCCAGATGCAGCGCTACGGGCACATCGATGTCCAGATCCTTTAACAGGCCGTTCACCATGCCTACGACCACGTCATAGCCGCCCATGTACTTGCCGGCGCCCTCGGACACACCCAGGATCACAGGGGACTTGCACTCCTTTGCGGTCAGCAGGATGGACTTGGTCCACTCCAGGTTGTTGATGTTGAACTGTCCTACTGCATAGTGGCCTGCTTTGGCCTTCTTCAGCATCTCTGTTGCAGAAACTAACATAATTCTTTACCTCCGTTTTTTAATTTATGACTATTGCCAGGCTTGTGGCGCCATGAGCATTAGTTTTATCTTATCTATTCCGGAAACGGCTTTACTCTGATGTCCATTCCCTTACATACATTCCGTATGGTTACCTTTGTATGGCTGCCGCCGTTTTCGCCGTCCAAAGTCCACGCCACGGGCTCTCTTGATTCCAGCGTCAGCTCCGCGGTGCGGAAGCAGTGCATGGCATTGGTATCTATGTCGCGGTTCAGCAGGGATATCATGATATTGCTCAGCTCTATGGCATTGCGCGGCATCTTGATCAGCGTCACCTCAAACAAGCCATCGTCCAGCTTTACGTTTTTACCCGTTATATTCTTAAAGCCTCCCACCGAAAAGGAATTCGTTATCATGCCGAAGATGAAATCATCCTCCAGCTCTCCTCCCTCCCAGCTGACTTTCACATGGGAAGAGTGTATGCCGGACAGGCTCTTCACGCCCTCCAGCAGATAGGCCATATGCCCCAGCACATTCTTCTTTTCCTGCTCGGTCTCATAGGATACATCCGTGAAGAGGCCAAAGGCGGCAATGTAGACAAACACATCTCTCACATCGTCGTACTGGAAAGTGCCGATGTCGCACTGAAACTCTCTGCCCCGCACCGCCGTCCGGGCAGCCCGCACCATATTTTTCGGCAGCGAGATGCTGCCTCCGAAGTCATTGGTGCTCCCGGCCGGGATATAGCCGATGGTCGTGCGGAAGCCGCTCTGGATCATTCCTGTCACCACCTCGTCCAGGGTGCCGTCTCCGCCGCTGCATACCACCAGATCATAGTCCCTGTCCCGTCCGGCCACAGCGGCTCTTGCATCGTCTTTCTTTTGTGTGGGTATGATCGTGATCTCATACCTCTCCTGTGCAAAGACATCCAGAATATCGGCCAGCTTATTTCTGATCTGCGCCTTGCCGGCCCTGGGATTGTATACAAAAAGCAGCTTCCCGGGCATTGTCTCTATTCCTCGCCGGTCAAAAATCCGGTAATTCCTTCCAGCGCGGTCTCCTCGTCGGCGCCCTCTGCGGAGACCTCCAGATTCTCGCTCAAATCCATTCCCAGAGTCATCATTCCCATGATGCTCTTGGCATTCACTCTCTTGTCGCCGGACTGGATGTAGATGGAACTTTCATACTTGCTGGCTCTCTGCACCAGCATGGCAATATTCCTGGCCATCTGCTCCCCTTCCAGATTAATGCTGACACTTTTCCTTTTCATTAAATCCTCCTCCTGGTTCTAGTCCGTTTCTCGGTTTCTTAATGCTTTGCTTTCTCCGCCAGCTCACTGAGCCTGCGGAGTCTATGGTTTACTCCGGACTTCCCCAGCGGCGGATGAAAATACTCCCCCAACTCCTTTAAAGGAGCATCCGGATATTCCAATCGTATCTCAGCCATCTCCCGCAATGGTTCCGGCAGGTTCTGGAAGCCGTAGTACATTCTCAGGTACTCGATGTCCTCCACCTGTCTGGCCGCGGCGCTGACGGTCTTGGCTATATTGGCCGTCTCACAGTTCACGCGCCGGTTCACGGAATTGCGCATCTCTTTCAGGATTCTCATATTCTCCAGATTCATCAAAGACACCGGAGCCTCGCAGACATTCAGCAGATCCGCAATGCCCGAGCCCTCTTTCAGATACACCACATGATATTTCTTCCGGAGAATGATCCTGGCCTCAATCTCAAAGCTCTTGATCAGATCCCGCAGCAGCCGGGCCTTAGCCTCCTCCGTACAGTCGAATTCCAGATGATATCCTTTCGCAGGATCGCTCATGGAACCCACTGCCAGAAAAGCGCCCCACA
>ERZ808051.1121-NODE-1121-length-20237-cov-10.068700_pt1 | contig 20237 bp, 25 predicted proteins | sample MGYA00380199_ERZ808051 | MGnify/ENA primary metagenome ERZ808051 (study PRJEB31490, sample SAMN06133391) | mouse gut metagenome | isolation source: J11 | host: mice | place: China: Chengdu | collected 2015-05 ...
AGGATTGAACGGAAAGTATCTGCAAACTTCTTCGAGTTTTGCCCAGTTTTCATACATCATTTGATAATCGTCTGGAATAATTCTTCTCAAAATACAACGTTCTGTATCTATTATTTTTGTACCAATTTTATTCATTACACTCCTCCACAAAATACCGATTTTGATTATTGGCTTTATGATGTTAATGATTGTCAAAATATTTAAAACACACTACATAAACTATATGACTTAACAAAAAGATACCTACGGCAATCATACAACCTACCATATCTCCCTTGCATATAGCAGAATACAGGGCAAGGACAATGAAACCTATATTTGCAAATTCAGATACAAGGGTATATGCTTTGCCATTAATAAGCATGTTCCTTTCGTCCTCATCCATGATTTTAGCGCGCCCAATTTTGTGGACAAAATGTTCGAATAGAAAATCCACAATGCCATAAGCTATTAGTGCGCAGCCAGCAGAAACAACAAAAGCAGCAGGAAATCCCTTTATAAGACTTAAAGGTAAGAACAAAATACCAATACCAATAAATAAACACGCAAAAATCTTCTTACTCTTTCTCATGTCAATCCTCCTCAAAATTAAATAATTCTTCAATTTTCAATCCAAATATTTTAGCTAACTCATGTGCCAGTAAAACGGACGGATTATATTGCCCTTTTTCCAATGAAATGATAGTTCTTGAAGAAACTTTTACTAAATCAGCAAGTTGCTGTTGGGTAAGCTGTTTCTTCATTCGATATTCTCTTACATTGTTTGATAGCAGTGTAGGTACTTCTTTTTTCAAGTTTTGCCCCCTTTACATGAAATAAACTTCACGTGAAATTTATTTCATATTAGCACATGGATATACATTTGTCAACAAATTCTTGCTTATGTCACCCCGCCTTTTTCCTTGCGGTAAATCCCCGCTTCTCTGCCTTGCGCTTCTCATACCGCGCCTTTGCAAGCTCCTTTGACCGGGCTTCCTTTGCCGCCTGTTCCTCCTGCTGGCGGCGTTGTTCCTCCGCCCCTCTCCCTCATGCACGATTACTTTCTCGATAAACTCATTGAGCGTGGGCGTTGTGAGTTCGGAAAAATCCGTGTAGCGTTTCACAAACTGGATAAACTGGTCTGTTTTCAGCTTGTCGGGTATCTTGCCCGTGGCGTTGCCCTCATACAGCTTTTTCACAAGCCCGTCCAGCTCCTTGCACCGCTTCCGTGCCTTGTTGATTTTCTGCTTGCACTCCTTGGCGGAACCGCCGATAACAAGAATGCGTTTCACCATGAAGTGTTTTGTCAAGTGCTTTTTTAGTTATTGACGCAAACCCATGTTAGGAACTGTTCAGAAATTACTTGTGACAAGAACGCCGCATAAATGTTCAGCTGCGAAGAAGAAAATCGCAGGCATAGGAGGCAAAGGCATAAGGGCAATGCCTTAATGGTAAGTGAATGTTCCTATTCCCTATTGCGCTCGGAATTAGAAGATACTACAAAACTTCTTGCTGGGACATTCCAGCTATCCATTTCTGCACCTGATAATGGAACTGTACAAATAGATCATGCGTTATTTCTTACTGTCGCGGAAAATTTGATTGGAAATGCTGCTCGTTTTGCAAAAAGTGAAATTATAATATGCCTGCAACAGAAGGAAAACCTCTTGCGTCTGTCGGTCACAGATGATGGCCCTGGTTATCCCGCAGAGTTGCTACAAAACGGCCCAAAACCGTTCGGAAAACTGAATGGAGATTCCGCGCACTTTGGGATGGGGCTTTATAGCAGCCAGACATTATGCCTAAAACACGGCGGAGCACTTACGCTGACGAATAGAAAGAATCATGGCGCAATAGCTACTGCTTCCTTTCAAACAAATCGGAAACCTTGAGCAAATTTTGAGATTTTTATTTTACACTCTCCTTATACCACAAATAAGGAGAGTGTTTTTTATGAATATTGAGGTAAAAGAACTATCAAAAATCTACGGTAGCGGAGAAAGCCGTGTTGTCGCGTTGGATAAAGTCAATCTTGAAATTGCATCCAGCGACTTCATCTCCATCATGGGGCCTTCTGGCAGCGGAAAAAGTACCCTGTTGCATTTGTTGTCAGGGCTGGATAAGCCGACTTCTGGCAGCCTGACATACGATGGAAAAGACATATACAGTTTCAACGACAAAGCTCTGTCTGCTTTTCGTCGCCAGCGTATCGGTTTCATCTTCCAGCAGTTCAATTTGCTTCCCGTCTTGACCGCAAAAGAAAATATTATTATGCCGCTATTGTTAGATAAAAAGCAGCCGGATGAAGCCTATCTAAAACAGCTTACGGAATTGCTGGGGATTCAGGAGCGCCTTACCCATTTACCCCATGAGCTTTCCGGCGGTCAGCAACAACGTGTAGCGATTGCCCGCGCTCTGATTGCAAAACCCGATATTATCTTTGCAGATGAACCAACTGGGAATTTGGATAGCAAAAGTGGCAGCGAGGTTATGGAAATGCTGCAAAACATATGGAAGAAAATGGGGAAAACGCTTGTTATCATCACCCATGACAGCCGTATTGCAAGAATGGCTGACCGCCAATTTGTCATTGTGGACGGCGTTCTTTCGGAGGTGACGGCAAAATGAAATCTTATTTAGCACTTACATGGAAAGAACTAAAAGCGCAGAAAATCACAGCAATCTTGATTTTGATAGCGGTTATCATGTCTACGATCATGACAACCGTAGTCGGTCAGTCCATTGGGATATTACAATCTATGCGGATGGAGCAGGCGGCGAGTCTGAATGGAAACCGCTATGCAACCTTCCATCAGCTTAATCGAGAACAGGCGCAAAAGCTGCACGAAGATGATCGTCTGTACGATGTAGGAGATATAATCTTTGTCGGCAGTACGCCATTAGGCAGCAGCAGTTTATCTCTATACCTTCGGGAATATCACGATAACGCTCTATCTATGTATCCGTCAATCGGAACTATAAAAGAGGGACGTTTACCAGAGGCCGCAAACGAAATTGCATTACCAGAAGATAGTATCCAATATCTCGAATTAGATGTTGCGATTGGAGATACTGTTTCTCTGGATATGCGTGTGTCTGTTATGGATGGTTCTCTGCCAGAATTTGAATATTCCGGCAATTTTATATTGACGGGTATTCTTGAAAGCAGATATATCGGATATACGACCGGCACAGTTTCGGGAATTGTGGGAAACGGAACCGCAGAAAATTTACTGCCGGAAGAATATTTGCTTTATTCCACTGATTTTAAGACCCATGACAAACAAAACTTTCAGAGCATTGTTTATGATCTTGCAGCAGAGTTGAATGTAGAGGAACGGTATATCCAATACAACTGGGTTTTACTTGATGCTATCGGTATTTCGTATGACGAGGCAACCAGCAGCGACGCTGGTTCAGGCTTTCCTTTTATGTCAGTGGCGTGTGTTTTGGTAGGCGTATTGGTCTTGTTTGCAGCCGGATTGGTTATTTACAACATTCTCAAAATTTCCATTACAAAACGCATTAAAGAATATGGAACGCTTCGCGCAATCGGTGGAGAGCGAGGACAAATCTATCGTCTTGTTTCTTTGCAGCTCTTGATCCTTTGCGGGATTGGTATCCCTATCGGGCTGGTACTCGGTACTTTGTCAGCAAAGGGAGTGCTGATTGCTGCTACGAGTGTTCTCAATCCCGATATATTCATGGCAAATAGTGCTTCCGAATTAACTGCGGCCATCAGCGCGGCCAGTTCGGTGAAGATACCCATGCTCCTTGCCAGTGTTGCAGTCACGCTTTTGTTTGCTTTGCTGGCTGCTTTTCCTGCTGCCCGATACGCATCCCGTGTATCCCCGACAGTCGCTATGTCTGGGCACGCTGTGAAAATCAAACGTCGTGGAAAACGAAATCGCAAAATCTATCATTTTGAATCTTACTACGCAAGGCTGAATTTGAAACGTGGGCGTGGCAGAACACTTGTTACGATTCTTTCTCTTGTTATGAGCATTACCGTCTTTGTCGCTTTGCAAAGCTTTACCAATCTGCTTGATGCCAGTAGTTCGGTTCAGGATATGTATTTCAGCGATTATGCCGTTACAAATGAAACATTGGGTATTCCGGCGGAAGCTGTAGATACATTGAAAGCAAACGACGCAGTAGAAAGCCTTTCCACCACCAGACTTTCCGTATATATGCAAGGCGCTGGTGACGAACTTCCCTTTGAAACAGATTTGTCTGTTCAAAGCTACGAAACATTTCAGCTTGCAAATATTGACGATGGGCTATTAGAAATCTACGCACCAAACCTTTCGGATCAGGATAAGCAGGCTCTAAACGATGGAGCAGGCTGCCTCGTCAAAAATCCTATACCCTTTTCTTACGGGGATACGCCTATGGAGCACACAGAGCTTACTGTTGGTGATACGGTTCAGTTGGGAGGCAGAACACTTCGGGTAATAGCGGTGATTGATAATCCAATTTCAATCAATAATGAAGGGTTTGCCAACGGTGTCCAGATTATTGTGAATGAAGAAATATATTGCTCGCTGCTTGAAAATGACAGCTATTCAGAAATCTATCCGACATTACAGGATAGTGCTGATACAGCTTCCTTTGAAAACTGGTTGGATAACTGGTGTCGTGAATATCCGGGTACTCATTGGCTTTCTTATCTTGAAAGCAGCAACGAAATGGCAGAAAGTTTTGAACAAATCAAAATGCTTTGCTGGGCGCTGATTATCTTTATCGGAGTTATTGGTATATTGAATATCATAAACACGGTTTACAGCAATATCCATACCCGTGTCAATGAGATTGGTATGCAGCGGGCCATTGGAATGAGTGCCGCAAGCCTATATAAAACATTTCTGTGGGAGGGCGCTTATTATGGGATTTTCGCATCATTGATTGGTGCGGTGCTGGGCTATATCTGTTGCGTCTTTGTTAATGCTGCACGGACAGACACTTTACAGCTCGTTTCTGTCCCCGTTTTGGCGATTGCCGAAGCTGCGGTTATTTCCATTTTAGCTTGTTTGTTGGCAACGGCGATTCCACTGCGAAATATCTCCAAAATGAATATTGTGGATTCGATAGAAACTATCGAGTGAATCTCCGAATTTCAATATAAAGCTAACTAACCTGCCCCGCCAAACGGGGAAAGAAAAAAAACGTTGCAGGGCAGGTAGCTTCGTGCGCCTATAATGGATTTTCAGGGTACTGCGGCGGTTTTGAGTAACATCAAGGCCGCCGCTCGTTTTATCCTCATAGTGAACGACGACCCTGCCCAATGGTACGGCGGCCTTAGGAGGGAGCCGCCATGAAGCACACTGACCGCCGACAAATTCAGACGATGTTTGCACTACCGTCAAAAAAAGCCCAGCCGCTGAACCGGCCCCGTCTGGCAGCCAGTGCGAAAATTGTCACAATGTAACTGAATACCGTGTTTTTTGCGCTCGAATAGCTTTCTGCTGTCCGGGCTTTTTTATACCTGTGGGGCCGGAACATCGGGCCAACATGGCCCGAACCCTGTCCCCGGTGCCGTTCCCCGCCGCCCCGTTCAGATTTTCCCGCAAAAAAATCTGAAGACCGGGCCGACCACAAAACCGAGAACCTGTCCCATGAACAGCGGCGGCATTGGGATGGCCGGGAGTTTGACGAATACATAGTCGCCACCGAGGGCGTGGGTATCTACGGCGAAACGCCGGAGGATTACCTGTGCCGCATGGAAACGCTGGGCGAGCTGATGACCGTCCTGGACACCTGCACCGAGGCCCAGCGCCGCCGGTTCCTGCTCTATGCCCTGGATGGGCTGACCCTTGCGGAGATCGGGACGGCGTGCGGCTGCTCCAAAGTATCCGTCTATGAGAGCATTGACGCGGTTCGGAAAAAATTTTTGAGATTGTTTCCCTTATCCCAGCGGGAGGCGGACAGCGGACAAGCTGCCCGCCCCTCCCATTTTCAGGAGGTAAGCCTATGAAAACAATCAATCTGCGGTGGATTTATCCCCACTATCGGCACGACGAGTTTGCAGAGGTCAGCGACGAGGTCTGGGAGGCCATGCGGCAGGCCCAGCGCGAGATGAACAACTATGAGCGCCGGAAGGTCTACCACCGCGCCTGGTACTCCCTGGACGCATATAGCTGGGCGGAGAACTACGCGCTGGAACACGGCAGATCGCCGGAGGAAATCCTTTTGGAGCGCGAGGAACGGGCCGAGCGCGCCGAACTGATCCGGCAGGTTTATGAAGCCCTTGCCACCCTCACCCCTTTGCAGGCCCGCCGCATCCATGCCCGGTATATTTTAGGCTTGAAGGTCAGGGAGATCGCCGCGATGGAGGGCGTCAATCCGGCCCGTGTCAGCCAGTGCATTCAGGGAGGCTTGCAGCGTTTGCGGAAATATTTCGAGCGCCGGAAACGGACAGGTGGCCTATGAAAACCATCAACCTAAAAAAATACTACTACCCGATTTGTAAGAAAGACACCTTTGTGGAAGTGCCGGACGAGGTGGCAGACGCCATTGTGGAGGAAAGCCGCGCAGAGGACACCAATGACGCCAAGCAGCACTATCACTGTTACTCAATGGAACGGCTTCGGGAGGCCCTTGCCACCCTGACGCCCCGGCAGGCAAGCTGCCTTCATGCCCGGTTTTGGGAGGGCAAGCAGTTTAAGGAGATTGCCGGGGCCGAGGGCTTTACCACATCGGCGGCCATTGTCACGGTACGCAACGCCATCATCAAGTTGCAGAAATATTATATCAAGCGCGGCTGGATGGAGCCGCCAAAGGAGAAAGTGATATGCACAATGACAGCACCACCCAAGCGAAACCGAAAAAAGACGAGCGCGAAGAAGTCCTGAAGGAGATCCGGCAGCTTGAGAACCGCCAGAAGATTTTGGAGAACAAACAGCGCAACGAGGAACGCAAGGCCCGCACCCGCCGCCTGATTGAGCGAGGGGCCGTTTTGGAGGGCATTTTCCCTCTGGCCCCCGACCTTCCCGGCGTAGAGGTCAAAGCGTTCCTGATTGCCCTGTCCCATCTTCCGGGGGCGGCGGAACTGGCCGCAAAACTGCCGAAATCCAGGGACAAGCCGTAAATCCCTTGTTTACAAGGGCGCACTTATACACCGTTGCCGGTGTCGTGCGCCCTGCCGGGGGCTGCCAGCGTACTTCGTCCGCGATGGGGAGCTACACTCCCCAAACCCCTTGTGCGCCCCGCGCAGCCAGACACCCGCTTCGCGTCTGTCCGGCTCCACGGAGCCTGAATACCCCTCACCGAAAGGAAGTGCCAACCATAGATTTTTGTCATATCCCCGTCAATATCATCAAGCGCAGCGAGGGCCGTTCCGCTGTTGCCGCAGCCGCTTACCGAAGCGGGACAAAGCTGACGAATGAATGGGACGGCCTGACCCACGATTACACCCGCAAAGGCGGCATTGTCCATGCGGAGATCATACTGCCCTCCCACGCCCCGCCGGAGTTTGCAGACCGCTCCACCCTCTGGAACAGTGTGGAGCAGATCGAGAAAGCCAGGGACAGCCAGCTTGCTCGCGAGATTGAGGCGGCCCTGCCCCGCGAATTATCCAGGGAACGGCAGCTTGCCCTTATCCGGGCCTATGTGAAGGACAACTTTGTGGACAAGGGGATGTGCGCCGATTTTGCCATCCATGACAAGGGAACCGGTAACCCCCATGTCCATATCATGCTGACCGTCCGGCCCTTAAAAGAAAACGGCGCATGGGGCGCGAAGTGCCACAAAGCATACGACCTGGACGAGAACGTCCAGCGTATCCCGGACGGGAAAGGCGGGTGGAAGAACCACCGGGAGGATACCACCAACTGGAACGACAAAGGAAATGTGGAGATTTGGCGGGCGGCATGGGCGGCCTATACCAACCGGGTATTGGAGGCCGCCGGTCAGCCTGCCCTGGTAGACCACCGCAGCTACAAACGCCGGGGCATTGATAAAATCCCCTCTGTCCATCTGGGGCCAGCGGCCAGCCAGATGGAGAAGCGCGGTATCCGCACCGACAAGGGGGAAGTCAACCGGCAGATCGCCGCCGACAACAAGCTGCTGAAAGAAATCAAGACCCGCATTACCCGGCTTTACAACTGGTCGAAGGCTGAGGCCGAGAAGACGGAGGGCCAGCAGCCCAGCATGATTGACTTGTGGGAGGCCCAGCAGCAGCTCAAGAGGCCCGACACCCGCACCGGCAAAATCCGGGCTTTGCAGGAGAGCGCCGCCCTGTTCAGCTTTATGCAGGCAAACGGGATCAAGACCATGTAGCAGCTCCACGATAAAATCTCCGACATGAACAGCAGCTACTATGACCTGCGGGGGAAAATCGTCAAAGCTGAACGCCGGATTGCCACCCTCACTGAACGCGGGGAGATGTGGGCGCAGTACAACAAGTACAAGACTGTCCATAAGCAGCTTGCCAAGGTGAAGCCGGAGAAGCGGGAACTGTTCGAGCAGCGCCACAGCCGGGAACTGATCCTCTATGACGCGGCGGCCCGGTATCTGAAGGACAGCGGCGAAAAACTCACCCCCAAAGCATGGCAGCGCGAGATTGACCTGCTGACCGCCCAGAAGCAAGTGGACACCATCGACATGAAAGCCATGCGGGAGGAACTGAAAGCCGTGGAACGGCTCCGCAAGGCCGCCGACCAACTGGCCCGCCAGGAACGGGACAAGTCCCGCGACCGGGGCCGGAGCGGTAAAGGGTACGGCGTTTTGGCGACCCCTTTGCACACAGAAAAACCGCCGTACAGGTTTTTCCCATACGGCGGCAGACGGTTTATTTGCCGAACAAGTCGCTGTGCGACCCGGTGTGGGCCAGCGTCAGAACTAGCACATCATCCTCGATACGGTAAATGAGCAGCCAGTCCGGGAGGATGTGACATTCCCGATGGCCAACCCAATCGCCGGACAGATCGTGATCGCGGTTCTTCTCCGGCAGCAGTTCGCCCATCGACAGCAATGCCACGACCTGTTCCAGCAATTCGACTTTCAGGCCGCGCTTGATTGCCCGCTTGTAGTCCTTTTTGAAAGCAGTCGTGTACTTGACGGTGTACTTTGTTTTCCTCATTTTTTCAGGTCGGCAAACAACTCGTCAAGGTCATTGTAGCCCTTTACAGACGGGTCTTTTGCAATCCTTTCCGCTTCCAGCATGGCAGCAATCGTTTCCTTGTTGGGCTGTTCCAGCTTCACTTCAAAGGGAATGCCGCCCTCACGAAGCGACTGGCGCACGAAGATGTTGAACGCCGTGGATAAATTCATGCCGAGTTCCGCAAACAGGGCGTCGGCCTGTGCCTTCAAATCCGCGTCCATGCGGATGCTGATGTTTGTGGTATTTCCAGCCATAGTATCAACCCCCTTCTGCTGGTACTTTTAGTATATGCCATTTGCACGAAGAAAACAATATTTTGCACGAATATTTAACAGGAAATTCATTGAAGGAGGTCACTCTATGAAGCAGATTATTTTACCTGTCACTGTCCACCTGAATATCCGCCTGCCTCTTGCAGCCGGAACCGGTAGACGCGCCCACCGGCCCGGAGCCGGAGGCCCATGCCTGCCAGGGCTGCGGCAACTGCGGCGGGTGCGGGAAGTGCCAGCATGAAGAAAAGCAAGCCTGAACCCGTCCCCGTCATGGACTACCGCCAGTACCGCAGAGCGCGGCAGCTGGTACATGAGTGTTGCAACTATGACGGCGGCAACTGTATCGCGCTGGATGATGGGGAGGAATGTGTCTGTGTCCAGTCTATTTCCTACTCCCTGCTGTGCCGATGGTTCCGGGCGGCAGTGCTGTCGCTGGACAGAGAACTGGAAACAGCCCTGTTCCACCGCCTGGACGCCAAACGGTGCACTGTCTGCGGGGCGCTGTTCACCCCCGGCTCCAACCGGGCCAAATACTTCCCGGAATGTGCCGGGCGCATGAAGCGTATCAAGGCCCCCCAGCGCAAACGGAAACAGAGGACTTAGTGTCACGCTTTAGAGGCCGAAAACCCCTTGTAAATCAAGGCTTTTTTCGAAGGTGTCGCTGGGGGCCTGATAGATTTATCCTCTGGCCCCCAAAACGGCCCTCTAAATGCGTACAGAAGCCCATAACGAACCCCAAGGAGGAACCTATGTCAGACAACCGAAAATATTATTACCTGAAACTCAAAGAGAACTATTTTGACGATGACTCCATCGTGCTGCTGAAAAGTATGCAGGACGGTGTTCTGTACTCCAACATCCTGCTCAAGCTGTATCTGAAATCCCTGAAACACGGCGGGCGGCTCCAGCTTGACGAGAATATCCCCTACACGGCGCAGATGATTGCCACCATCACCCGTCAACAAATCGGCACTGTGGGGCCTTGCAAATCTTTCTGAAGCTGGGCCTTGTGGAAGTGCTGGGCAGCGGCACCTTCTACATGAGCAATATTGAGCTGCTGATTGGCCAGTCCTCTACCGAGGCTGAGCGAAAGCGGGTGTCGAGGCTCCAAAACAAGGCTCTTTCCACACCCCGGACAAATGGCGGACATTTGTCCGACATTCGTCCACCAGAGATAGAGATAAAGAGAGAGATAGAGAAGGGACGCCCCGCCCGCGCCTATGGCCGTTACCAGAATGTTTTCCTGACTGACGAGGAACTGGCAGACTTGCAGGCCAGCTTTCCCACCGTATGGGGCCAGTACATCGAAAAGCTGTCCGAGTACATGGCTTCTACCGGCAAGCGGTATCAGAGCCATGCCGCCACCATCCGGCGCTGGGCCGGTGAGGACGCGAAGAAAGCAGCCCCGCCCACCCGCAACCGGGATTACAGCGTAAAGGAGGATGAAACCGTATGATTAAGATTACCGCAGAAATCCGGGCGCTGATCGACAAGGCAGCCGCCGGTGTGGAGCTGGCCGGGGACGAGTACATAGACCCGGCAGACGACCTCATTCACTGTAAGAAGTACGGCGGCCAGAGGCAGACTGTTGTGCCATGCTTTGGGAAACCCGGCTACTTCATGCCCCGCTGTATCTGCCAGTGCTAGCGGGAGGCAGAGGAACAGCGCAAGGCCGCCGAGGAACGGCAGTGCCGCATGGAGCGTATCAAGCGCCGGAAAGCCCAGGGCCTGCAAGATCGCTATCTGTACAACTACACCTTTGCCAACGACAACGGCCAAAATCCCCTGATGGACAAGGCCCGAGCCTATGTGGAGAACTGGAAGGAGGCAATGCGGTGGCATTGTTGACTGACGACAACGCGGTACTGGCGCAAATAGCAGGTGCTGTATTCACTGTTATTTGTGCAATGCTGTACTAGTAGATTTATAACATTTCAATTTTATTTTCTCCAAAAATGATATGACATACTTGCTTTTAGTTTCAGAAGAAAAAGTCCTTGACAACTCGTTTCGGGATAAACCGCCCTGTGGATTTTCGTGTCCGCAACACCTTAAAAATCAAACCTTTTTAATTCCTATTGCGTAACATTCTGTTCTTTGGGAGAGGTCGGGGGCGCGGGGGCAGAGCCACCGCAAAACTTACCGACATCCGCCGAAGTAGTGCAGACGGTCTGAATACTTGGAACGGACGCAGTACGAAAATTGCTTTTCGTAATTGGATGTAGTATAATTTTCCCCAGTACAAACCGATAAATCGGAATTTGTGGAGGAAACAAATGATTCGGACATTCAAACCGGTATTGCGCGACTTATGGTTTCGAGAAAAACTGTTGTCAGATGAACAAACAATGTCTTACAACGCATATCCCTTTCGAGGATAAAGGTACTCATATGAAGCTTTTGCCGAACCAATATATCTGTCTTTGCGCTTTTTTCTCTTTTTTCCAATTCATTTAATTTCCAATTCATTTAACGGACACGTTACTTGTACCATGATTAACGCATATTCTTTCAAGGCTTCCGTTAATTGCTATAAATGCGCTCACTCGTAATTACATGGTCAACAATAACTCCATGACCGATTTTTAAAGAAACAACCCTGTCCAAGCGCATAGTTTGCAGTACAAAAAAAAACACCATCCCCAAAGCGTTCTGCTTCAAAAATAGTGCTTTCAGTGCACCGCCAGGGGCTCGAACCCTGGACACCCTGATTAAGAGTCAGGTGCTCTACCAACTGAGCTAGCGGTGCATGATCAAATCTTTCATTCGGCTTCTCTTTTCTGTGTTGCTCACCGAACAATAAATACTATATCAAAGAATTAATAAAGTGTCAACACTTTTTTCACAAATTTTTTCACTTTTTTTATCATTCCTGTCACCTGCATAACGACACCATATGTATGTGCCGTGCATCAGCAGTCCGTTGGACTGCTAAAGAAAAAGACTGCTGCCGATCGCTCTCCTCGTTTGTATTATAAGTGAAAGGCTTTTCAGATGATCAGATCACACTTGTAAGAAGGAGTACTCATGAGACAATCCTTACACGAGCTGGCAGCAATGTATCAGGACAACCTCTTTGCCGTGGCGTTCAATATATGCCAAAATACACAGGACGCGGAGGATGTGATCCAGGATACGTTTGTCCAGTATTACACGACTAAAAAAGAATTTGACAATGAGGAGCACATACGCGCATGGCTGATCCGGGTAGCGGTCAACAAGGCGAAGAATGTCACGCGGACTTTTTGGCGGCGAAACAAAGTCTCCATCGAGGATTTTACGGAAATGCTGGCATTCGAGACACCGGAATCCGAAACTTTGTTTGAAACCGTGATGCAGCTTCCGAAAAAATACCGCATCGTGATCCATCTGTATTACTACGAGGATTACTCTGTGGGCGAGATCGCAAAGATCCTGAAACTCAGTGAAAGCAATGTGAAGACCCGCCTTATGCGCGGACATGCGAAGCTCAGGGAAGTATTAAAGGAGGAGTGGGATGATGACAAATAAAGAACGGTACAAACAGGCATTTTCAACCCTCCACTCCTCCGGACAGTTCACTTTGGAGGTAGAGGAAATGAAACAGATACAAAAAAAGCACAGGAAAAATATGGCAGTCGCGGCGGCAGTCGCATGCGCGGTCGCAATCGGCGCCGGCGGAACGGCATACGCTGCGGACATCGGCGGCATCCAGCAGAAGATCTCGATATGGATCCGCGGTGAGCAGACTGAGGTCCATGTGACGGAGAATGTCGAGAACGGTTCCGGCGGCTATACGTTCACATACTCGCAGGAGGGCGGGACAAAGGATATCAGCGGCGACGGCGTAAGCCTCGATGACAGCGGCAGGGTCTATTACTACGATCAGAAGGTCGAGATCACGGACGCCTTCGATGAGAGCGGTGCCTGCAGTCTCACCCTGACACATGACGATGAGACCGTTTACCTGGAGACCACAAAGCACGAGGACGGAAGATATTCCTATGAACAGACTTCCATTCCAGGTGACGGATCCGCCCAAACCGAAGTTGTCGAGGACTCCGATACAGACACCACTGCGACTACCTTCTATGGCATCACGGACGGCAGATGATCCACACCAAAAACCCCCAGCGATCCACGACCGCCGGGGGTTTTTCTTTATTTTTCGCTGCCGCCGTAGAGCACCCTGTCGATCTCCGCGGTCAGCTTGTCCTTCACCGGCGGTTTTAGAAAATATCCCGCGGGCTTGAGCCGCAGCACCGCCTCAATATTTTCCCGGTCGTTGACGGCTGTCAGAAACATGACCGGGATATCCCGCATCTCCTCGTCGGCGCGGATCATCTCCAGCGTCATCCTGCCGTCACAGACAGGCATCTCATAATCGAGCAGGATCAGATCCGGGCGCTGCTTACCGATGGAGGTCATCGCCTGCGCGCCGGAGACTGCCACGGCGACCTCGTAGCGGTCCGAGAGCATCGCCTTCATCGTCCGGAGCATGGTGCCGTTGTCGTCCACCACCAGGATCCGCTTTTTTCCCGCGCGCTCGCTCTTCTCTGCCGCTGCCTCCTCCTCGACCTCCTGCCCGCTCACGCCAAGCCGCCTGCACACGGCTTCCATGATGGTCGTGTTCTCCACCGGGCGGATCAGGTTCTCAAACTGGCTGTTCTCGTAATATTTAAAGAAATTGCTGCTCTCCTCCTTCGTGCCGATGGTCAGCACCGGGATCTGCGCGTACTGGTCGCTCAGCAGATAAAATATGGACGTGTCAATACCGTAGGCGCCGATCAGACTGATCAAAACCAGATCCGGATCCACGATCTTTAGCATTCCCTCCGCAACATTTGCGTTCTCGGAACAAAGCTGGACATGGAAATATTGTGATAAAAACTGGTTTGTCTCCTTCACTACACTGTTCAGTTTTCCGATCAATAGTATTTTTTTCATTTCCTTCTCCTTCGATTCTCTATTCTATGTATGCCAGCTGTTCTGCCAAAGCCGCAGCGCACGCCTCCACCGCCTCCATATCGAGGCTGGTCACTGCCTCTGCGAGCTTCTGTATTCCCCCGCCGATCCGGTCAGGATATGCATAGCCCTGCAGCTGCGCCATGATCCGGTCCGCCTCGTCAATATCCATCTCCTGTACGCTGAAACGAACCATTTCCACGAGCGCCAGTATGACGGCGCTGTCCGCAGCTTCCTTTTCCGCCGTCTCCTCTATGCCAAAGACACCCTGCAGTTTCCCGCGATAGCTGCGCCACTCGCGCAGGAACACGGGCGTGACAGACACTACCACTTCTATATTACCATCTTTCGCCGCATACTCCAACAGTTTTGCGACACCGGAGAGCGGCAAAATCCCTACGGTCGCCGCGAGGCTCTTCATGGCATGCACCTGGATCCGGTACTGCTCTGTCTGTCCCGGCTCTGCGATATGGCTGTAAAATGCTTCCAGCCTGTCCGCACTGTGATCGATCTGACCATAGAATTCCCTGACTGTGTACGCTAACAGCTCCATATCCGGCAGGTGCATCCACGCGTACTGCCAGTCGAGACCGTCCACCTGGGGAAGCGTGTCCGGACCGTCCACCTGTCCGCCCGTCCCAGCCGGCGGCACAGTCTTCTCTCTGTCGGCGGCAGCCTCTTTCAACAGCCCCTCCGGCAGCCTGCTGATGATCATACTCTCGAGCTTGTCCGGCACGATCGGCTTGGAGAGGAAATCGTCAAATCCCTCGGACAGATAGTTCTCCTTTGCGCCCGACACTGCATTGGCAGTCAGCACAATGATGGGTGTATCCCTGCAGGGACAGCCGGGAAGCTCCTTTATGCGGTGCAGCGTCTCCACCCCGTCCATATCGGGCATCATGTGATCCAGAAAGATCAGGTCATATCGGTTCTTCTGCACCAGCTCGAGACACTCCATGCCGCTCTCCACATCCGTCACCTGAACAAGCGTCTCCTTCAACAGGTGCCGAAACACTTTGCGGTTGGCGGCGTTGTCATCGACGACAAGTATCTTGGCATCCGGCGCGCAGAACTTTGAGCGGTAGTCGTAATCCTCCGCGATCTGCCGGATCCTCGACTCAAAGTTTCCAATCGGCGTGCTGTCGACGATCTTCTGCTCCAGCTCAAAATAGAATTTGGACCCTTTTCCGTACTCGCTCTCGACCTGCAGCCTGCTGCCCATCAGCGAAAGGAGCTGCAGCGTGATGCTCATGCCAAGCCCGGTGCCCTCAATGCTGCGGTTCCTGTCCTCCTCGATGCGCTCAAACTCTGTGTAGAGCTTTGGCAGATCCTCCTGTCTGATGCCGATGCCTGTGTCCTCCACCTCGAACAGGAGCACCACCGTACCGCCGTCTCCGCGGCACTTCACCCGCAGCCACACCGTCCCTTCATGCGTGTATTTGACCGCATTGGTCAGTATATTTGTCAGCACCTGCCGTATGCGCACATCGTCGCCGTACAGTCGCGAGGGGATCTGCGGGTCGACCGTCACTTCCAGGCAAAGATCCTTGTGCGCCGCCCGCTGAGCAGCCATGTTCACCAGGTCGTGTATCATGCTGCTCAGATCATACGCGATCGGCACGATCTCCATCTTACCGGACTCGATCTTGGAGAAGTCAAGGATATCATTGATCAGCGACAGCAGCGTCTGTCCTGCCGTGTAGATATCCATGGCGTACTCCTTGACCTGCTGCTCTTTCGTCTCGCGCAGGATCATCTCGTCCATGCCGAGCACCGCATTGATCGGCGTGCGGATCTCGTGGGACATGTTTGCCAGAAACCTTCCCTTCGCCTCATTTGCCGCAAGCGCCTCGTGCCGGGCGTCATCCGCGTCTTTCTTGGCGAGTGTGAGCTGTGCGTTCTGCTGCTCTGTCACTTTGATCTTCTCCTCCAGAAGGCGCGCGCTGTGCTCCGCACTCTCCCGGTATTCTTTTGAGAGCTGCAGGATGTGCAGGGCTGCCATCGAGACGCTGTATATCGTCATGCCGTACTGCCCCGCCATACTGCCGTACATGCCTCCGCCGATCACATGCGCGATACTCTCCGCCGCCACGCCCGACAGCAGTGCCGCCAGGGCTGACACGGGCAGCAGCATATACAGACGTTTATTCTCATACCCGGACTGTATCAGGCTCACCATGGCAGCCGCGCAGACAACACCGATCGCGGCTGCAGACAGGATCATCATATCCTCCATATACCATACACCCAGCACCTGCAGTGCGATCTGCAGCAGCGCATTGGCACTCACACAACCCAACAGCGCCGAGAAGCGGCGCGGATATCCCGTCCGCAGATTGTGGTCGTGGTACAGCGCCAAAAACAGCGGCACCAGCACGACCAGATACTCCTGCATCACATAGGGCTCATACAAATTATAAAATATGCCCAGCGTATCTGTTTTGATAAAACAGTATACTCCCGCCGCGATCCCGGACAATCCCAGATAGACTTCTCCCCTCTGCGGCTGGCGCGTGTACCGCCGTATCAGGGCGAGCATGAACATGACAAACGCCATGAACAGCATCAGAAGACAGCACCCGATATCCGCGACACTGCCCCCCACGAGCCCGATCATGATCATGTCCCGCGTTTCGATCTGAACCGCTTCAAGCTCTGCCTCCGTGCCGGGAACAGATGCGATCAGCTCGATCCACAGTTCACCGCGCTCAAAGTAGGACGGCATGTTCACATAGTAATCGCTGCTGCCAGCCGCCTGATCCGCTGCCGCATCCAGTCCGTACTCAAAGAGGACTTCCCCGTCCAACAGGACGCGGACAGCCGCCCCTGCGGAGGAGAAAACCAGTGTCATCCCGGAAAAGTCGTGCGACAGTGTGCTCTGAAAGACAAGCATCTCCCCGCTCGCGCGATACGGCAGATCTACCGTCTGAAAAGTGCCTGATGACAGCGCATCCCGGACAAGCGGCGTCATCTCCGGCACGTCCTTGCTCGCCGGAAGAGAGACCAGGTTCCATCCCTCATCCAGATCATACACAACCTGCTGCTGCCCTGGCTCGGACATCTCCTCCCCGTGAAACCGGAACAGTGCTGCAATCATAACAACAAGTGTCAGGACAGCCGCAGCCCCTGTTAGCTTTCTCAATCTTTTCATATCAACCTCTTTTCCTGTTTATGATATGATTATAGCACAATTCTTTCTATCTTTATATGAACTTTGCACGAACTTTATACAAAACAACCTGACTTTTACACTTTTAAATGCTTAAATACTTTGGAATGTTCTAAATATAGGGCTTTTTTACAAAAATATTGTGTTATGCTTCTGTATGCTTTTTCAGATCGCGTTACACATCTAACAGAGCATGGAAGTAATTTTTTAATGCGCACTCCGGATCTACGCCTCCACACCGTAATACTGTATCTTCCAGCTGTCCTCCTGTCTGCTGAGCATACAGGTCAGATACAGGAACATATCTTCATAGCTGCTGTCCCTGAATTGCATGGAGACAACATAGTTTCCGTTCTCGATCTTTTTCTCGTCGTTATCGGACAATCCCTTCAAAGTCAGGTCACTGACTTTACCCGCGCTCTCGTAGGTTTCGATCTGCCCTTTGTAGGTGCTTGCGAGGAAAGTCTGGATGGTGTCAGCATTGCCGTCAAAGTACGCTGACGCAAACTCGTCCATGATACTGCTGATCTCCTCACAGTCCTTTGCCTGCAGGTATTCGTCGGCACTGTCATTGTTCACCGGGGCTGCCCCGAAGGATACTGCAAACGTATCTGCGATCACAGGCAGTTCCCTGCCCCAGCCTTCCTCGGCTTCAGCCGGATAACAATAGAATACACCCCACACATCGCTCTCAGTCTGTTTGAGCAGTGCATGGTTCAGCAGATCCCCTTCCTGTTTCTGCCTGCTGCCGTCCTCCTCTGTCACATAGCCATCGTCTGTCAGTTCCTGACCGACTGCCTCGATCGTTTTGTCCTCATAATGCATTACCCAGAGATGAACCTGTTCGTTCACTGCCGCTGTCCACATATCAGTGTCCGACTGCTGCCATTCACCGTCGGGCAGATAGATGGAATATCCATCGCCAACCGCGAGCGTTGCCTGCTTGTGTTCCTCTTCTCCTTCTTTCAGGAACGTGAGTGTGTTTGTACGTTCCAATGCATCAGCACCCTCAGAAGCATCATCAGCAGGCACCTGCTGCATCTGATCGTCCGTCTGAATATCTGCCTGAATATCTGTAACCAGAACATCCGTCGGCTGTGACTGGACAGACGCACTTCCTGCACTTTGATTTTCCGCGTCCGCATTTGCAGCGTCTTCCTTTGTGACAGAGCATCCTACCAGCGTCCCCAAACTGATCGTCAGGACAACTGCACAGATCAAAATAGGGATCCCGTTCTTCCTTCGATTTTTGAAAATATTGCGAAAACGTACCTTCATGATCTTTTTTCCTCCATAAAACTGTGTCGACAGTACAGCTCTCCTGCCGCACCGCCTGTGGAGCATGGACAGCAGCGCTTCCGTGTACGCTTTGCGCACGGCATAACCCATGTTCTGGGTGACTCTTTCATCGCAGGACAGTTCCATGTCAATGACAGCCTCCTTCTGCATGAGCCAGATCAGCGGATTGAACCAGTGAACGGCATTCGCTGTCACAAACAGCAGTTTCAGATAAGTATCACCCCGCTTTAGATGGACCAGCTCGTGCTTTAAGATAAAATACAGTTCATCCGGGCTGTACCCCACTTCCGGCAGGATCAGGATAGGCTTGAAAAATCCCATGATCATAGGGCTTTCAGCTTCGCGGTACTCGATCACCTGCACCGTGCGGCTGATGTGCAGTTCGCGTTTCAGATCCAGGATCTGACTGAAAATATGGTCATCTTCCGTCAATCTTCCCGTTTTCACCACCTGTCTCCTATAGTGGAAATAACTGATGAAATGTATGGATAAAAAGATCATGCCGCCCGCCATCCAGACAAACGCCACGATGTCAAGCAGTGTGATATTGATCTCAATATCGCTGTCCCCGGACTGTAAAGCATTCTGCACGGTGATCGGCGTGGTCATCTGCACCGGTATCTCGACCATGATCGGTCTGTACGCCGCCTCCGCCGAAGCGTCCGCGTTTTCTTTTTCCGATCCAGGCACGACATGCGTTCCCGCCTGTGCCAGCCTGTCGGTGATAAACTGACCGCCTCCGCCAATGGGGACCAGCAGCCGAAGCGCCAGAAATATCCAGATAAAATATTTCCATTTGGCAGCGTATCGCATGTTAAAAAGCGGTGAGAGCAGGATCAGTGCCAACACCAGCGATCCGGCAGACAGTGAAATCGTCAAAAAAGACAAAAATACCGCAGTCATCGTTCATCCTCCAATTCATCTAAAAAGTTTCTGAGTTCCTCAATGTCAGCGTCCTGGATCGCCTTATCGCTGTACAGTGATGCTATCATACTCTTTATCGAATTGTTGTACAGCTTTTCGAGAAAATGTCTGCTCGCTCCGGTCTTGTACTCATTTTCCGGTATTATGGAAGCGTACAAATTGCTTCCCGTGGAACGGTCACAGCTGACAAATCCCTTATCGACCAGCCTTGACAATGATGTCATCAGCGTGGAAAGCTGCCATTGCCTTCGTCCCTGCAGCTGCCTCAAAATATGGTTTGAAGTCACAGCGTTTCCACTGTCCCAGATCACCTGCATGATTTCCAGTTCGGCTTCCCCCAGCTTCTTTCGTGTGTTTCCCATGAATCAATGCCTCCTTATACGTTTGTATAATTTATTATACGACCGTATAGCATCGCTGTCAAGCAGGGATTTCTCATTTTTCTGACCGAATGGAGTACTAGAGCGTGTTTCAAAAATGCTTTCTGCCAGATGTGCGTCACAGTTTGTGGGAGATTTGTGCCGAATGAAGGAGGCATAGCGGGCTATGT
>ERZ808051.1123-NODE-1123-length-20206-cov-4.666650_pt1 | contig 20206 bp, 16 predicted proteins | sample MGYA00380199_ERZ808051 | MGnify/ENA primary metagenome ERZ808051 (study PRJEB31490, sample SAMN06133391) | mouse gut metagenome | isolation source: J11 | host: mice | place: China: Chengdu | collected 2015-05 ...
ACACTACGCTTCTCTGGCGCATTTTTCCGGTTACATCCTCCTCTTTGTTTATCCCCTTATTATTCATCGTCAGGGCACGGAAACTGCCTGTGGTCCGCGTCATACTCCGCAATCAGCCGCACCACCATGTTTGCAAAGACCTTCGCGCCGTACTCCTGCAGATGCGCGTTGTCCGAGACCCCTGCCGCATAAGCGCCCTTTGGATACTCGCCCTCCGCCGCCCAAAGATATAGCTTTTTGCTCTCGGCCTCGCCTATCTCATTTAAATAAGCGGTACTCCGCTCCGCCAAATCCAGCAGCGGAATCCCCTTCTCCCCGGCAAGCTCCATCATTTTCTGCCGATAATCATCAAAGCAGATCGCAAACTTTCCTTCCGCATCCATACATCTCATGGTTACGGGCGTTACAAACACGCACTGCGCCCCCCGTCTCTCGCAGGCGTCAGCATACCGCTGCAGAAAGGCGGGATACTCCTGAGTGGAAATATAACGGTTTGGGCGCATTTTATTATTATCGTTGTGCGCAAACTGTATAAGCATAAAATCTCCGGGGCATAGAACCTCAAGCGCCTGGTCAAGCTTTCCCTCGTCATAAAAGGAACGGGCGCTCCTCCCGCCGATAGAGCGGTTTTCAACAGCAAGCCCCGGCAGCTCATAGGTCTTTGCGGCGCCGTAATCGCTCCCCTCCGCACGATATTCCCGGACCTGCTCCGCTCCGTGAAAGAACTGGTAAAACACCTGTCCCCACCCTGTCTGCGGATAAGCACGCTCCCCATAGCTCTGCACGGTAGAATCCGAGATCAGAAACACATGGGGCTTTTCCCTCTTTCCCTTCGCTTCCTCCGGAACAATATCAAAATCCTTAATATACACATCGCCTTCAACAGCTTCTCCGTGAATGTCGGGCACCGCCCCCGCCGCAAAGCGCAGCGCAAAAGAGCCGTCCGTCATGCAGGCGGTAAAGCAGACCTCCTTTTCCTCCCCCGGCTCCACGGTAACACGCTCCCGCTTAACCACATTATTCAGCCGTATATGACAGTCATACGCCTGCCCGCCGGGATTGGCAAGCACCGCCCTTACCAGATAGTTGCTGCCCTCCAGGCTTGTCGTAAGCTCTGTGGTCTCCTCGTAATAATAAATGCCAAAGCCGGTCTCCTCTATTTCCTGCCATACGCGGCTATGCAGCCTTAACAGTCCTCCCTGCCTCTCCAGAAAGCTCTCTCCCTGCCGTATTTCGGGAACTCTCGGATAATACACGCCGTCCACCCAGCCCGCCGCCTTATCACGATATAAGACATCCCGAAAAATAATCGATTCGTACATTGCCCTTCCTCCCCACAATCACACCGATGTCCCTGCTTCTATGCAACACCTGAAATCAATGTGAAGTTCTAGTAATTCTCTTTACATTTCACTGTAACATATTCCTGAACGCTTGTACAAGGAATTGTGAAAATATTTTGCCGGAAAATCCCTGTTTTTTGTATACCAAAAGACGCAGAAAAGCCTTCTGCTCTCCTGCGCCCTCTCAATGCGTCATTCTCACATACTGTTCATACCTTTATAGCAAGCATTCTTAACTCTACATCATTTTTCATATCCATTATTTCAAATGATATCCATTATTTCAAACGTATTATCGTTCTTCCAGGCATGGATAAATTATTCCAGCCACGATATCATCCATAAACCTGCTTATGATATCTTCTGTTCGATTTCCTTGACCTGGCTCTCCAGCATTGTGCCCCTGATGGAAAGCATTTCCACCTCGTTGCTGGGCTTCATGGCCTCATGCAGGTTTCTTGACAAATCCAGATGCCCCTCGGCAATACGCCGGATATTAGGAATGATCTCATTCTCAATCTGCAGCCGGGTCAACTGCATTTCTTCCTGCAAAAGATCGATTTTTGTTTCCAGCCTGCCTATTTCGGTGTCGATCTTCTCATCCAGCCTATCGATCTTCGCCTCCAGCCTGCCTATCTCAGTGTCGATCTTTTCATCCAGCTTGTCGATCTTTGCTTCCAGCCTGCCTATCTCAGTGTCAATCTTTGCCTCCAGCCTGCCTATCTCGGTGTCGATTTTCGCCTCCAGCCTGCCTATCTCGGCGTCGATCTTTGCCTCCAGCCTGCCTACCTCAACATCAATCTTCCCATTGAGATTATCGATCTTCACCCCCAGCTTCCCCAATTCCTCTAAAATCAGCCTGGTTTCATCACTCATTCAAATACCTCCCCATTTGAGTTTTGTCCCTGACTTGCAGCACCCTGTACCGGAAAAGGATTTTTCCCCGCTAAACGAGATCCTGCTGCGCCTTCCCCGTAACCCTTCATTCACATTGGGGCTGCCACTCCGAGACGGTTTTGTCTTTTGTGCCATATGTACCAAAAATGCACATGCCAATTAATATTGATGAGCTTATTTTGCATATTACCATGCGCTTCAGCGCACATGGAATCAAAAGTTGACATAATGCATTTCTATGGACACAATGTTTCTTTTGTGTAAGTATTATACCACGTACAAATAGTAATGTCCAGACTTTTTTTTGCAAAATACAAAAGAATTTATACTATCTATATATCTCGTAAAAAGACCTCTGCCATTTCCGACAGCCCATACCGGGATATCAGCAGCTCCAGGCCGGATTTTATTTCCTCCCGGCTGAAGTTATGCTTCTGTAAAAACACATCATCCTTATCATTCAAATAAGAATAAAACAGCAGCGCCAGCTTCAGATCCGCGCTTCCCCCATCCGCCGCCTCGAGAATCCGGTTCTCCGCCTCGTTGATTTCCCCGCCGTCAACCATTACAAGCAATTCGCTTAAAAGCCCCTGTCTTTCCTCGTCCTCCAGCAGCTCCGCCGAGGGATTGTCCGTTTCAATGCGAAAGACCAGCTTCAATATCACCCTGACCAGTTCCTTAATCACCCGCATAATATAGTCCTGCTCAAACATCAGCACACCTCCGTTTCCGCTGTAAATAATCCCTGCCGCAACCGCCTGGGACTCTGACGGGCCTTAGACCGTTACGCCTTTTCTTCCGGAGCTGCACATGCCTGCCGCCCTGCCCGTATCTCCCCGAGCATGCTCTCCGCAAATTCCCGCTCCAGCTTCCCGTCTGCCCGCATGACCCGGACAGGATCACCTGCCTCGCCGACGCCATCAGCCCTCCCGGCGTCTTTAATCCCCCCGGCGACGCCTGCCCTGTAGGAAGCCAACGCTCCCAAAATAAGTCCACGATATCTGCCGGATAAGTTTTGAAGCCCCCACTGGCCGCCCTCTGCCTTTGACAGACACCTCCCTTCTCTCAGGAAGGCTGCCGTCCTGCACAGATTAAGGACCACATACACAAAATCGCCCTGAATATCCTCCACCGCATTTTCCACATCACACCAGATACTGTCCAGATAATCCTCTTTCGGCACCTCTCCGAAGACATCGGAAACCGCCTGGCCGTACAGCGTGATCCCGCACCTGTTGATGACCGAAAAATGCGCCGCCAGGTCTCTGTCCCTGCCCTTCATGTTTTTGATATAATGCTCCGGGCTCTCCAGGTACCGTCCCAGGTGCACCGGTGAAAAATGCAGCTCGTACGGCGTGGGATAGACAAAGGGCTTACAGTATTTTCTGTTTACAATACTCAGCTCAAGCCCCTTTGCCGGCGCCCGCTCATTGAGCCGCACCACCTGTTCCATAAACCACAGCCTCTGCCTGTCCGAAATTTCACCCTCGGTAACAACGATAATGTCGATGTCGCTTTTCTCCGGATTGAAGCATCCCATCGCCATGGAACCGTGCAGATAGATTCCGGTCAGACGGCTTTTTAACCCGGCGGATTCCCCTTCTGCCGGATATGCCCCGCTGTCAGCTCCGATAACCTCTCTGCACATATTCACAAAATCATTTAACAGCTCCTGATATTCCATCATTCATCCCCCGGCTTCCCCCTTTCATCGCCCGGAAGCCTCCGCTAATCCAGTATGGTCTGCATGTCAAGAATCCTCCAGCCGCCCTCCACATAGCCGTAAACGCAGCGCGTGTGGGTAGTGTCGATCCTCACGGTCTTTGTGTTAAGGACAATCCGTTTGTCAAAGTAGATCTCGCAGGAAAACAGCTGGTCCGAATACTTTATATAATTGGAAACTTTCTCGTTTTCAAAGGTGGGAGCGGAGTGGGCGCTGTACATCCACATATCCTCCCTGCGATAATTATCGGCAAGCTCCAGGTAATAAGAATCCTTCGGAAACATATCCGCAATGGGAGCCACACTGTTACGGCATCCCGGCAGGTCACGGGAAAAGAAATTGGTATAGCGCTCCGCATTCTCAAGTACCTGTGCCTCAAGCTTCGGGTCCATCCCGGAGACGGGGAAAGCATCCACGGTTATCTGCGTGTGCCCCTCCTCGCAGGTCTCATTATATTCCACAATAGCCCCGGAAGCGTCCCGGACCTCCGTTACAGGCTTTTCATACAGCCCCTCCACATGATATTCAACGATTCGGGGCACCTCCACATATTCCCCGGCATACCGGAGCTCCTCCGGTATGCCGGCATTTCCGGTAAGCTCGTCCTTCCCAAGAGCTTCGCCGTTGACCAGAACGGTCCAGCCCTCCGGCACGGTGACGGTAACGCTCTCCGCCGGAGCGGCGATCAAAGGCTCTGCCGACGCCACCTCCCATTCGCACAACGTCAGTATAAACATAAGCGGCCTCGAGGAAGCCTCCCTGAGGGTAAGCACACCCACGGGCGCCTCATCCGCATATAGCCTGTATACCGGCGCAGATACATCATAGCTTGCCTTATCCTGCCGCCAGACAAGCGTTTTCCCTCCGACGCTTTTATCGTAATAGGACGCTATGTCTTCTGCCGATTCAAAACGTGTGGGGGCTTCTCCCACCCTAAATATACTGCTGAGGCCCACGCCTGCCAGCCCGCTTGTCAGTTCTTCCACAAAATACTCCGGCTGAGCCGCCTCATACCGGTTCAGGCATTTATGTACATAGCCGATTACAAAAATCCAAAAGGCAATACATGCGGACAAAAAGCACAGATAACCGATCAGGAAAACCGGAACCCTTTTCTTCTTCATGGCTGCTCCCCTCTCCTCTCGACCACATACGCCGTAGGCAGCTTCCAGGAGGATGTGGAATAGTACAGAGTGACGCTGGTCATCTCATATGCCCCGTCATAATACATGGCGGATGAGCTTCCTCCGTCCAGATTTGCCGCGTTCACCGCCCCGTATTCCTGCATAATGGCAATAAGATCCGCCGCCGTCGCCCCCAAATGCCCGGAAGCCCCTCTCCCGTCTGTCACCAGCAAAAGCACGGCGCCGTCCTCCCTCTGTCCGATTGCCGTCCTTGGATTGGCCCCGCTCCCGTTTCCGCTGATTTCACGGGCTTTTCCGTTGATGAGCAGCTTGGTAAAATGATTGCTGTTGCCCTTTTCGTCCTTAAAGCTGACGGCGTCGCGGATCTGCTCCTTCTCAACCATTTCCTCCACCTGCCCCACCGTCATATTGCCGATATCCTTTATTACAAGGATATTATCCCTGTTAAAGCCTATCATTACGTCTCCTCTTTGAGGCAGGTTGTATTGGATCTGCCCTTCACAGACCACCAATCCTTTGGGCTTCCCTCCCCAGTTGCCGCTTGAGTAATACTCTCCCCCGTTGATTCCCGCCAGATAATTTCCCTCCGTCACCAGCTCGCCGAGAGTTCTTCCGTCCTTGCTGTGTTCGTCGTCCGACCAGGGATAAATCGTGGCAAGCTTTATCCGGGAAGGGTCCTGTACGATCATCAGCTTTGCCATATAGGTACGCCCTGCCAGCTCCACGATCTGTATTCCGTCTGTTTCCCCGCCGAATTCTCCGTCCGCGGTTCCGTCCTTATCCCCGCCGGCACTCTCCGCGCCGGGCAGACCCGAGCCTTCCGAATCCGATCCGCCCGCGCCGCTGCCATCCTTTCCGGGCTGACCCGCCACGCCGGGAGACTGCACCGAGATCATTCCGGTATTCACATCTTCGTCTATCTGTACCATGCTGTTCTCATTGGTGATGGCAAGGATCTCCTCGTCCGTAAAATACCATGTGGCCAGAAACTTCAGCGCCCCTGTCTCCAAAATGGTGGATACGAACAGATTTTTTGCGGCCCTGGAGGTTCCGTGGCATATAACCCACAGCGTTGAATAAGCGCCCACAAAGGTTACTGCTGCAAAGGTGACAAGCACAAGCAGTATACGTCCGATCACCTTAAACGCGCCGGACCTTTGCTTATGCCGCCCGTCATTGTTTTGCCTATGCCGCCCCCGGGAGCCCCTTGTGTCGATTTTTTCATCGGCTTCACCCGTATTGTCCGTTATATTTGCTCCGTCTAAATCGTCTAAATCGATCACTTCCATCGCCTGACCACCCTGTTTACTTCCTTCTCATCTTCAAAATCAGCCATGTACCCAGCCCCGCTGAAATAACCGCTGCCGCCGCTATAATAATAAACAGCCTGCGCCGTGCGGTTTCCTGCTCCAGGCGCAGGGCTTCCGCCTCCAGACGCGCCTGCTCCTCCCTGGCCAGACGCTCCTGCTCCTCTCTCGCCAGACGTTCCTGCTCCTCCCTCTCAAGGCGCTCCCGCTCCTCTCTCGCCAGACGCTCCTGTTCCTCTTTCGCCAACCGTTCCTGCTCCTCCCTCTCAAGCCGTTCCTGCTCGCTGTAGATCACAATATTTTCCAGCATATCGTTTCCCGTGTCATAACCCACATTTGTCCGATACAGCCCAAACTCCGCACAGCTGTGCTTGTAGTCATCCGACACATAAAAAGACCATCTCTGTTGGGAAACATGCTTTTTATATGCCTCCTTCGCCACCTCCAGGGCCGTCTGTCCTCCCATGGACTCAAGCGGCGTGCGCAGGTCCAGCCTGATGCTATTCTCTCCATACAGATGAAAGTACGCCTTGGGGGTATCCCAGGCTCCATAGTCCAAAAAGCTCTCCGAATCCGTCCTGTAAGAGCTATCCGCCGCATTCTCCAAAGCCTGGGCGGCGGCGCTTGCAGTCAGCATGTGAAAACCATGCCCGTACTCGCCGTTGAAATCATGGGTCACCACCACCTGCGGCTTAAACCGGCGTATCACATCCGTCAGGTAATCCACTGCCGCCTGATAGTCATACTTTTTCTTTGCATCCGCCAGATCGTTGCAGTAGACATCCCTGAAATTTCCGCAGACAGGATAAAAGCGAACGCCGTCCGCCCACAGCCCGTCCAGCTTCTCATGTTCCCTCACGCTCTGATTGGTACTGCGGAACTCCGTCATATAGACCACCTGCACTCTCGCTCCAAGCTCCGCGCCATAGGTAGGGGCAATGCCGCCCATATACAGAATCTCGTCGTCGGCATGAGAGGGTATCAGCATAATGTCGGCGCGCTCACAGGGCGGCGCCCAAATCTGTACGTCGTCCGGCACCGACTCGTCCGTAAAAATCCTCACCTCATTTTTATACAGCCTCATCTTCTGCTGGGGCAGTAAAACAGTCACCGTCTGGCTGCTCTCGGGCAGGAGAATAAACTCGTGCAGAAATCCGTATTGCCCGCATTCTATGATGCCTTGATCCGTCTTGATCTGATAAGGCACGACCGGATCGTCCCACTTTATGTATAAAGCCCCTATTCCGCTGCCGTCCTTTGCCGTGACGGTAATGGTATTTTCACTGCTGTCCGAGACGATCACCGGGGAAAGCTCCTCCGCCGATGCCCTCAAGCCGGGAAACAACAATAACAAAAACACAAAAATGCCCGGTAAGACAGCTCTTGTCATTACCGTTCCTTTAATTACCGATATTTTCATAACTATAAGCTTCATTACCAAAATTTTCATAGCCAATATTTTCATAGCCAATATTTTCATAACCAATTTTTTCATAACCAATTTTTTCGTAATGAATATTTTCTTCAGCGGCATGTTCATATCTGTTGTTTTGCAGCCGTTCCTTAAGCAAAAGCGATCCGTATCTGTTTTTACCATATTTTAAATAATTCCTCCCGCCCCGGAAAGCACCCCCGGAGCCTCAATGCTCTTTACCACAATCCCATCCTAAAATACCACAACTGCCAAATAAATCAATACTGTTATTTTTTTACGACCTGTGCTATAATGTTGACACGCAGGTCCACCGTGTCAACTTCTGATTCCATGTGCGGCAAAGCGCACAATATTATGGTCTAATGTTGACACGCAGGTTCGCCGTGTCAGTTCCTGATTCCGTGTGCGCCAGGACCCACCCCAGTTCTCTATTTTACATGATGAGGTAATTTGAAATGAATGATTTTATAAAAAATATGTCCGTAATTCTGCCCTCCTACAAGCCTGACGAAAAGCTGCTGACCGTACTGGACGGCCTGGCCGAGAAAGGCTTTTCGGATGTTATCGTCGTAAACGACGGCAGCGGCAGCGGCTACGACGGGCTTTTTGAAAAGGCGGCCGCCTTCCCCGGGGTCACAGTGCTCACTCATCCGGAAAACAAAGGCAAAGGACGCGCCCTGAAAACCGCTTTCGCCTATTGTATCGAAAACCGCCCCGCCTGCACCGGCGTCATCACCGTTGACGGCGACAACCAGCACCACCCCGACGATATCTTTGCCTGCTGCCAAAAGCTGTCTGAAAATCCCGGGCAGCTCGTGCTGGGCGCAAGAAGCTTCTCCTCTGACCAGGTTCCCTTCAGAAGCCGCTTCGGCAATGTGATGACCCGCGGCGTCTTCCGCTTTGCATGCGGCATCCGGATTACGGATACCCAGACCGGGCTCAGGGCCATCCCCGCGCAATATCTGCCTCTGATGCTGGAAACCGCCGGAGAACGCTACGAATATGAGACCAACATGCTGCTGGAAATGAAAACCAATGAGATTCCGTTTACGGAGGTAACGATCCGCACCATCTATCTGGACGATAACGATTCCTCCCACTTTAATCCGCTGAAGGATTCCATTAAAATATACCGGACTATCTTTGCCTTCCTTGCAAGCTCCCTTGCTTCCTCCCTGCTGGATCTTGGGCTGTTCTTCCTGTTTGTCAGCCTTCTGGCATATTTTATGCCCGAGAGCTTATGGAATGTGGTCGCCGCCACCGCCGCCGCAAGGGTCTGCTCCTCCCTGTTCAACTATCTGGTCAACAGCAAGAAGGTATTCCGCTCAAAGAACAGAACCTCGCTGGCGCGCTATTATGTGCTCTGCATCCTGCAGTTTGCGGCATCCGCCGGTCTGGTCTCCCTGGGCGCCTTTCTGTTTCACGCGGGCAGCGTGGGGAAAACCGTTATCAAGGCCATCGTGGACATCCTGTTATTTTTAATCAGCTACCAGCTCCAGCGGGAATGGGTCTTTAAAAAATGACCCATTCGGTCTTATTGAAAGGCGATGCCGGACACCTTCCACGCCCCGTCTATTTTTACAAAATATACATGCAGGTCAGTGACAAGCATCTCCGTCTTTTTTGAGTAAGGAACATACATATATTGCTCAAGATACACCTGCGCCGAAAAGGCATCCTCCGAATAGACGATAAAATCCTTTATCTCCTGATTCTTGACCTCCGGCTTCAGATGATAGTCAAACCATTCTCTCTGATTCTTCTTAATACCCTCCAGCAGAGGTGACTTCTTCGGAAAGTACTTATCCAGCGAATTGTACGCCGCGTCGTTGGACACATACATGGCATAATCCGTCACCACTTTTATCACGTAATCCTCCACCGTATCCTGAAAGAGCTTATCCCCGCCAAAGGCGGCCTTATAGCAATGCTCGGTCTCATTATAACCGATATCCACCCTCTCTCCCGCAGCATTTACGCCTGAGAGCTCAGGTTCCCCGTAAAACTGCCCCAGATCATACCGGTTGTAAGAGGGAATCTGCGTATAAGCCTCCAAATACTCCTCCGCAGTGCCCCGGAGCCCGCTTTCCTCCATTGCGTCCTCCGTCACGGGAATCCCGTTGACTGTTACGGTCACAGTTGAAGGGGCAAGCAAAGAATATTCCTTCCTGGGCAGGGGCAGAAGCTCGATTCTGTCCGTCTCCCAGAGCGGAAGACCATAAGCCGCCGTCTGTGCCTTTTTCTTAAGCCGTACCACCGCAAAGGGAACCTCGTCCGCCGTGACCACATAGACAGGCCTCTCCTCGATATGCTCCCCCGCCTTCGTCCCAAAATCCATGTTCTTTCCCGACAGGTAATCGTTTATAAAATCCGCCAATTCTTTCCTGCCCTCAAAAGGCCCAAGCTCCACAGGCTCCGCCTGCTCCAGAATCCGCTCCGCGTCGCCGGAGGTAAAGACCTGCATTACCTCGTTTTGATAAAGCAGAGGACGAGTCTCCTCAAACACTCTTTGGTACTCCTTCAAAAATCCATAAAACCATATCAGGGATACCGCCAGAACTACAGTCAGCAAAATGCTCCAGACCAGCAGAAATATCCAATACCCTCTGCCCCTTTTTTTCTCTCTTGTCCTCACCGTGATCTCCTATCTTTCCACCACAAAAGCTGTAGGCATATCCCTTGCGCCCTTGATGGAACAGTTATTTAAGATTTCCTCCCCCTCGTATGCCATGGAGGAGGACATCCCTCCATCCAGGTTTGCCGCGTTCACCGCGCCAAAGTCCAGCATAATCTCTATAAGGTCCAGATAGGTCGCCCCCAGGGAAGATGTCTGCCTGCCCTCGATAACCAGCAGAAGCACCGCTCCGTCCGCTCTCTGACCGATTGCCGTTCTGGGATTTAACCCGCCTCCCGTGCCGGTGGTGGAAACCGCCTTGCCGTTCACCACCAGGGCGGGACCGAAGGTTACCGCATCCCTGAAGCCCTTGTCCACGGCCTCCTGCCCTGTCATCTTCCCGCAGATAAACACGTTGTTTTTGTCAAAGCCGTAGATATTGTAGGTCTTGTCCAGCTCCCCGTACACCAGCTTACCCTCTGAAAAGACAATACCCTCCGGCTGCCCTCCCTTTCCGAAGCCGTTGTCGTCATTATAGCGCCCGCCATTGACGCCTGCCACAGCGTCATACTTGTCTATAATTTCCAGCAGGGTCAGCCCCGCCTTGTTCTTGTCAAACTCGTCGCAGATGCCTACCTTTACTCTGGAGGGGTCCTTGACAATCATCATCTTTCCCTTGTATAAAGCGCCTCTTACATCCACGATCTCAATGTCCGGGCTTTCCTCGTCCGTATCGCCGGGCTCCTCGGTAAACGTGAAAAGGTCCGTATCCGTGTTGATTTCCCCAGCCTCCACCACATTGGAAGCCATAATCGCCGCTACCTCCTGATCACTCAGAAAAATATCCGCAAGAAATCCCGCCGCGCTGGTTTCCCTCACCGACGTGACAAAGAGATTTCTGATCTGCCCCGAGGGTCCCCTTGACACCATATAGATCATCACAAGAAAACCTGCCGCCAGGAGAGCCAGCGTCACAAATACCCACAAAAACAGCTTCCCCGTTATCCTTAAAAATTTTTTCACATTAACCTCCACGCCGCGGCTTTGCTGCGACTCAAATTCCTATAACAAAACCAAATAAAAAGCTACAATAAATATTCCAACAAGCAGCGCCTCAAAGGTTCCGTTATCCTTATCCTGTACCACGGGCATTATACAACAGCATTCAAAAAAAGTAAAGGAAGAAATGCCTCTAACAGTCTGAGGGCACATCAGGGGCCGCCTGGCCCTCCAGAACCCAGACATGCTTGATCTGCGCCGCTATCTCCCCGTATGTCCAGTGCCTCATGCTCCTTGCCACACAGTTGGGATCGTTTATCATAAAGCCCTCCTCGTCATAACCGTAGATCACTATAAAATGACCGCCCGCGGTAAAGTCCCCCGGCCTCATGGAGCAGATGACAATTTTTCCCTGGTCCAGGGCCGCTTCAAGCGTCTGCTCCGACCACATCGGTTCGCTTACCTTTACGCCGTATTTCTCCGGCAGATCTGTGAGAAGCTTCCACGCGGTTCCCGCGCCCGGCACATAATAACCGCTGGCCATGCTGTAGGCGGCAACACTGTCAGGAGTGATGCCCGCGTTCCCCGTCAGGTAATAAAGTGCCATGGACAGGCAGGTGGGACCGCAGCCCGAAAGCCCGATATTGCTGTTATCCCCGTATTGCACATATCCCCACCTTGGGTCCCACTGCAGAAATAACGGAAATTTCAAAGCAAGCTCATCCTCTGAAAACCCGCCGGACGCACTTGCAGTATTTCCCGTATAGCCGCTGACGAAGCCCGCCATCTCCGGGTTATTCACCAGAGCCTGCAGCATATTTTCCGGATATACAAAGTAGCTGCCGTAAATTTGCGCGATGAGTTCATCCTCCTGTCCAAGCTCGTTCAGCCTTAGCATGATTTCCTCAAAGCTGCGCAATTGAGGCGTATCCACCTGGTCCAGCCTCCACTGCGCCCCATAGCTGCCCTTGGCGATGGCCTGCTCCCAGAAGCCTTCCGGCAGCGGAAAAGCATCCTGCTCGTCAGGCTCGTCGTCTCCTCCATATTCTTCCAGCAGCTTCTGCAGCTCCGGCTCTATGTCCGCATAGTCCAGGGCGTCAAATCTGCCCCCCGCAAGCCTTCCCTCCTCTGCCCCGGAGGTCAGATAATGATATACGTATGCGTCCCAGTCATCGCCGAATGCCTCATTCAAGTCCCGGTATGTATCTCTGTATGTAAAAACGTCGATGAAGTCGTTCATGACCCGCCCCTCGCTCAGGCCATGATCGGCAAAATGCTGCCACAGCGCCTCCCTGTCATAGCCATGCGCCTCTTTTAGGTCAGGGTACTTGTCCGCATAATAATGCTCATCGAACACGTTTTCCATGATTCCCGCGCTTACCCGCGAGCCTCCGTGCAAAAAGCACAAGCCCGTCAGGCTTACCGCCCCGGCAAGCCTGATAAATCTGACAATATTCTTTCTCTTTTCAGCTTTCCTGTTCTTCATCTTCCTTTTCCCGTTTTTCCTTTCTTTATGGTCCCCTGTATCTCCGAAATTTTACCAAATTCAGAGCCATCATTCATCCGCAAGCCCAATGCCCTTGCCTTCCGAATAAATAATGGCTCTGAATAAAATCGTAATATGACGATTCCCCGCGGCAGCTCCGGCCCCGGTTTTACACGTTAGTATCTATTGCGACGCCCTTGATATCCTCTTCCACCAGCGCCATCTTATTCATTATATTCTGGACCTCCTGCTGGATCTCCTCCTGTTTTTCCGCCAGGTTTATCATTTCGTCTACGGGCATATCCTCCATGAGCTCCTCCAGCTCATTCCTATCCTCTTTACGCTTCTCGATCAGTTCCTCCTGCTCCTCTTTCTTTTCCTTGATTTCTTCCGCCTTCTCCTCTCTTTCCTCCTGCTCCTCGTCCACATGCTCCCTGGCATCCTCCACCAGCATTCCCATGATCTCCTGGCCTGCCGCCTGCTTGATCGCCTCCGCCTGCTTCTGTGCGTCCTCCATGTGGTGGTACTTCAGCCGCTCCAGCTTGGTGCCGCGGATCACGGCATTCTCAATGAGAACCTGCCGTTCGTTCCGGTCCACCACCTCCTGCTCCGTTCTGATATGCTCGTCCAGATTCAGCTGCTCCTTCTGGTAATCGCTTAAGCCTCTCCTGTCTATCTCGTCGCACCTGAGCATTTCCTCCTCCGAAAGGGAACCTCCTCCCCTGGCTGCGGCATTCCTCTTTCTCAAAAGTGCAAGCTCCTGCTCCTCCTGGCTGTCCCCGGCAATACCGTAAGCCTCCTTAAGCTTATCCTGCTGCCCCTTAAACCCGGCAATTCTGTCCTGAGACTCTTTGGTGGACTGATTCAGCTCCCGGATACGTGCCCTTCTCTCATTCAGGTCGTCGTCGATGGCACGGTCCCCGTCCCATGCTTCCTGTACCACCTTCATCGCCTCCCTCTGAGCCTGCTCCTTTTTCTGCCGGATGCGGTCGCGTACAGGCATATCCCCCTGAAAATTCCCCGCATACACTATGCCGTTCTTCTGCGTATCCTTCTCCTGCCGCGCTTTGTCGGGTCTCTCTGTCCCGGAAGCCTGCCCCGTCTCCCCCGCAAAAACGGTTATGTTTCTTTCTATCTTCATACCGATACCCAAACCTTTCCGTGCCCTGCGAATATTGAACCGCAGGCACAATTCCGTGTATAAAAATGATCAAGCCCATAAAACAAAAAGCCAATAAACCCTATATTTGTTTATCGGCTTTTTATATGAATTATATAATACCTGACGGCAATTCATGACATTTTTTAGGCGTTTCAAGCCGGCTCCGTTACCGTCATATCAGCAAAGCCATTTGTCAGCCTGCAAACTGGCTGTTATAAAGCGCCGCATAAAATCCGCCCTTCGCCAGCAGCGTCTCGTGGCTGCCCTGCTCGACGATATTGCCGTCCTTCATGACAAGAATAATGTCCGCCTCCTGAATGGTGGACAATCTGTGCGCCACGATAAAGCTGGTTCTGCCCTCCATCATTTTTGCAAACGCATTCTGGATCTTTAATTCGGTACGGGTATCGATGGAGGATGTGGCCTCGTCCAAAATCAGCATGGGCGGCAGACAGAGCATCACTCTCGCTATACACAGAAGCTGCCTCTGCCCCTGGGACAGGCTGCCCCCGTCCTCCGTTATCACCGTGTCATAGCCTGCGGAAAGCCGCCGTATAAAGCTGTGAGCATGTGCCGCCTTGGCCGCCGCGATAACCTCCTCGTCTGTGGCTTCCGGCTTTCCCATGCGTATATTGTCACGGATGGTCCCGGCGCGGAGCCATGTATCCTGCAAAACCATACCGTAATTGGTGCGCAGGCTGCCCCTGGTCATCTCCCGGATATCCGTGCCGTCCACCTTAATGCTTCCGCTGTCCACATCGTAAAAGCGCATCAGAAGATTGATGACCGTGGTCTTGCCGCAGCCCGTAGGCCCTACGATCGCCACACGCTGTCCGGGCTGGACCTCCAGGTTAAAGCCCCTGATCAGCTCCTTATCCGGCACATAGCTGAAATTAACATCCTCAAGCCTCACATTGCCCTGTGCCTTCTCCAGGACAAGCGCCGTATCCGAATCCGGAAGCTGGGGCTCCTCGTCTATAAGCTCAAAAATCCGGGCGGCACAGGCAAGGGCATTCTGCAGCTCCGTCACAACGCCGGATATCTCGTTAAAGGGCTTTGTGTACTGATTGGCATAGCTTAAAAAGCAGGTCAGCCGCCCCACGCTGATGCCTCCCTTGATTGCCACAAACGCCCCGAAAATGCCCACACCCGCATACACAAGGCTGTTGACAAACCGCGTCGCCGGGTTTGTGATCGACGAGAAAAAGATCGCCTTCAGGGAACAATCCTTCAGCCTGCCGTTGATCTCGGCAAACTGATTCCTGACGGCTTCCTCCCTGGAAAAGGTCTTCACAATCTTCTGGTTCCCTATCATCTCCTCGATCAGAGATGTCTGCTCCCCTCTGGTCTCCGACTGAAGCTTAAACATGGAATAGGTTTTTGTGGCGATAAACCTTGCCACCAAAAACGATACCGGGGTTATGCAGATTACCACCAGCGCGATGGGCACATTGGTGACCAGCATGAAAATAAGCGTCCCGCCGATAGTCAGCACACCGGTAAAAAGCTGTGTAAAGCCCATGAGCAGACCGTCCGCAAAGGTGTCCACATCCGCCACCACACGGCTGACAATATCGCCGTAGGCCTTGTTGTCCAGATATTTCAAGGGCAGCTGCTCCAGCTTATGAAACGCCGCCTCCCTGATATCCTTTACCACATGATAGGTTATATGGTTATTGCAGGTGTTCATCACCCACTGCGCCACTGCCGTGGCAGCAACGGCGGCGGCAATCATTATCATGATCCGGAATATACTGTCAAAGTCCACCGCCTCCTTCCCCAGAAGCAGGTCCACCGCGTTTCCGGTCAGTATGGGCACATAGAGGGTAAGCGCCACGGTGACAGCCGCCAGGATCAGGGACAGGCCCACAAGAAACCAATATTTCCTTATATAGGCAAGCACCTGTCTAAGCGCCGCCATCTGACCGGACTTTTGATAAATTTGCTTATCTGCCATTTCAGCGCCCTCCTTCCTGGGTTTTTACAGTCTTTGGCCTCTCGTCGGAGTACTGGGAATAATAAATCTCCTGATATACGCCGCAGCTTTTCAGCAGCTCGTCATGAGTCCCGATTCCCGCCAGCTCGCCGTCATCCAGCACGATTATCTTGTCCGCATGACGGATGGAGGAAGCTCTCTGGGATACGATAAAGACGGTGGTACTGCCCCCATAGCTCTTAAGCGCCGCCCTCAGCTTCGCGTCCGTCGCGTAATCCAGTGCCGAAGCGCTGTCGTCCAGTATCAGTATCTCCGGCCTGCGCACCAACGCCCTGGCTATGGTAAGGCGCTGCCTCTGCCCGCCGGAGAAATTCTTGCCGTTCTGGGCAACAGGCGCATCCAGGCCGCCCTTCTTTCCCTCCACGACCTCTCTCGCCTGCGCCGTCTCCACCGCCTGCCACATCTCCTCCTCCGTGGCGTCGGGCTTTCCCCACTGGAGATTGCTGCGAATGGTCCCCTTAAAAAGCACCGCCTTCTGGGGGACAACGCCGATACGGCTTCTCAGGGCTTCCTCGGGCATTTCCCGAATATCCTGCCCTTCCAGCAGAACAGCGCCTTCCGTCGCCGGATAAAATCCGGGAATCAAATTTACAAAAGAGGATTTACCGGAGCCGGTTCCGCCGATGATGCCCACCGTCTCCCCTCTGTTTACCACAAAATTCATGTCATGCAGGGTCTCCGCCCCCGCCGCGGCATAGGTCAGCGATACATGGTCAAACTGCAGGAAGGGAACCCCGCCCCCGTGCGCTTTCTGCGCCTTCCCGGACCCAGGCAAGCCTGTCTCAAGCGCTTCCTTTTCCCCTGCAATGCCCTGCTCCGCCTCCGTTTTACCGGCAAGCCCGGACGCCTCATCATTGCGGATCTCAAACACTCCCGCCACACGGTCCGCGCAGGCCAGCGCCTTGGTGATAGTAATGATCAGGTTTGCAAGCTTTACAAGCTCAACCAGAATCTGAGACATGTAATTGATGACCGCAACCACCTCGCCCCGGGTTAAATTGCCCGCGTCCACCTGAAGGGCGCCCGTATAGATCAGCGCGATAATCGCCCCGTTTACAATCACATATGTCACAGGGTTCATGACGGCGCTGATCTTGCCCACAAAGGTCTGGCTGTCCGCAAGCGCTTTGGTGGCGGCATTAAATTTTTCTTCCTCCTCCGCCTCCTTGTGAAACGCCCGTATCACGCGCACGCCGGTGAGGTTTTCCCTGGTGATGCCAAGCACCCTGTCCAGCCCTGCCTGCACCTTCTTATACAGCGGCATCGTCCACATCATAATGCCGAACACCACAATCGCAAGCAGCGGAATTGCCACCACAAAAATCAGCGCGCATTTCACGTCGATGGTAAACGCCATAATCATGGCTCCGAACACGATGATGGGTGAGCGCAGAAAAAGCCGCAGCACCATGTTGACTCCCGACTGCACCTGGTTGATATCGCTGGTCATGCGGGTGATCATGGTAGACGACCCCACCCTGTCAATATTGGTAAAATTCAGCCCCTGAATATGATCGAACAGCGCCTGGCGCAGCTTGGTAGAGAAGCCCACCGCCGCCTTGGCGGCAAAAAACTGTGCCGTTATGGAACTGACCAGCCCCACCACCGCAAGGGCCAGAAGGCAAAGCCCCATTTTGCCGATATAGCCCATATCCTCGCCGGGAATACCCCTGTCTATAATATTTGCCACCACAAGGGGCACAAGAAGCTCAAAAAACGCTTCCAGCAGCTTAAAAAGCGGCGCCAGAATGGATTCCTTTTTGTAATCGCTCAAATATTTCATTAATCGTTTCATAAAATCGTTGTTCCTTTTTCAGATTCCTTTGATTTGCACTGCCCGCTGACAGACCGCCATGCTGTATCCGGAAAGCGCCTCATACTCCTGCCAGCAGAGCTTCCCGGCAATTTCCGTTTTGCCGCTCCACAGATCCTTTCCAAGAGCATCCGCAAGCCCCTTCCCTGTGAGCTTCCCGTAAGCCTCCTTCCTGGCCCAGAGCCGGAAGAAAAAAGCCTCCCTGTCCTCTGCCCGGGCAAGAACGTCCGCCTCCGCCGACGAAAAAAAGCGCCCTGCCATTCTTTGAAAATCAACAGCCCGATGCTCCTGAAGGTCGATGCCCACCTCCCTTTCGGAAAGCGCGCAGACCACATAATCCCCCGAATGGGAGAGATTAAAATAATACGGATAATTGGTAAAATAAGGCTTTCCGTTCTTTTCATACCGATATGCAAAAGACAGGGGGGCGTCCAGCCCCCTCAAAAGCCCGTAAACCGAACACCGCGTCAGGAGCGTGCCCGCGTTCCGCGCGGATTCTGTAATCCCCAGGGCTTTGACACCCCCCGCGGGCTCCGTTTCCGGCACTGCTTTAACGCCCCCCGCGGACTCCGCCCGCCGCACCGCATACTGCAGCAGAAGCCCGGCTCCCAAGCTGGCAGCCCGCCCTCTCTCCTGCCTTATGCGCCGGGCCTTTTCCCTGCGTTCCTCGTCCAGCCTTGAAAAAGCCTCCTCAAGCAGCAGACCGCGTCCTTCATTCTCCAGAAAAGCCCTTATATCAAGAAGATATATGTCCGCCCTAACCTCCATGGCACAGCACTCACTCCGTAATGCTCAGATGCAGTTCTTCCAGCTGCTTTGCATCCACCACATCCGGCGCCGCCGACATAAGGCACGATGCGTCCTTTACCTTGGGGAAAGCGATGACCTCGCGGATGCTCTCGGCTTTTACAAGCAGCATCACAAAACGGTCCAGCCCGATAGCAAGCCCCGCATGGGGAGGAACCCCATAGGTAAAGGCATCCAGCAGGAAGCCGAACTGCTCATGGGCCTTTTCCTTCGTAAAGCCCAGCGCCTCGAACATCCTCTCCTGGATATCGCTGCGGTAAATCCTCACACTGCCTCCGCCCAGCTCCACGCCGTTGAGTACGATATCATAAGCCTTGGCGCGCACCCTGCCGGGATCGGATTCCAGGTACTCCAGATCCTCCTCCATGGGCATGGTAAAGGGATGGTGCATCGCCACAAACCTTTCCTCCTCGTCGCTCCACTCAAACTGCGGGAACTCCGTCACCCACAGAAAATGAAACTTATTTTCATCTATCAGCCCAAGCTGCTTCGCCAGCTCTACTCTGAGAGCTCCCAGCACGGCATAAACGGTCTTCAGCCTGTCCGCCGCAAATAAAAGCAGGTCCCCAGGCTCGCCGCCCATTGCCTCCGACAGCGCCTTCAGCTCATCCTCTGTCATAAATTTCGCAAAGGAGGACTTAAAAGAGCCGTCAGGCATTACGCAAAGATAAGCAAGCCCCTTTGCGCCGTAGCCTTTGGCAAACTCCACCAGGGCGTCGATCTTCTTTCTGGGCATCTCAGCATTTCCCTTGACGTTGATTCCCCTTACGCTGCCGCCTGCGTCCAGCGCGCCCGTAAACACCCCGAAGCCGCAGCCCTTCACAACGTCTGAAACATCCGTAAGCTCCATGCCAAAGCGCGTGTCCGGCTTATCGGAGCCAAAACGGTTCATGGCCTCGTCCCAGGTCATACGTTCAATGGGCAGAGAAACCTCCAACCCGATCGCCTCCTTACAGACCTTCGCCACCATTCTCTCCGTTGCGTCGATGACGTCATCCACATCCACAAAGGACATCTCCAGGTCCACCTGGGTAAACTCGGGCTGTCTGTCCGCCCGAAGATCCTCGTCCCGGAAGCACTTCGCAATCTGAAAATACCTGTCATACCCGGAGCACATCAGAAGCTGCTTAAAGATCTGCGGCGACTGGGGCAGGGCGTAAAAGGTTCCCGGATGAACCCGGCTGGGCACCAGATAATCCCTTGCCCCCTCCGGAGTGGATTTATTCAAAATAGGCGTCTCGATCTCCAGAAAGCCCTCGTCGCTCAGGAAAGCCCTGATCGAGGTTGCAATCTTACTGCGAAGCATGAGATTCCTCTGCAGATCAGGCCTTCTCAGATCCAGATAACGATATTTCAGACGAAGCTCCTCCTTGGTCTTTGAATCCGCCTCAATGGGAAAAGGCGGCGTCTCCGCCTCGGACAGAATACGCACCTGGTCCGCGCGCACCTCGATTTCACCGGTGGCCAGGTTCTCGTTGA
>ERZ808051.1124-NODE-1124-length-20165-cov-7.150587_pt1 | contig 20165 bp, 20 predicted proteins | sample MGYA00380199_ERZ808051 | MGnify/ENA primary metagenome ERZ808051 (study PRJEB31490, sample SAMN06133391) | mouse gut metagenome | isolation source: J11 | host: mice | place: China: Chengdu | collected 2015-05 ...
GGCGGGCCGCCGGGGACGGCGGCCCCTACATTTTATTTGCGGGTGTCGCTCCGGCCCGGTAGGGTGCGGTGTCCTCACCGCACCGCTGTTTCATGGACAGGTCGATCTCGGACAGGGCGGGCCGCCGGGGACGGCGGCCCCTACATTTTTATTTGCGGGTGTCGCTCCGGCCCGGTAGGGTGCGGTGTCCTCACCGCACCGCTTATTTGCGGGTGTCGCTCCGGCCCAGCAGGTAATCGGTGGTGACGTCATAATAATCCGCCATCTGGCACAGCAGGGAAGCGCCGGGTTCCCGTTCCCCCAATTCATACCGGCAATAGGTCGTGATGCCGATCCCCAGCTCGGCGGCAGCCTTTTTTTGGCTGAGATTTCTTTCCGTTCGGAGTTCCTTCATTCTTTCTTTTAATTTCATGATAACCCCCCTTGACATACCCGTTCGGGTATAGTACAATAATCATACCCAAACGGGTATAGTTTTATAAGGGTGTGAAGAATATGGACGATATACTCGATATGCTGGTGCAAGAGATCGAGCGGGGTTCGTTTCCCCGTTCTTACGCCCAGCCGGAATACCGCCAGCAGCAGTTTCAGGCATCGCTGCACAGGAACTGGCTGGAAGAACACCTGGACGGCGAAGAAATGGAACATCTGGAGAAAGCGCAAAAGGCGGAGCTGTGCGTCGACACCCTGGAGCGGGAGGCCCTGGTGCGCACCGCCCTTGCCGTAGGGATTCGTCTGGCCCTTCCACAGTAACAAAAACGCCCCTGTCCCCAAACGGAGACAAAGGCGCAAACCTCTGCGGTACCACTCCTGTTCCGTAGAAGCGCTGAGCCGTCGTGAGCAGCGGGCTAAGGCCGGAGCGGAGCGAATTGGCCAAAGCCGCCAAGGGCGGCGCAGGACAATTTGCGCAGTCGGAAGGCTTAGAACCGCGTCGCGAACAGGCGAAGCGTGACAACATACGGCACTCATTTATGCTGTAACGGGCACACCCGGCGGAGCCTACTGGCGTGGCTGTCTGGGACAGCCGCGTTCGGTCCGCGGCTCACAGGGGATCTTCACCGGGTCCGCCCCGCCGCCCTCGCACCGTGCGGGCGGCTCTCTGAGAGGGTTCAGCCGGTTACTCGTCCTGATCCAAGCCTTGTGATATAGCGTTCGCCCTGACAGAGCGGACGCTATTTATATTATAGGCGCAAAGGGGATTTGTCAACCGTTTTTCCGGGAAAAGTTCCACAAAAAACGCGGCTCACCCGCCCTGCTCCACCGACGCCCGCCCCGGACTTCTAAGCTTTCCTGGCCTGGAAGGCGTGCCAACCGCCGCGCTCCAAGTGCTTTACGACGACAAATCCATTGGCTTCCATGGCGGCTCGGACTTCGTCCTCCCGCCCCTCAATGATCCCGGAAGTGAGGAACACCCCATCCTCTGTCATAAACTCCCCAGCTTTCGCTGACAGGGGAATAATGACGTCCGCCACGATGTTGGCCAGCACCACCCGGTTTTGGCCCGGCTCCAGCTTTGCCGCCAGCTTCCGGTCCGCCAGCACGTCCCCGGCGTATACGGACAGCCGGTCCCGGCCCACGCCGTTCAGCGCGGCGTTCTCAAAGGCCACGCCCGCCGCCTTGGGATCGATGTCCACCCCAACGGCCCGGGACGCCCCCAGGGCCAGGGCCGCGATGGCCAGAATGCCCGACCCGCAGCCCAGGTCCAGCACCTTGTCCCCGGGGCGCAGGGCCTCCTCCAGCAGCTCCAGGCACAGCTGGGTGGTGGGGTGGGCCCCGGTGCCGAAGGTGAGGCCGGGGTTGAGGTACAGCGGGACCCGGCCTTCCGGCACCGGCTGGCCCCGCATCCAGTCGGGGACGATGTACAGCCGGTTTCCCACCGGGATGGGCTGGTAGTATTTCTGCCAGGAGGTGGCCCAGTCCTCCTCCCGCAGGGAGACGGTCTGGGGCTCGTACTCCTCCAGCCCCGCCAGGTACCGGCGCAGCTGCCGCCGCCCCTCCTCATTGTCCGGGACGTAGAACTTCACCCGGCTGGCCCCCTTCATCCGCTGGGCCAGCCCCTCGTCCACATAGTCCCAGTATTGGCGGTTCTGCTCCAGAAAGCGGAGGAAATCCCCCTCCTCCTCCACCACCAGTCCGGCCATGCCGTTGGCGGTGAGAATATCGCACGCCCAGTCCAGCCTGTCCGCCGGAACGGGCAGGGTCACTTCCAGCCAAGTATCCATCATTGACTCCTTTCTGGAGGACCTGCCTCCGGCGGGGTACTTTCTCTCCCATGAGAGAAAGTACCCAAAGAGAATGCTCAGGGGGTATCCCGCCGGTTCGGCTTCGAGCGCCAAAGGCGCGCTCTCGCTCACAGGCGGGCTTCCCCCTGAGGACCCCCATTACGGGGGACGCCCTATACAGCGGGCGGGCCCATACCTTTCCGGCGCGTGCTGCTTTCGACTGGCGTCCCCCTATTGGCGCTGCCGCCTGTGGTCAAACACTGAGGGCTTTTTGCGGTCCACATACCGCGCCTGGGGCGCGGACCGCTCGGTACGGGGCGGTGTTTCTCGCGAAACACCCGTTTCCGTTATTTCACCTTAATTTGTTTTACGCTGTCTAAGCGGATCAGCTTCTCGCACTCGTTTTTCTTGCCCTCGTTGGCCAGCACCAGCGCCCAGCCCTCGTCGGCGTCCAGAATTTTGCACTCCTTGCCCAGCAGGTCGCCGTCGCCGGCTTCCACCGTGAGGGTGACGGTGCGCCCCACCTGCTTGCGCAGCTGGTCCCCCAGCCCCGCCGCCCGGACGGGGCCAATGCCGTTGTCCCGCAAAATATGCTCCAGGCGGCTCACCTTGCCCATGAGGACAACCACCATGATAAACGAGAACAGGCCAAAATATTCCATGCCCCGGCCCTCCTCAGTTCAGTTCCAGAAGGGAGCGCTTTGCCACTTCCCCGTCCCTGAGAAAGGTGATGGTGCTGATGGCGGACAGGGGGATGAGCCGCACCTCGTTCTTGTCCGGCTTCTTCTTGTTGAGCACTACCTCCACGTTGGCCCAGGACCCGTCGAAGTCCTGGATGACGCACCAGTCGTGGACGAAGGGCATCCCGTCGCTCTCATAGAAGGTCAGCTTCACCCGCTTTCCCTGGGCCTGCCGCAGCAGGCGGGTCACGGCGGGCCCGGCGGGCTTTCCCGTCTCGTCCACCCCGTCCTGGAGCAGGTAGTCGCAGCTGACCTCCAGGATCTGGGCCATGCGGACGATCTTGTCCGTCTCCGGGTAGGCCGCGTCCGACTCCCACCGGCTCACCGCCTGACGGGTCACCTCCAGTTTTTCCGCCAGCTGCTCCTGGGTCAGGTTCTTGGCCCGCCGGGCCTGAGCCAGCTTGTTTCCTAAGCTCATGGTATCACCTCGTCGATTTGATGCTCCCAGCATACCAAATCCGGCCCGTTTGACCAGCGTTTTGCCGTTTCCAAATGTAACGTTTGGGTTGCATAGAAGCGCTGAGCGGACGGCTGCGAGGAAGCTTGGACTGGAGCGAGCGCCAAAATCCAGGCAGGCAGAGCCTGCCGGATTGGGTTCGAGTCGGAGGGAAAGCGACCGAGCGGTCAGCCGCGCCGCGAAGCGTGACATCAGCGGGCGGTCAGCTCCTTCAGCGTCACCGCGTGCGCCTCCCGCTCGTAGGGCAGCACGGGCAGGGCCTCCGGCAGCGCCCACTCCCTGAGGGACGCGATGCGTTTGATAAGGAAGTCCACAAAATCCGGGTTCTTCACCAGCACCGGGCCCGTCAGATGGGTGGCGAACACGTTGCCGTCCACATAGCCCTCCGGCCCACAATTCTCCTCGTTGCCAAAGCCCCGGGTCAATTGCCTGAACAGGGGGGTGGTCACGCCATAGGTTTCCGAGCACTTGTTCATGAAGCCCACCACGGCGCCCTCCCACAGATCCGTGTAGGCCACCACGTCGTCCGGCGTCCGGGATTCCTGTTCCACGGTAGTGAAGTCCGCGAAGGTCAGGCAGGGCCACACCTTGCCCAACCCGTCGGTGACGGACGCCCCCAGCAGCTCCATGGCGTTGCCGGTGAACAGCACCACCGCCCCCCGGTCCACGGCGGCCTTGAGGGCCTCTTGATGGGGGAGCAGGGCGGTCAGCGCCGCCTTCTGGGTGCGTTCGGTGCCCGCGCCCATATAGATGAAGCCGGCGCGTTCAAAGTCCGGCGTGTCCTCAAACAGGGCGGACTCCACCGTGACCGACACCCCCATGGCCTCCAGGTGGCGCCGGAGCACCGCCACATTGGCGTACTCGCCGTACAGGGACATACAATCGGGATACAGGTGCAGAATCGTCAGTTCCATACTATTTTTCCTCGCAATCAAGCACACATCTCATTATCATGGGGACAACGCGGGGCAGCCGCCTGTCTCCCGGCGGATTCAAGCTCTTTTTCGCTTCCTTTTTCTCTCGAGAAAAAGGAAGAAAAAACGTCACCCCTCCCGCTCCACATGGGCCAACAGCTTATCCCGGTCGGAGAAGCAGGTGACCACGTACACGTCCTCGTCCCCGTTTTCCTTCAAATACTCCGCCGCGGTGGCGATGCTCTCTCCCACCTCCACCTTGCCCGCCGGGACCTGGCTGTACTTGAACCGCACCGCCAGATCGTTGCAGTACCTGCCGTACAGCATCACCTTTTGCACCTGGGGGCAGTTCAGCCGGTCGAAGTCGATGTCCCACAGCCAGCTGGTCTCGCCGGTGAAATACTTCCGGCTGATGGCGTCCACGATGACCAGCACCGTGCACGGTCTGTCCGTGGCGGCGATATAGGCCAGATTGGTGTCGTAGGCCACCGAGTTCTCGTGCTTGGAGGTGAGGAGGGTCCCTTGATGATCTCCCAGACGGAAGGTAATCATCCGCCCGTTTTTCAACATATAGTTGTTGATCACCCCGGCCATGACGGCCCGATCCACCCCCGCCAGGGCGCACACCGACCAGGCCGCCAGGAAGTTGTACACGTTGTAAATGCTCTTGAAGGCCAGGGAGATGTCCGTCTCTCCGTTGATGGTGAGCCTGCCCGCGTTCAGGTCCAGGGCGGTGACGGTGAAATCCGTATCGTGCCGCCTGTGGCCGCAGGAAGGGCAGGAATAGTGCCCGATGTGGGCATAGTGGTAGCAGGAGTACTCCATCCGGCCCCTGCACACCGGGCAGCGGGCCCCGTCATGGTACACGCCCCGGTGCTCACGGGTGTCGGCCGGGCACTCGTCCAGGCCGAACCACTTCACCTTGTCCGGGTCGTGGTCCCTGGCAAAGCAGGACACCAGGGGGTCGTCGGCGTTGAGCACCAGGGTTGTCTCCGGAAAAACGGCGGCGCGTATGGCGTCAAATACCCACTCCGGGTGGCCGTTGCGGGTGAGCTGGTCCCGGTACAGGTTGGTAATCACAAAATGGGTGGGGTGGAACCAGCGGAAGGTGTGCCGGGCGTACCGCTCGTCGCTCTCCAGCAGCAGCACGTCCCCCCGCATTTTTCCTCCCAGGGTGCAGTTGGACAGGATCAGGGTGGCCACCCCCTCGATCTGGTTGGAGCCCTCCTTGTTGTACACCACCCGCCTGCCGTCCGCCTTTAGGATGGCGGCGGTCATCTCCACGGTGGAGGTCTTGCCGTTGGACCCGGTGACGGCGATGATGTGGGGGGGCAGCTTCACCCGGCCCAGGGCGTCGGGGCACACCTTGAGGGCGAACTGCCCCGGCAGGGAGCTGCCCTTGCCCACCAGCCCGCCGATGAAGCGCAGGATTTTACACACGATAACCGCCAGAACCAATTTCATTCTGAAAACTCCTTCTCAGTTGTCTCCATCCCTGTCACGCTCCGATTGGCCGCGCGGCCAGGTCGCTTTCCCTCCGCCTCGGGCAAAATCCGCCCCGCCTCGCGGCGCTGGGTTTTTGCCCTCGCTACGGTCCAAGCTCCCTTGCGCGGCTATCGTCGCGCTTCCTCTCAAGAAAAAGCAACAGCGCCGTCACGTCCGCCGGGGACACCCCGGACACCCGGCTGGCCTGCCCCAGGTTCAGCGGCCGGATCTTGTCCAGCTTCTGCCGGGCCTCCAGCCGCAGGCCCTGTATGCTCAGATAGTCCATGTCGGGGGGCAGGGGCCTGTCCTCCAGCCTGCGCAGCTCCTCCACCTGGCGGGTCTGGCGGTCGATGTAGCCCTGGTACTTCACCGAAATCTCCACCTGCGACCCGATTTCCCGGGAAAGGGCGGGCCGGTCCGGGTCGAAGGGGGCCAGATCGGTATAGGACAGCCGGGGGCGGCGCAACAGGTCCACCAGCCGCGCCCCGTGGGGGCAGGGGGGCTCCCCCCGCTCCGCCAGCAGCCCGTCCAGCGCCGGGGACGGCGGGACTCCGGCGTGCTCCAGCCGTCTGATCTCCCGGTCCACGGCGGCGTACTTCTCCTCCACCTGCGCCAGCCGCGCCCCGCTCACCAGCCCCACCCGATGGCCATAGGCGGCCAGCCGCCGGTCCGCGTTGTCCTGCCGGTGGATGAGCCGGTACTCCGTCCGGGAGGTCATCATGCGGTAGGGCTCATTGGTGCCCTTGGTCACCAGGTCGTCGATGAGCACGCCGGTGTAGCCGTCCCCGCGGCTCAGGATCAGGGGCGGTTCCCCCTTGATTTTCAGCGCGGCGTTGACGCCGGCCACCAGCCCCTGGGCGGCGGCCTCCTCATAGCCGGAGGAGCCGTTGAACTGCCCCGCGCCGTACAGGCCGGGGATTTTTTTGCACTCCAGGGTGGGCAGGAGCTCGGTGGGGTCCACGCAGTCGTACTCGATGGCGTAGGCGCACCGGGTCATCTCGGCGCGCTCCAGGCCGGGGATGGTGTGGAGCATCTCCACCTGCACCTCCTCCGGCAGGGAGGAGGAGAAGCCCTGGATGTACAGCTCCTCGGTGTTCAGCCCCATGGGCTCGATGAACAGCTGGTGCCGGGGCTTTTCGGAAAAACGCACCACCTTGTCCTCAATGGAGGGGCAGTACCGGGGGCCCACCCCCTCGATGACCCCGGAGAACAGGGGGGAGCGGTGGAGGTTGTCCCGGATGATCCGGTGGGTGTTTTCGTTGGTGTAGGTGAGGTAGCACACCGCCCGGTTTTCCGGGGTCGCCTGCGTGGAAAAGGAAAAGGGCACGGGCGCCTCGTCCCCCGGCTGGACCTCCATTTGGGAGAAGTCCACGCTGCGGCGGTTGACCCGGGGGGGCGTGCCCGTCTTGAACCGGCGGATGGACAGCCCCAGCTTCCCCAGGCACTGGGTCAGGGGCAGGGCGGCGGCCATGCCGTCGGGGCCGGAGGTCCGGGTGACCTCCCCCACAATGGTGCGGCCCCCCAGATAGGTGCCGGTGGCAATCACCGCCGCTTTGACGGCGTAGACGGCCCCGGTGGCGGTAACCACGGCGGACACCGCCCCGTGCCCGGTGAGGATCTCCGTCACCTCCGCCTGCTTGACCCACAGGTTTTCCTGGAGCTCCAGGGTGTGCTTCATCACCTCCTGGTAGCGGCGGCGGTCGGCCTGGGCCCGGAGGGACCACACGGCGGGGCCCTTGCCCCGGTTGAGCATCCGGTACTGAATGCAGGCTTTGTCGGCGGCGCGGGCCATCTCACCCCCCAGGGCGTCGATCTCCCGCACCAGGTGGCCCTTGCCGGTGCCGCCTATGGCGGGGTTGCAGGGCATGTTGCCCACCGCGTCCAGGTTGACGGTGAAGCAGAGGGTTTTCAGCCCCATCCGGGCGGCGGCCAGGGCGGCCTCGATGCCCGCGTGGCCCGCGCCGATGACGGCAATGTCAAATTGACCGGCGTCGTAGCGCATGGAATGCGCCTCCTTTTTTGTCCCCGCCGGGGACGGGGGATGTCACTTTCTCTCCCGCGAGAGAAAGTGACCAAAGAGCGCGCTCAGGGGGCATCCCGCCGGTTCAGCTTCGGGAGCAAAGGGCGCTCCCTCGCTCACAGGCGGGCTTCCCCCTAAGAACCCCCTGTTACGGGAGCGCCCGATACGAGAGGTGTTTTGGCCCTTCCGGCGCACAGGGCTTTCGAGGCGGATGCCCCCATTTGTGCTGCCGCCGGTGTCTGGGCGAGGACAACAGGCAGGCCCCATACCCCGCGCCTTCCATATGCGCCGTTCGGCCCGGGGCTCAGCTTTTTAGCGTAATGACCGCCAGCTCCGGCCGGTTGAACACGCGGAAGCCCGGGAAGGGCACGGTGTTGTTTCCCAGCCCCCGGGAGACGAACAGGGTGCTGTCCCCCGCGGTGTACACCCCGGCGGTCCAGGGCGGGAAAAAGCTGCGGTCGGTGCCGATGAGCCCGCCCAAAAAGGGCAGGCGGATGATGCCGCCGTGGCCATGGCCGGACATGACGAAGTCGTACCCGGCGTTGGCGTACTGCCCGAAGCGGTCGTTGCGGTGGGCCAGCAGCAGGGTGAACGCGCCGGGATGCCTCTCCTGAATCCAGGCGTACAGCTCCTCCGGGGTGGTCTGGTCGGCGTAGCCGTTGGGGTCGTCCACCCCGGCCAGCACGATCCGCGCCCCGTTCCGTTCCAGAAGCTCCGCCTGATTGGACAGCGCCGTCACGCCGCACTGGCCCAGCAGATTTTTCAGCTCCTTCACCGTCCCGGAGCGCAGGGCCCACTCGTGGTTGCCGGTGACGTAGTAGACGGGGGCGATGGCGGCCAGTCCCCGGGCCAGGGCGGGCACCATGGCCAGCTGCTCCTTCTGGTCGATGAGGTCGCCGGTGATCACAATGAGGTCGGGGGCCTCCGCCCGGACCCGGTCCAGCAGCTCCCGGTTCCCCTCCCCGTACTCGTGGCCATGGAGGTCGGAGAGGTGGACGATTTTGAAGCCGTCAAAGCCCTGGGGCAGGCCGGGCAGCTCCACCTGGGCGCGGGTGGTCTGGAGCCCCCAGCACTGCCACTGGAACCAGAGCGCCCCGCCTGCGGCCAGGGCCAGCAGGACGGCAATCCACATCAGGGGGCGGAATTTTCTCCGGCGGCGGGGTCTGCTCCCCCGGTCAGTCGTCGTCATGGAGGTAGTAGGGCCGCATCAGGCTCTTGTGCTGGGTGGAGTCCTTCTGCCGGTCGGACCGGGGCGGGGCCTCGATGGGCCGGGGCCGGTCCGGCCGGCGGCGCTTCTTCCCCGCCAGGGAGGGGGGCAGCGCCGGTTCCCGAACCGGCTGGGCCGGGGCTCCCTGCTTTTTGCCCTGGCGGCGGGGCCGGTTCTGCTGGGGCCGGTTCTCTTTGCCCTGTCTGCTCTGTCCGTCCGGCCTGCTCTGGCCCTGAGGCTGGGGGCGGGGGGCGGGCCGCCGGGGGGCCAGCAGGCGGGCGGTGGCGTCCATGATGACGTCGGAGTCCAGGGGGTTGGGCTTGTGGAAGTCGGTGACGGGCACGGAGGGCTCGTCGGGCAGGGTGTCATGGATGCGCCCCTGGCGCACGCCGCGGCCGATGGGCCTGTCCCGCGGAGCCAGCGGCTCCCCCAGGACAGGGGCCTCCGCCGCCGAAGCGTCTGTCTGAACAGCCTGAACCCCGCCGGACTTCTTCCGGCGGCGTTTTTTCTGTTTGGGGGCGTCCGCCTCCAGGCCGGGCCCCGCCGGGGGGGCCTGGGCGGGGGCCTCCGGCGCGGCGGCCTCACGTTTGCGCTCCTCCGCCCGGGCCTTGTTTTCCGCGTCCCGCTGGCGGCGGCGCTCCTTGGCGGCGGCCCGGGCCTCCGCGTCCTCGGAATTCACGGGCCGGCCGTGCCTGTCCTTCTGGGGCGGGTCGAAGTTCTCCATGGGGAAGGGGTGGTCCTCCACCACGGGGATGGGCCTGCCCAGCAGCTTTTCAATGGCCTTCAGCTCGTCCTTCTCGTCGAACTGGCAGAAGGAGACGGCCTCCCCCTCGCGGCCCGCCCGGCCGGTGCGGCCGATGCGGTGCACGTAGGTCTCGGGCACGTCGGGCAGGTTGTAGTTGAACACGAAGGGGAGCTGGTCGATGTCGATGCCCCGGGCGGCGATGTCGGTGGCGGCCAGCACCCGCACCCGGCCCGCCTTGAAGTCGGACAGGGCCTGGACCCGGGCGGTCTGGCTCTTGTTGCCGTGGATGGCGGCGGCGGAGATGCCCCGCTTCACCAGATCCTGGGCGATGCGGTTGGCGCCGTGCTTGGTGCGGGAGAACACCAGGGCGGAGGTGATGTGCCGCTCCTCCATGAGATGGGCCAGCAGCTTGGTCTTGTTGGCCTTGTCCACGTAGTAGAGGGACTGCCGGATGGCCTCCACCGGGGAGGACACCGGGTCCACCGCCACACGCTGGTAGTCGTGGAGCAGGCCGTTCACCAGCCCCATCACCTCGGGGGGCATGGTGGCGGAGAAAAACAGGGTCTGCTTTTTCTCGGGCAGCAGCTTCAGCACCCGTTTCACGTCGTGGATGAAGCCCATGTCCAGCATGCGGTCCGCCTCGTCCAGCACGAAGATCTCGATGCGGGACAGGTCCACCAGCCCCTGGCCGTGGAGGTCCAGCAGGCGGCCCGGCGTGGCCACCAGGATGTCCAGCCCCCGGTTGATGGCGTCCACCTGGGGCTGCTGGCCCACCCCGCCGAAGATGACGGCGGAGCGCAGGGGCAGGTTGCGGCCGTAGGCCAGGAAGCAGTCCTGGATCTGGATTGCCAGCTCCCGGGTGGGGGTGAGCACCAGCGCCCGGATCACCCGGGGCTTGGGGACGGCTTTGCTCAGCCGCTGGAGGATGGGGGCGGCAAAGGCGCAGGTCTTTCCGGTGCCCGTCTGGGCGCAGCCCAGCACATCCCGGCCGGCCAGGGCGGGGGGGATGGCCTTGCGCTGGATGGGGGTGGGCTCGGTGTAGCCCTCCTGGGTGAGGGCTTTGAGAATGGGGGCGGTGAGCCCCAAGTCACGGAAATTCATATTCTGATATCGTCCTATCTCAATTCGTTTGTTGTCACGCTTCGCAGCCCGGCTGACCGCTCGGTCGCTGTCTCGCCTTCGGCTCGGTCGTGCGGTAGGCGTGTGCCACTGGCACACACCGCCGCTCCGTCTCGGGCAAAATCCGCCTCCGCTCCGCGGCGGCTGGGGTTTTCCCCTCGCTCCGCTCCAAGCTCCCTCACAGCCGCCTGCTCAGCGCTTCCTTCACTGCTTCCACCGTTTCCGCCAGGCTCTGGCCCCCGGCCGGAACGGTGATGTGGGCGCATTTCTCATACAGCGGAACCCGGCGGCGGTACTCGCCGGCCAGGGTCTGGCCGGGGGGTAGGGCGATCCCCCGGGACGCCTGGTTGTGGATGCGCCCCTCCACATCCGCCAGGGGCAGCTGAAGGTACACCACCGTACCCAGCCGCCGCATATGGGCGATGGACTCCTCCCGGCACACACAGCTTCCCCCGGGGGCGATCACGGTCCCACGGCAATCCAGGGAGCACACCGCGTCCCGCTCCAGATCCAGGAACCGTTCCACCCCTCCGGCGTCGATAAGCCGCTGGAGCAGCGCCCCCTCCCGCTCCTGAATGAGCAGGTCCACATCCACAAACCTCATGCCCAGCGCTTTGGCCAGCACCACGCCCACCGTGCTCTTGCCTGACCCGGGCATTCCGATGAGGATTATGTTGTCCATTCCCGCGCCCCCTCAACCGCTTACCGGCCCCACGAAGCCGGCGTAATCAAAATATTATACCAAAAAAACCATCGGGTGGCAAGGGTGTTGTTGGCGGCGCCCTCCGGCCCCGCGCAAAAAAAGCGCCTGTCCCGCGGGACAGGCGCTCACGCGGTCAGAATGCCGGGGGCGGTTCAGCCGCCCCGAACCCAGATCTGCCGGTTGCCCACCTGGATGTTGTACAGCGTGCGGGTGAGGTCGGTCAGCTCGGCCTCCTTCAGCTGGGCGTAGAGGAAGCCATAGCGGAACCGCCCGGGCTTGGGCTCGGTAATGCGGATAATCTCCCCCAGGAACTCCATGGGGGCATAGTCCGCCAGCTCCACCTTGAGGCGGAGCACCTCGTCCTCGGCGTGGAGGTATTCCGACTCCACGCAGGCGCCCCCGGTGCTGATGTCCACCAGAGTGCAGGGCTCCGGATTCTTGCGGCCCTCGTCGCTCTGGGCATACAGGGTGGCGGGCACGTTGATGCGCAGGCGGAAGTTGTGCCGCTGCTCCGGGAAGTTCTTCACCTTCACGTCCTTGATCCGGCAGGCCACCCGGCTGGACTCCTGAATGGTTCCCTTCAGGTAGAACTGGGTCATGGCCTCGTTGACGCCCTTGATGACCACGGAGGAGCCCACCTCCCGGGTGTCGAAGGACAGCGCCCCCGGCAGCCGCTCCAGAGTCAGGGTGGCCTCGCTGGGGATATACCCGGCCAGCCGCCCGGTGAGCACCTGGGCGCCCTCCGGCGTCTCCACCTCCAGCGTCATCCCGCTGTACAGCTCCGGCAGCGCACCCGGCACCTCATACTCCTCCGCCTCCGGCAGATCGTCCGAACGCCCAAACAGCGATGTAAAAAAGCCCATGGGAAACCCGCCCTCCCGTCCATGCCCGGCGCGACCGCGCGGGGCAGAATTTCAGTATCCCTACCTGTGGATTATAACCGTTTCCGCCTGTAAATGTCAAGACCCAGCGGCCGCGTTTGATATGGTTGTAATCTTTGGCAGGATGCGCTATAATGATAGGGCTATTGTCCCTTGGAGGAGGTGCGGCCTTGAAGCCGAATATCTTGGTGATCTGCGGACCCACGGCCTCCGGAAAGACCGCCCTGGCCGTGGAGCTGGCCCTGCGCCTGGACGGGGAGGTGGTGTCCGCCGACTCCATGCAGGTCTACCGCGGCATGGACATCGGCACCGCCAAGCCCACCGCCCAGGAAATGCGGGGCGTGCCCCACCATATGCTGGATATCGCCGCCCCGGCAGAGAATTACTCCGTGGCCCGGTACGTGGCGGAGGCGGTCCCCGTGGTGGACGGCATCCTGGCCCGGGGGCGGCTGCCCATCGTGGCCGGGGGGACGGGGCTGTACATCGACCACCTGATCGCGGGCCGCCGGTTTGCCCCCTTCGAGGCGGACAGCGGCCTGCGGGAGAGCCTCCAGGCCCGGGCGCGGGCGGAGGGCCTGCCCGCCCTGCGCGCGGAGCTGGAGCGGGCGGACCCGGAGGCCGCCGCCCGCATCCACCCCAACGATGAAAAGCGCACCATCCGGGCCCTGGAGGTATTTCTGACCACAGGCAAGCCCATCAGCCAGCACGACCGGGAGAGCCGGACCCTGCCTGACCGCTACACCCCTCTGACCATCGCCCTGAACTTCCAGGAGCGCCCCTGGCTGTGGGAACGCATCGACCGCCGGGTGGACGAGATGATGGACCGGGGGCTGGAGGAGGAGGTGCGCGGCCTGCTGGCCTCGGGGGTGCCCGGGGACTGCACCGCCATGCAGGCCATCGGCTACAAGGAGCTGGCCTCCGCCATTTTGGAGGGCCGTCCCGTGGACCAGGGGGCGGAGGAGGTCAAGCTGCGCTCCCGGCAGTATGCCAAGCGGCAGCTCACCTGGTTTCGGCGGAACAGGCAAGCTTATTGGTACAATTGGGAAAAAATTCCTGATTTATCTGCCGCCGCTGTTTTTTCGACAGAACTTGTCAGGGAAAGTGGATTAAGATAACAACACAAACGCGCACGGACCGCCGGCGTTTTCCGGCCGTGGGGCGGTCCCCGCGCTTCTAAAAAGAAGGAGTGTTTTTTATGAGTCTTACATCCACCGTCTCCGTAGCCCGGCAGCCCAACATTCAGGACGCGTTTCTTGCCAATGCCCGGCGCATGGCCGCCCGGGTCACCGTATTTCTCATGAACGGCTATCAGCTGCGGGGCGTAATCACGGCCTTTGACCCATATGTGGTGGTGGTCGTGTCCGACGGCAGGCAGCAGGTGATCTACAAGCACGCCATCTCCACCATCGCCCCCGAGCACCCGGTGGAGCTGGAGGAAGCGCGAGGATAGCCGCACAGGGGAGCTTGGAGCGGAGCGAAAGCAAAAGCCCAGGGCCCGCGGCGCGGGACCGGGTTTTGCTTGAGGCGCAGCGAAAGCGACCCGGCCGTGCGGCCAATCCGAGCGTGACAAGGAAGCGCGAGGATAGCCGCACAGGGGAGCTTGGAGCGGAGCGAACGCAAACACCCAGGGCCCGCAGGAAAATAACCGTGTCCACACAGAAAAAGAAAGGACTCTCCCATGAAAGAAAGCACCCTTGCCACCAAATTTATGATTGCCATCCTGTGTCTGGGCGTCGCCGCCTATCTGGCCGTCTACCTGTTCCGCGGCTGGGACGAGGGAGTGGCCACCACCCGGGCATACTCCTACTCTCTGGATGTGGGCAGCGAGGCCGTAGGCCTTCTGGTCCGCACCGAAACCCTCTTGACTGCCGGCAGCCTGGGCTACGTGGACCAGATTCTGAGCGAGGGCGCCAAGGCCGCCGCCGGAGATCCCGTGGCCCTGCTGTACAGCGATCCCTCCGCCCTCACCACCCGGCAGTCCATCCGCACGCTGGAGGCGGAGATTGAGCAGATGGAATACGCCCTCAGCTCCGAGACCCAGACCACCGGCGCCGCCCAGCTGGACGCCCAGGTGATCTCCTCCATCGCCGCCCTGCGCTCCCTGGCCGCCCGGGGCGACCTCACCGCCCTGGAGGACTCCGCCCTGCACCTGCGCTCCATGGTCTTTAAGCGGGACTACGCCTATGGCGACACCGCCGCCGCCGGCCAGCTGGCCCAGCTCATCGCGGACAAGCGTGCCCAGCTGGCCCAGCTGAACAGCAGCCTGAGCCAGGTTTCCACCACGGTGTACGCCCCCGTGTCCGGGGTGTTTTCCGCCGGGGCGGACGGCTGGGAGGGGATCGCCGTCCCGGGCCTTCTGGACCAGCTCACCGCGGACAGCCTGGCCGCGCTGCTGAAGGAGCAGCACAGCCCGGACCCCTCCGCCGTGGGCAAGCTGGTCACCGACTCCACCTGGTGGTTCGCCGCCCTGCTGGACGGCACCAATACCGGCCTCCAGGCCGGCCGGCGGTACAGCCTGGACTTCTCCGGCGACTACTACGGGCAGATCGAAATGGTGCTGGAGCGAATCTCCCTGGAGGACGACCGGACGCTGGCCATTTTCTCCTGCCGGTCCCATCTGGCGGACACCGCCATGCTCCGCATCCAGACGGTGGACGTGGTCACCCAGACCCTGGAGGGAATCCGCATCCCCCGGAAGGCCCTGCGGGTGGAAACCGTGCAGGAGGAACAGGAGGACGGCACCACCCGGGAGGTCAACCGCTATTATGTGTTCACCGTGATCCGGTCCCAGTCGTGGGCGCAGGAGGTGGAGGTGCTGTACACCGACCCGGCCTATTATCTGGTCCGCCCGGCGGACCCGTCCGCCGCCAAGCGGCTGCGGGCGGGGGACGAGGTCGTTCTGAACTCCTCCGGCATCTATGATGGAAAAGTAGTGCGCTGAGCCGCGAACAGGCGAAGCGCAGCAACAATTGGAGGTTTCCTGTACCATGGACTTGAGAGAGAATATCAGGCAGATTCGCACGGGCATGGAGGAGGCCGCCCGGGCGGCGGGCCGGGACCCGGCCTCAATCACCCTGCTGGCCGCCACCAAAACCCAGAGCTCGGACACCATCCGGGCCGCCATTGCCGCCGGGGTGACGGCGTGCGGGGAAAACCGGGTGCAGGAGCTCACCGCGCACCTGGCGGACAACGCCTATGCCGGGGCGGAGGTCCACTTCATCGGCCACCTCCAGACCAACAAGGTGAAGTACATCGTGGGCCGGGTGGCGCTGATCCACTCCATCTCCTCTGAAAAGCTGCTCCAGGCCGTGTCCGCCCAGGCGGACAAGCTGGGGCTGGTCCAGGACATCCTCCTGGAAGTCAACCTGGCGGGCGAGGCGTCCAAATCCGGCTTTGGGCCGGAGGAGGCCCCCTCCGCCGCCGCCCTGTGCGCCCGGCTGCCCGGCGTCCGGCTCCGGGGGCTGATGTGTATTCCCCCCGTGGCGGCGGCGCCGGGAGAAAATCTTCCTTATTTTCAAAAATTACGTCAGTTGGCTGTTGACATAACGCGGAAAATATTAGATAATGGGATAGATATGGACGTGCTTTCCATGGGGATGAGCGGCGACTGGCCCGACGCGATTGCCGCGGGCTCCACCTGCATCCGCGTCGGCTCCGCTCTGTTTGGGCCCCGCCCGCCTGTGTCGCCTCGGAAGGACTGACCCTCGGTTGCTTCCCTGATTCACCTGAAGGGAGATTATCAATATGAGCTTGTTCGATGAACTCAAGCGCCTTGCCCGCCCCTATGAGGATGACGAGGACGATGAATATGAGGAGGATTTCACCCCGGTGAGCACGGTGAAGGACCCCCCGCGGGACCGTGAGCGCGACCGTGACCGTGACCGCGAGGCGGACCGCCGCAACAACAAGGTGGTCAACATTCACACCACCACCCAGCTTCAGGTTGTGCTGGTCAGCCCCACCCGGTTTGAAAACGCCTCCGAGATTGCCGACCACCTGCGGGACAAGCGCACCGTGGTGCTCAACCTGGAGCAGACCGACAAGAACATCGCCCGCCGCCTGATCGACTTCCTGTCCGGCGTGGCCTATGCCAACGAGGGCACCATCAAGAAGGTGGCGCTGTCTACCTATATTATTACCCCCTACAACGTGGAGATCCTGGGCGACCTCATCGACGAGCTGGAAAATAACGGCCTCTATTTCTGACATAAGGGGGACTTGACGCTATGATGACACCGCAGGAGGTGGCCAGCCACTCCTTTGCCAAGGCCACGCTGGGGGGCTACAATCTGGCCCAGGTGGACGAGTTTCTGGACGAGCTCACCGAGGATTACGCCGCCCTCTACAACGAAAACGCCATTTTAAAGAACAAGCTGAAGGTACTCAGCGACACGGTGGAGGAGTACCGGGCCACCGAGGCCACCATGCGCAAAACGCTGCTGGCCGCCCAGCAGATGGCGGACGCCATGGTGAGCGACGCGGAGAAGAAGCGCGCCGAGCTGGTGGGGGAGGCGGAACACAACGCCCAGGCCCGCATCGACGAGCTGAAGCAGGCCGTGGCTGTGGAGGAGTTCCGGCTGAAGAAGGCCCAGGAGTCCACCGCCGCCTATGTGCACAAGCTGGCCCAGGCCCACGACGAGGAGCTGGCCTTCCTGTCCGACCTGGGGAAGCTGGTCCCCCCGGAGGCGGAGGCCGCCGTGCGGAACGACCCCTCCGCCGAGATCAAGGCGGCGCTGGACGCCCAGGCTCGAGAAGAGGAGCAGGCCCAAACGGCTCAGGCCCAGCAAGCCGCCGGGCAGGCGGCGCCCCGGCTGGTGGCGGTGGGGCCGGACGACGACGTGCCCCCCATGCCGGCGGATATCCCCGGCCAGGACCAGGAGGAGTTCGAGCTGGACCCGGACGCCACCCGGCGGTACACCGATTTGAAGTTCGGCAAGGACTACGAGATTCAGTGAACGAAGCAGTGCAGACAAGCGCCCCCTGGAAAGCCCAGGAGGCGCTTTTTGTTTTCCGTTCCGGACGTGGATCGTTTGCGCCGGAGCGGAAAAAGCCCCCCTCCGGAGGGGGGACCTGTTCACGGTTTTGGCTGCGGATTACTTGCGGTCCGGGCGAAAATGAAGCCCCCCGCCAGAGGCGGGGGGCTTTGGCAACGGTTTTGACCGCAGATTACTTGTGGTCCACGCTGTACATGTGCTTGATGAGCTCCAGCACCTTGTTGGAGTAGCCCATCTCGTTGTCGTACCAGGACACGACCTTCACGAAGGTGTCGGTCAGAGCGATGCCGGCCTTGGCGTCGAAGATGGAGGTGCGGGGATCGCCCAGGAAGTCGCTGGACACCACGTCCTCGTCGGTGTAGCCCAGGATGCCCTTCAGCTCGCCCTCGGAGGCCTTCTTCATGGCGGCGCAGATCTCCTCGTACTTGGCGGGCTTGGCCAGGTTGACGGTCAGGTCAACAACAGACACGTCCAGGGTGGGCACGCGCATGGACATACCGGTCAGCTTGCCGTTCAGAGCGGGGATGACCTTGCCCACGGCCTTGGCGGCGCCGGTGGAGGAGGGGATGATGTTGCCGGAAGCGGCACGGCCGCCGCGCCAGTCCTTCATGGAGGGGCCGTCAACGGTCTTCTGGGTGGCGGTGGTGGAGTGCACAGTGGTCATCAGGCCGTCGGTGATACCGAAGTTGTCGTTGAGCACCTTGGCGATGGGGGCCAGACAGTTGGTGGTGCAGGAGGCGTTGGACACGAACTTCATGTCGGGGGTGTAGGCGTCCAGGTTGACGCCGCACACGAACATGGGAGTGCTGTCCTTGGAGGGGGCGGACATGACGACCTTCTTGGCGCCGGCGTCGATGTGGGCCTGGGCCTTCTCCTGGGTCAGGAACAGGCCGGTGGACTCCACCACATACTCAGCCTCCAGCTTGCCCCAGGGGATGTTCTTGGGGTCGCGCTCGGCGAAGATGGGGATGGACTTGCCGTTCACCACGATGGCGTTCTCGGTGGCGGAAACCTCGCCGTCGAAGTGGCCGTGCATGGTGTCATACTTCAGCATATAGGCCAGGTAGTCGGCGGGGCACAGGTCGTTGATGCCCACGATCTCAATCTCGGGATGGTTCACGCTGGCGCGGAAAACCATGCGGCCAATGCGGCCAAAACCGTTAATACCTACTTTGATGCTCATTGGTATCACTCCTTATTTATGATAGGGGCTTGCGCGGTTTTATTATACTCTAACCGCGCCCCAAAGGGAAGAGGTATTGTGAAAAATTTTTCAAACTTTTTTCTGTTTTGTTCGGCAAAATGGCTGGTTTCCAGTTTTCACCGCCGCCCTCTCCCATAAAACGGAAGCTCCTTCCCGCTTGACAGCGCTGGTATAATGAGAGCGCAGCATGGAAAGCGAGGAGGAGCCGCAATGGACAAGCTGAGGCAACAACTTTTGAACGCCCTGCCCACCCTCCGGGCGCTGGGCCGGTGGCTGGTACTGGCGGGGCTGGCGGGGCTGGCCTGCGGGCTGGCGGGGGCGGCGTTCACCTGGTGCGTGGCCCAGGCCACGGCCCTCCGGGGGGTTCACCCCTGGCTGCTGTTCTGTATGCCCCTGGCGGGGCTGGTCATCGCGTGGAGCTACCGCGCCGCCGGGATGGAGAACGACAGCGGCACCAATCAGATCATCGCCAGCGTCCGGGGCGGGGAGCGCCCCCCGGTGCGGCTGGCCCCGCTGATCTTCCTGGGGTCGGTGCTCACCCACCTCACCGGCGGCAGCGCCGGCCGGGAGGGGGCCGCGCTGCAAATCGGCGGCAGCATTTCCGCCGGCATCGGGCGGCTGCTGCGGCTGGGGGAGCGGAACACCAACACCATCATCCAGTGCGGCATGGCGGGGCTGTTCTCCGCCCTGTTCGGAACCCCCCTCACCGCCACCGTGTTCGCCATGGAGGTGGTGAACGTGGGCCACTTCCGGTATGCCGCCCTGTTCCCCTGCCTGCTGTCCGCCCTCATCGCCGACGCCGTCCCCCGGCTGCTGGGGCTGCCCGCCGAGGCGTACCACCTGTCCGGCCTGCCGGAGCCGGGGCCTGTCTCCCTGCTCCAGTGCGGCGGGCTGGCCATTCTGGCGGCGCTGGCGTCCATCGCCTTCTGCGTGCTCATGCACGAGACGGCCCATCTCTACAAAAAGTACATCCCCAACCAGTACCTGCGGGCGCTGGCGGGGGCGGCGCTGGTCATCGTCCTCACCCTGGCGGAGGGCAGCGGCGACTACAACGGCGCGGGAGGACATATCATCGAGCTGGCGGTGGAGGGGGAGGTCCATGTGCCCTGGGCCTTCGCCCTGAAAATGCTGTTCACCGCCCTGACTCTGGGGGCGGGCTTCCGGGGCGGGGAGATCGTGCCCACCCTGTTCATCGGCTCCACCCTTGGGTGTGCCGTGGGCCCTCTGCTGGGGCTGGACCCGGCGTTTTCCGCCGCCGTCGGCATGATCGCCCTGTTCTGCGGGGTGGTGAACTGCCCCCTGGCCTCCATCTTCCTGGCCATCGAGCTGTTCGGCGGGGGCGGCCTGCCGTTCTTTGCCCTGGCCTGCTCCCTGAGCTTCCTGGTCAGCGGGCGGTACTCGCTGTACAGCAGCCAGAATATCGTGTACTCCAAGCTGGAGGCCCGGCTCAATGACCGCCTGTAACGGTCCTACT
>ERZ808051.1125-NODE-1125-length-20156-cov-3.693013_pt1 | contig 20156 bp, 16 predicted proteins | sample MGYA00380199_ERZ808051 | MGnify/ENA primary metagenome ERZ808051 (study PRJEB31490, sample SAMN06133391) | mouse gut metagenome | isolation source: J11 | host: mice | place: China: Chengdu | collected 2015-05 ...
CATAAAAGGCGTTTGTCAGCATTGGGCCCTGGGGGATTATCAAGGGATCGTGCTGGGTTTGAGGTACGTGATGTCCATTATACACATTATGGAAGAATGTGCCCTATTGAGACGCCAGAAGGTCCAAATATTGGTTTAATTAATTCACTTGCATGTTATGCAAGGATTAATGAGTATGGTTTTGTGGAAGCGCCTTACCGTAAAGTAGATAAGACAGATCCAAAAAATCCAGTAGTAACAGATGACGTAGTATATTTAACAGCAGATGAAGAGGATAATTATATTGTAGCACAGGCAAATGAGCCATTAGATGAGGAAGGCCATTTCGAGCATAATAGTGTATCAGGGCGTTATAGGGAAGAAACGTCCCAATTTGAAAAACATAAGATAGATTTAATGGATGTCTCACCTAAAATGGTGTTTTCTGTAGCGACATCTATGATACCATTCCTAGAAAATGACGATGCAAACCGTGCGTTAATGGGTTCTAATATGCAGCGCCAGGCAGTTCCGCTTCTTACAACAGAAGCCCCTGTTGTTGGAACAGGCATTGAAGCAAAGGCAGCCGTGGATTCGGGCGTCTGTGTGGTGGCAAAACGTGCAGGCATAGTAGAACGGTCTACTTCTAAGGAAATTACAATTAAGTATGATAATGATGGCAGCAGGGAGACATATAAGCTAATTAAATTCCTGCGTAGCAACCAGTCTAACTGTTATAACCAAAAGCCAATTGTATTCCGTGGTGAACATGTAGAACAAGGACAGGTTATTGCAGATGGGGCATCTACCGATAAGGGAGAGATTGCACTTGGAAAGAACCCGTTAATTGGGTTTATGACCTGGGAAGGTTATAATTACGAAGATGCGGTATTATTAAGTGAAAGATTAGTGATGGATGATGTTTATACATCAGTCCATATTGAAGAATATGAGGCAGAAGCTAGGGATACCAAGCTAGGGGCAGAGGAAATTACCAGAGATGTCCCAGGCGTGGGCGATGATGCTTTAAAAGATTTGGATGAAAGAGGGATTATCCGTATTGGCGCGGAAGTACGCGCAGGGGATATTTTAGTTGGTAAAGTAACGCCAAAAGGTGAAACAGAACTAACAGCGGAAGAACGTTTGCTGCGGGCTATTTTTGGCGAGAAGGCTAGGGAAGTACGTGATACATCTTTAAAAGTACCTCATGGGGAATATGGCATTATTGTAGATGCTAAAGTATTTACAAGGGAAAATGGCGATGAACTGCCACCAGGGGTAAACCAGACTGTGCGTATTTATATTGCACAAAAAAGAAAAATTTCTGTTGGTGATAAGATGGCAGGCCGCCATGGGAATAAAGGTGTTGTTTCCAGGATTCTTCCTGTAGAAGATATGCCATTTTTACCAAATGGCAGGCCATTGGATATTGTGTTAAATCCGTTGGGCGTGCCTTCCCGTATGAATATTGGACAGGTGTTAGAGATACACTTAAGCCTTGCAGCTAAAGCACTTGGCTTTAATATTGCAACACCAGTATTTGACGGGGCAAATGAATTTGATATTATGGATACCTTAGATTTAGCAAATGACTATGTAAACCTGGAATGGGATGAATTTAAAGAGAAACACGGCGAGGAATTGCTTCCAGAGGTATTGGAATATTTAGAGCAGAATTTGGATCACCGTGCTCTTTGGAAAGGCGTGCCAATTTCGAGAGACGGCAAGGTAAGGCTCCGTGATGGAAGGACAGGGGAGTATTTTGACAGCCCTGTAACCATTGGGCATATGCACTATCTAAAACTGCATCATCTGGTTGATGATAAGATCCATGCACGTTCTACTGGGCCATATTCGTTGGTAACACAGCAGCCATTAGGTGGCAAGGCACAATTTGGCGGGCAGCGTTTTGGCGAAATGGAAGTATGGGCACTAGAAGCATATGGGGCATCTTATACCTTACAAGAGATTTTAACGGTAAAATCAGATGATATTGTTGGCCGTGTAAAAACCTATGAGGCAATTATTAAAGGGGACAATATCCCTGAGCCAGGTATTCCAGAGTCCTTTAAGGTATTATTAAAAGAATTGCAGGCTCTCGCTTTGGATGTCAAAGTATTGCGGGAAGATGACACAGAAGTGGAGCTTATGGAAAATATTGATTATACAGATACAGACATACATTCTATTATTGAGGGTGACAAGCGCTTTACAGATAATGACAGAGAATCCTATGCATCCATGGGATTTATGAGGCAGGAATTTGATGATGAAGAATTAATAAATTCTGATGAAGAATATGAGGGTGAAGAGGATGACGATTACCTGGAATTAGAAGACGAAATGGATGAGGAATAAAAGGATTGGATTATAGAAGGGAGTGTCATTCATGCCGGAAACAACAGTAAATGAAGCAGCATATGAGTCAATGACGTTTGATAAAATAAAGATTGGGCTGGCTTCGCCGGAGAAAATCCTGCAATGGTCACGTGGAGAGGTTTTAAAGCCAGAGACTATTAATTATAGGACATTGAAGCCGGAAAAAGATGGTCTGTTTTGTGAAAAAATATTCGGGCCAAGCAAAGACTGGGAATGTCATTGCGGCAAATATAAGAAAATCCGTTATAAGGGTGTTATTTGTGACCGATGTGGCGTTGAAGTGACAAAAGCAAGTGTAAGACGTGAACGTATGGGGCATATCCAGCTTGCAGCACCTGTATCCCATATTTGGTATTTTAAAGGGATACCAAGCCGTATGGGGCTGATTTTGGATTTATCTCCAAGAACTTTAGAGAAGGTATTATATTTTGCATCTTATATTGTATTAGATAAAGGTGATACAGATTTACAATATAAACAAGTATTGTCTGAAAAAGAATTCCGGGATGCTTATGAAAAATGGGGCAGCCGTTTCCGTGTTGGAATGGGTGCAGAGGCAATTATGGAACTTTTGCAGGCCATTGATTTAGAAAAGGATGCAGAAGAACTAAAAAAAGGATTAAGAGAATCCAGTGGGCAGAAAAGGGCAAGGATTATTAAAAGGCTGGAAGTAGTAGAAGCATTCCGGTTATCTGGGAATAAGCCAGAGTGGATGATCCTTACTGTAATCCCAGTAATTCCGCCGGACATCCGGCCTATGGTACAGTTAGATGGCGGACGTTTTGCAACATCTGACTTAAATGATTTATATAGAAGGATTATTAATAGGAATAACCGTTTAGCAAGGCTTTTAGAATTAGGGGCGCCAGAAATTATTGTCCGTAATGAAAAACGTATGCTGCAGGAAGCCGTAGATGCGTTAATTGACAATGGTAGAAGAGGAAGGCCAGTAACAGGTCCTGGAAACCGTGCTTTAAAATCTTTATCTGATATGTTGAAAGGGAAGCAGGGGCGTTTCCGCCAGAACTTGTTAGGGAAACGTGTAGATTATTCTGGGCGTTCTGTTATTGTAGTAGGGCCGGAATTAAAGATTTACCAGTGTGGTTTACCAAAAGAAATGGCAATAGAGTTATTTAAGCCATTTGTTATGAAAGAACTGGTAGCAAATGGGACAGCCCATAATATTAAGAGCGCAAAGAAAATGGTAGACAGGGTAGAAAAGGAAGTATGGGATGTGCTAGAGGGCGTTATTAAAGAGCATCCTGTTATGTTAAACCGTGCCCCTACTCTGCACAGGCTTGGTATCCAGGCATTTGAGCCAATATTAGTAGAAGGAAAAGCAATTAAGCTCCATCCTTTGGTATGTACGGCATTTAATGCCGACTTTGATGGGGACCAGATGGCAGTACATTTGCCATTATCAGTAGAGGCACAGGCAGAATGTCGGTTCCTGTTATTATCCCCAAATAACCTTTTAAAGCCTTCTGATGGTGCGCCAGTTGCCGTGCCATCCCAAGATATGGTACTTGGTATTTATTATTTAACCCAAGAGAGGCCAGGCGCCAAAGGAGAAGGGAAGTTCTTTAAAAATGTAAATGAAGCAATTTTGGCTTATGAAAATAAAGTGATTACTCTTCATGCCAAGATTAAAGTACGTTGTACAAAGACAATGCCAGATGGAAGGGTCTTATCTGGTATTGTAGAATCTACAGTAGGGCGTTTTATCTTTAATGAAATACTTCCACAGGATTTGGGTTTTGTAGATAGAAGTATTCCAGGCAATGAGCTGCTTTTGGAAGTTGATTTCCATGCAGATAAAAAGCAATTAAAGAAGATTTTGGAAAAGGTAATTAATACACATGGTGCTACTAGGACAGCAGAAGTGCTAGATGATATTAAAGCCATGGGGTATAAGTATTCCACTAGGGCGGCAATGACGGTATCTATTTCTGATATGACCGTGCCAGAGAAAAAGAAAACAATTTTGGCTAATGCAGAGAAAACAATTGAATCCATTACAAAGAATTTCCGCCGTGGGTTTATTACAGAAGAAGAACGTTATAAAGAAGTAATTGAAACCTGGAAAAATGCAGATGATGAAATTACAGAGGCATTGCTTTCAGGGCTGGATAAATATAATAATATCTATATGATGGCAGATTCTGGTGCCCGTGGTTCTGATAAACAGATTAAACAGCTTGCAGGTATGCGTGGGTTAATGGCTGATACAACAGGGCGTACCATAGAGCTTCCTATTAAGTCTAATTTCCGTGAAGGGCTTGATGTATTGGAGTACTTTATTTCTGCACATGGTGCACGTAAAGGTTTGTCTGATACTGCTTTACGTACAGCCGATTCGGGTTATTTAACAAGACGTTTGGTAGATGTATCCCAGGATTTAATTATCCGTGAGGTAGATTGCTGTGAAGGCAAAGATGAAATCCCGGGAATGGAAGTTAAGGCATTTATGGATGGGCGTGAGACTATTGAAAGCCTAGAAGATAGAATTACGGGACGGTATGCTTCAGAGGATATTAAAGATCCACAGACAGGAGAAATATTAGTAAAAGCAAACCATATGATTACGCCAAAACGTGCAGTAAAAGTAGTAGGGACTGGTGTAGAATCAGTGAAAATCCGTACAATTCTTACTTGTAAGGCCCATTTAGGGGTTTGTGCAAAATGTTATGGTGCAAATATGGCTACTGGGCAGGCCGTACAGGTAGGCGAGGCAGTTGGCATTATTGCAGCGCAATCCATTGGTGAACCAGGCACACAGCTTACCATGCGTACTTTCCATACAGGCGGTGTGGCAGGAGATGATATTACCCAAGGTCTTCCAAGAGTAGAAGAACTTTTTGAGGCAAGGAAGCCAAAGGGGCTTGCAATTATAGCTGAGTTTGGCGGTACAGCAGTTTTTAAGGATACAAAGAAAAAACGAGAAATTATTATTACGGATCGGGAAACTGGAAATTCAAAGTCATATTTAATTCCATATGGTTCTAGGATTAAGATACAGGATGGGGCTATATTGGAAGCAGGGGACGAGTTGACAGAAGGTAGCGTGAACCCACATGATATATTGAAAATAAAAGGCGTCCGTGCCGTACAAGATTATATGATCCAAGAAGTACAACGTGTTTACCGTTTACAAGGCGTAGAAATTAATGATAAGCATATAGAAGTAATTGTACGCCAGATGCTTAAAAAGATCCGCGTAGAAGAAGGCGGGGATAGTGATTTCCTTCCAGGCACATCTATGGATGTATTAGATTACAATGAAGAAAATGAAAGGCTGATTGCAGAAGGGAAAAAACCAATTGAAGGAAAACAAGTAATGCTTGGTATTACAAAGGCATCCCTTGCAACAAATTCTTTCTTGTCTGCAGCTTCCTTCCAAGAAACAACAAAGGTTTTAACAGAAGCAGCGATTAACGGAAAGGCAGATCCATTAATTGGGTTAAAAGAAAATGTTATTATCGGCCAATTAATTCCTGCTGGTACAGGTATGAAGCGGTATCGTTCTGTTAAGTTAGACACAGACTCTTCTGAGTTTGATGAGGAGGTAAATTTTTCCGATGATTTTGATGATATGCCAGCAAAACCTGTGCAGGCAGAGCCAGCCTATAGAACAACGGAAAGTTTAATGGCAGCAGGATTAATGGAATCTTTAGAAGAGGAAGAAGAAACAATTGATTTAATAGAAGAAGAAACAGAATATCCAGAAGAGGAAGAAGAAATATAAGAAAAGGGGATTGTTGTATTTGGCAGCAATCCCTTTTTCTTTCTATTCTATTGATGCTTATAGTAAAAGATGGCAAGCTGTGTACGGTCGCGGAGCGCCAGTTTTTCTAAAATGGTACTAATATAATTACGGACTGTGCCTTCACTTAGAAAAAGAAGGCTAGCAATTTCCTTATTGCTTAACCCTTCTGCTACATTTTTGATAATTTCAATTTCCCGTTCAGTAAGATCAAAACCATCTAAGGAAGTAGCAGGTGTCCAGCTCATATTGGGGAGCTTAGAGACAATTTCATCTCCAAATACACTTTGCCCGCTTGCCACAGCTTTAATGGCAGGAATAATACTTTCAAAATTTTGTTTTAAAATATAGCCTTTTGCACCAATTTTTAATGCTTTTATAATATATTCATTATCTGCAAAGGTAGTTAAATAAAGGATACGGGCATGGGGGAATTGTTTTAAAATCGTTTCTCCAGCATCAATGCCAGTCATGCCAGCCATACGGATATCCATAAGGAGTAAGTCGGGGCGGTGCTTAGCATAAAGTGTAATAGCTTCTGCCCCATTGTGCCCGATTACAGGCACATGGAAATCGGGATCACTTTCTAAAATAGTTTTTAAGGCACTACAGACCAATTTGTCATCATCAATCAAAATAATATTCATTTTATGTTCCTTTCTAAAGTAAAAGTAGTTAGGATATGGTTTCCTTGGGGAGAGAAATAAAAATTTTGAAACCATCCCTAGTATCTGTATAAAAATTCCCGCCAAGTGTATTAACGCGTTCTATCATGCTTTGCAGGCCCATACCAGAGGAGTCGTGGCGGTTCCCTTGTGAAGTAGTGCCATTGTCGTGAATAATAATTTGGTATATGCCTGGTAACTCAGAAACAGTAATACTAACCAGAGTGGCATTGGAATGTTTCATTACATTGGATAAGGCTTCTTTTACAATAAATAAAATGGAGTATTTGGCTTTCATAGGGAAATCATGGTTGACATGGTAGGAGAAAGCTGTTTTACAAAAGGTGAAGTTACGGGTAAGTTCCATTAATTTATCTTGTAAATCTAAAGAATCTTCATGGATATTGTGGATACTAGAACGGATGCTGTCCATTCCAGTAGATAAAGTATTTTTAATATTAGTAAGGTTTTCTTTTATAGAATCATCTTTGCATATAGCAAGCAAAGCACCTATTTGTAAAATAGAACTGGAGAGTAAATGCCCAACTGTATCATGGATTTCCCTAGCAATCCTATTTCTTTCGTTTAAAGTGGCATTGCTAATTTCATAGTCTTGTTTTTCTAGTAAATCTCTATTTTGTATTTGAAGCATTTCTGCTTTTTCCATCATTTCATCCCGTAAAGAAAAGTAATCTTGTTTTGCTTGGGTTAGGGCAAGTGTCCTTTTTTTGAGGAGCCAAGCAAGCACGGTAAGGAGCATAAGAATTAGAATGGTTAATGGCGGAAAGGAATGTAGGGCATTTGCAGATGCAAAAATAGCAAAATAAATAACATAGCGATAAGGTTCTCCTACCATATCATAACACATAATAGGAAGAAAACAGATAAAGTTTGGTGAAAGGATACATAAGCCTACATAACATAAGTACGAAAAAATGTTAAGTGCATTATTGTCAAAATAAGTCATAAGTGAATTAAGCGAGATAACTACAATAACGGGAAGAATGGTGTATAGGGAAAGGTTGTATGAAATTAAAAAAATAGTACAACATAAAAATAAGATTAATTTGTCATATAGTTTTTCCATAACAGGCGCTCCCTTCAATTGCACATTATTGTAACATATTTTAAGGCTGATGGAAAGCATTTTCCATGGTGACAAATGTCATATAAAAAATAAGCAGAAGGGGACAGAAATCACTATATTCCTGGCAAAAAATAAGGTACACTATTAAAAAAGCATATAGTATGCCATACATATACAAGGTAACATAGAAATGAGGGAAACTATGGTAATTCGGATACAAAACTTGGTAAAAAGATATAAGAATATCAATGTGGTGGATCATATAAACCTTTCCTTGGAAGAGGGAGAGATAGCTGGGATATTTGGCCCCGGGGGCTGTGGGAAAAGTACAATTATAAAGGCTGTCCTTGGATTGACAAAGGTAAATAAGGGGGAAATTGAATTATTTGGAAAAAAACCAGAGTTTGTGGCCCAAGTAAAGCGGGAAACTGGGTTTGTACCACAAGAGCCTATTCTTTATCGTGAATTAACAGTATATGAGAATATCGAATATTTTTGTGGTTTATATATAAAGGATAGAAAGCAGAGGACAAGCAGTGCAGAAGAGACAATAGAGTGGATGGGGCTGCGGGATTTTTGGAAGTTCTATCCGCGGCAATTAAATGAAAATCTTTTAAAAAGGCTGAATTTTGCTTGTGGCATCGCACATAAGCCAAAGCTTTTATTATTGGATGATCCAGTTAGTGATGGGGATTTATTAGGAAAACATGTAATCCGGGAGAAAATTATTGAATTAAACCAAAAAGGCACAACTGTATTATATACAACAAGAAATGCAGAAGATGTAGAAATCCTTTCAGGAAAGATATATATGCTTGATCGGGGAAAAGTAATTGCACAAGGGACAAAGGAAGAATTAAAAGAAATAATAGGGATTGGGGAAAAGATTACTGTTGAGACATGGCATCTAAATAATGAGGTCCTAGAAGAGTTAAAAACGTTGCCTAATGTATGTGATGTATCTTATTATAGTGGACAATTAACGTTAAAGTCCAGGAATGGAAAACATAATTTAGTAAATATTTTAAATTTTTTACAAGAAAAGGATGTGTCAATAGGGAGTGTATATTCAGAACGCCCAACATTAAATGATGTCTATTTAGAAATAACGGGTAAGGAGCTTACTGCCAATGAAACTATTTGATCTTTATATGCGGATATTAAAAAAACAGGTTTGGTTATATAGTATTTATTTAGGTATTTTTTTTCTATTTTTGTTTTTAGCAGCCGATATGGGTGGGGAAAACCATCAAACAATTTTTATTTACTATAGGTATGCTGTGTTAGTCCTTATGGTCCTAGTAATGCTGACAATTAGTGCAGTAACATCAGTAACATCGGATACAGAATTATTTATGAGGCACCAGGCAGCGCCAGTCCGCACAGAGTTGTTAGCTTTAACATATTTGGGGGCAGATTTATTAGTAATGTTATTTTGGTGGATGCTTTTTTTCTGGACTGCAGTTGTATTATATGGCGAAGCAGCGTACAATATTCAAGGCTTGTTTATGGCAGCTAATTTGTTGATGATTAGTTTGTTTTCTACGGCACTGGGGTTTATTATAGGCATATTTTCAAAAAGTGCGCAGGGAAGGGGAATTGCAGCAAACTTAATGGCATTTGCCTTGCCATTTGTTGGGGGGAGCATTGAAGTAGCAAATTGGGGAGATTATACGGTATATCTCTTAAGAAGTTTTACGCCAGTATTTTGGTATCAAAAGACATTAGATGAAATTATTTTAAAGGAAGGCGGAAAATTAGAAAATGTTATTGCATATATGGGAATTCAAGTTATGTTTGCAATAATGGTATTAACGTTAGGCATGATGTTAGATAAACAAAGAAGAAATGTAAACTAATATTTAAAATAGGTTGACAATTAAACGCTCTTAACATATACTGGAATAGAAAATTAATATGGAAGGAGCAGAAAATGTGAATAAGTGTGAACAAATTGCAGATGAAATTATAAAAGGGAGGCGTCTTAAAAGGGAAGAAGATGTTTCCTTTCTTTTTGAGGAAGAATTGGAAAAGCTTTGCCAGGGTGCGGATAAAATACGGAAATATTTTTGTGGGGACAGTATTGATCTTTGTACAATTGTAAATGGCAGGGGAGGCAGATGTAGTGAAAATTGTAAGTTTTGCGCACAATCTAGCCATTACCATACTGGGGTAGAGATCCATGCCTTTCTTTCGCCAGAAGAGATTATAGCAGATGCAAAAATAAATGAAAAGGAAGGTGTAAGGCGTTATTCAGTAGTAACAGCAGGAAGGGAATTAGAGGGTGCGGATTTAGAAAAGGCAGAAAAGGTATATAAAGGATTGGCAAAAGAAACAAAATTACATTTATGTGCCTCACATGGTTTATTAAAGGAGGAGGCATTTAAACGGCTGAAAGAAGCAGGCGTAGGGCGTTACCACGCCAATATAGAAACGTCTAGGAGGAACTTCCCTAATATTTGTACGACACATACATTTGAAGATAAGATAATATGTATTCTCCGTGCAAAAAAAGCAGGGCTTTCTGTTTGCTCAGGCGGGATACTTGGCATGGGGGAAACTTGGGAAGATAGGTTAGATATGGCATTTGTCTTGTCTGAGATGGAAGTGGATTCCATTCCTTTAAATATTTTAATCCCAGTGAAAGGCACCCCATTAGAAAACAGAAAAAAGTTAGAGAGAGAAGAAATATTACGGTGTATAAGTTTGTTCCGATATATTAACCCTACAGCAGACATTCGTTTGGCTGGTGGCAGAATCTTGCTTGCAGATTCTGGGAAGGAAGCATTTTTATCTGGGGCTAATGCAGCAATTACAGGAAATATGCTGACTACATCAGGAAATACAATCCGTGAAGATAAACAGATGATAAAAGAAATGGGCAGGGGCCTAAAGGTGGAGGGGCAAAAATGAAAAAAGTATCAACTTATACACTGGCACTGATTGGCGTAATGGCAGCAATTACTTGTATTGTTGGCCCGCTTTCCATTAATATTCCAATATCGCCTGTACCAATATCACTGACAAATTTAGCGATTTATATTAGTGTATTTGTGCTTGGATGGAAAAAAGGGACAGTTAGCTATCTTATTTATTTATTAGTCGGGTTGGTGGGCCTTCCTGTTTTTTCTGGCTTTAGTTCTGGTTTTACAAAGCTTGCTGGGCCAACAGGGGGATATTTAATAGGATTTATACTTATGGCAGTGGTTTGTGGGTGGTTTGTAGAAAAATTTAGCGATAAAATTTATATGTACATAATAGGAATGGCATTAGGGACAGGGATTGCTTATTTATTTGGGACAGTTTGGCTGGCAAAATTAATGAACCTAACCTTTATGGAAGGGTTGGCAAGTGGTGTAATCCCATTTTTGCCAGGAGATATTGTAAAGGTTATTATTTCTGTATTGGCTGGCCCTATTTTACAAAAGCAGTTAAAAAGGGCAGGTATTTTAGAATAGTACAAAAGTGTGTTTTACTTGACTTATAGGGCAGGCAGGGGTAAACTATAGGAAATAGTAGGTAATAAGAAGGGAGGGTGGATATGAGGCTTAGCTGTAAGGTTTTGGCGGGAGATGGCATGGTTCTTGGCTCTGCCCTGGGTGAAGATGAGGTTTATTTGGTATATCAAGGGGAGTTCCAAGAAGGCAACCAGATCGTAGTAGAAGGGGAAAAAAATTCTTTTGTAGTATTGCAGCTTGATGATGTATTGGGGGAAGAATTGGTTTTCCTAAAAGAAGGTAGCTTACATTTTCAAATTCCATTTGGTGAGAAAAAGGTATGTTATTCTCCTAGGAGTTTTATAGGGGAGAGGCATCTAATAACTGTGCGTAAGGCAAGGTCTGAAGAAATAAATAGTTATAGGAATTTGGCACGGAACCGGTATGACCAGCACAAAGATACAGGTTGTTTCCCCCATGCTACAGCAAATGTGGAAACTAGGGGAGAGGCTGTATTTGCTGCACGTAATGCAATAGATGGATGGAAGGTAAATGATTACCATGGGGAATGGCCATATGGATCATGGGGGATTAATCGAAACCCAGATGCAGTAATTTGCGTAAAGTTTGGAAGAGAAATTTTAGCAGATAAATTGGTTATATATTTGCGGGCAGATTTTCCGCATGATAGCTGGTGGAAAGAGATAACAATACGATTTTCGGATGGCACAACGATTACTTGCCAACTTGAAAAAACAGGAAAAGGGCAGGAAATTTGTTTTGAAAAGAAGAGAATAGAATGGGTGCAGTTGGAAAAGCTGATAAAGGCAGATGATCCATCGCCATTTCCAGCACTTACCCAAATCGAAGTTTATGGAGTAGAAGGATAGGAAGGAGGATATGATTATGATGGGGATATCAGGTTATGCAACGGGTTATTTTGGCAATGAGTATGGAAGATACGCGTCTATGCCACAGAAAATCAATGGAATGGAAGGCATTGGTAATATTGGTGCCGCAGGGAAACAGAGTACAAAGGTAGGTTCTTCTGAGGAATGTCAGACTTGTAAAAATAGGAAATATATAGATGGCTCTAATGAGGCAGATGTTTCTTTTAAAACGCCAAGTCATATTGCACCAGAAAAATCTGCTTCCATGGTAATGTCCCATGAACAGATGCACGTGTCAAATGCCAGGCAGGAGGGAAGCAAGGAAAATGCAGATCTGGTTTCTGCATCTGTCCGGCTTAAAACAGCAGTCTGCCCAGAGTGTGGGAAAACATATGTAGCTGGCGGCACAACAAGCACAATGATAAAATATGCAGAAGAAAATCCATATGAGAAAAATCGGAAGTTAATAGAAGGAAGTTTTTTGAAAGGACAATTTATTGATGCTTATGCAGGGTAAGGAGAACGGCGGATGAAAGACTTAATTAAAGTAATGGCAGGATTATTTATTCTTTCTTTGGATAACAGGGTACAAATGGATATTGTGGCAATTAATGTAATAACAGATATTGTGGGCCATGCGCTGGTTATTTGGGGCGTAACAGGGCTAATCCCATGGAGCCCATGTTTTAAGAGGAGCAGGACACATGCGGTTCTGTCATTAATTTTTTGTCTGGGAATCCGTGGAGTCACTTATTTTCAATGGCCGCAGGCGTTTGTATCACTGGTGTATGGCATGTCAGCTATTTTTTATATCTATATGACCTATTATATTATGGAAGGGTTAATGGTAAAAAATAAAACAGAGAAAATTACTGAGCCAAATGCCAATTTAAAAGGGGCTTGGACGGCACTCGCAGTAGCTGAATTTTTATTCTGTTTTTGTTATTTAGCAGATATTGGGGAATTACTGCAAGAGATCGGCCTTGGCGGGTTAGAACGTTCTGTTAGGGGGTTATTCGGTGCAGCAGCATTTGCATTAAGCACATTTTTTATTATTATGATTAACCAAATAAGAGGGCTGCTTTATCCAAAAACAGCAAAGAGTGCATAAACAATAAAAAACACATTTGATGGAAAGCATTTAATGGAAAAAAAGGGAACCTAAAAGAGAAAGCCTTTTTAGGTTCCTTTTTGTTTACTCCTCATCAATATTTTTATGGGAAAGTATATTAGCATTGTCCCGGATAGAATTTTTTCGGATATTGGCATTAAAATCAGGAAAAGCTTGTTTTTGCAAAGGGGCAAGTGTGGCAAGCTCATCTGGCATTTCAATAGTGGCAGTCCGATAGGCAAAATAAGCAGTAGCGGCAGTAATTAATACGGTAATTGCTTCTGCAAGGTAGACATTAGTAATAATGCCATAAGTATAAAGATAGCCTGGAAGCTCAAATAAAAAACGTAGCCCAATCATAATAGGCAGGAAATAATTAGGAAGCCGTTTAGTAAATATTGCATAGACTAATATAGTAGCTGAAATATGGAATAATAGGTTGACAAATACATCTAGCCCATTTATTAGGTATACATACGGCTGGCAGGTCAGCATAGGCTGTATAGATTCAAGCATGGCGGCAGCATTTTCCCCGGCCTCCCTAGCAAGTACTTCTAAGCCTGTGTCATTAATAGTAATAGCAATAACAAAACTTTCAAATGATGTTACAGTAACACGGAGAATAGAGTTAATGCCTGATACCCCGGTAGCAAAAAGAAATAAGCCGCTAAAAGGGACATGGTATTTTTGTAAAAGGCTAATCATATAATACCGCCCACCTTCAAAGATAAGGCAGCCAAGGATAAGCCCTACAATAATATAAGCAAGTGGCTGTGTGCGGAATAAGGGGATTAGTAGGAGCAACATCCATAAAATATTGCAAAGCATGTACTCTAAAGTAAGCCCATCCGCAATGCCAAATAGAAGCCCTTGGAAGCTAGAATGGAGTTTTCTTCGGAATAAGTAAATGGCAAGTATAGGCACAGTAACAGATAAAAAACAAGTAACTGCTAAGAAAGTAACAGAAAGTACGGGGACAGACATAGTTAAATCAAAGTTTTCATACATAATTTAGACCTCCAAAAGTATAAGTATTTATAGAATAACACAGTTCTAACTATTTTTGTGATAAAATTTTTATAAAGACATAGGAAAACTGTTTGACAAGTCATAAAGTTTGTGCTATTCTATAACAAGTCACAACCGGATGTGTCAATAGTCACAGCCGGATAGTAAAACATTATTTTTCGGAGGTATCAAAATGAAAGGTACAGTTAAGTGGTTCAACAACCAGAAAGGCTACGGCTTTATCTCTGACGAGCAGGGGAATGACGTATTCGTTCATTATTCAGGGCTTAACATGGAAGGTTTTAAGTCTTTGGATGAGGGCGCTGCAGTAGAGTTTGACGTGGTAAACGGAGCAAAAGGACCTCAAGCAACCAACGTAACAAAATTATAATCCGTGATTAAAATAGTACCTTTTTCATTAATATATAATATATAGAGATCAATTATTTATTTATGAATGAGTATTGTTAATCAAAACGATTAGGAAAAGAACTGCTTTGAAAGCAGTTCTTTTTTTGTATGGACAAGTGTAGCTAAGCAATGTTTTTTGGTGACAGGAAATATAATAAGCGCTGACAAGTAATGTTTTTTGGTGGTAGGAAATATAATAAGCGCTGGCAAGCAATGTTTTTCATTGGCAGGAGATATAATATTAAAAAAAATGCTTGCAAATTTTTGTATAAAAGGATACAATGAAACGAACAATTGAATAATGAGAGAATATAAAAAGAGGATGAGTGATGATGAAACAGACAAAGTTTTTTAAAATGTTTAGGCTCCTATTTTTAGTATACGTACTGGCCATTGTACTGTGTGGGTGCGCAGGCGGTGAGCAAGGGGATACTACAGGAGTAACCACAACGGCGTCAGATCCTCAAAAAGGGCCACAAAAAGGTGGCTCTGTAGTTGTAGGGATACAACAGGATTTGGATAGTCTTGACCCACATATGGCAGATGCGGCAGGAACTTCAGAAGTGTTATTTAATATTTTTGAGGGCTTAGTGAAGCCTGATAAAGATGGAAATTTAGTTCCGGCAGTTGCCAGCGATTTTAAAGTCTCAGAAGATGGGATGAGGTATACTTTTACTTTAAGGGAGGGAATTACCTTCCACAATGGCAGCCCGGTTACAATAGATGATGTTATATATTCTGTAAATCGATGCGCTGGCAGGCTGGAAGGGCAGGAGGCCCCTTTGGTGTCAGCGTATTCTGTTATTACAGAGGTAAACCGTATTGATGATAAAACAGTAGAATTAGTATTGGAAAGTGGGGATACGGAACTAATTGGTTATCTAACTGCCGCCATTATCCCAAAGGATTATGAGAAACAGGGGGAGTCGCCAGTTGGAACAGGCCCTTTCCGGTTTGTGTCATATTCGCCGCAGCATGCCTTTGTAATGGAAGCCTATAAGGACTATTGGCAGCAGGGCGTGCCTTATTTAGATAAAGTAGAATTTCGCATTGTAGCAAATACAGATTCTGCTATGTTGGAATTAAAAGGCGGCTCTATAGACTTATATCCATATTTAACGAGCGATCAGGCAAGGGAATTAGAGGGGCAGATGGAAGTATTATTGGGGCCTTCTAATTTGGTCCAGGCATTGTTTTTAAATAATGCAGAGCCGCCGTTTGATAATGTAAAGGTACGGCAAGCTTTAGCGTGCTTGGTAAACCCACAGGAAATTATGGATATGGTGGCAGATGGGTATGGGACAGAAATAGGAAGCAATATGTTTCCGGCATTTAGTAAGTATTATTTAGAAAGCACAAAGGATATCTACTCTCCAGATGTAGAAAGGGCAAAGGCACTCCTTGCAGAAGCGGGCTATCCAGATGGGTTTGAAATGACAATTACAGTACCTTCTAATTACCAGTTCCATGTAGATACAGCCCAGGTAATTGTAGAAGAGTTAAAGCAGGGAAATATCCAGGCAAAAATTAATTTAGTAGAATGGGAAACATGGATTTCTGATATTTACAGGGGCAGGCAGTACCAAGGCACTATTGTTGGGCTGGATGCGGATCTTGCGCCAAAGGATTTACTAGACCGCTATCATAGCGAGGCGCGGAATAATTTTGTAAATTTCTCAAACGAGGAATATGACAAAGTTTTAGAAGAAACAATGGCAAGTATTGATGATGCAGAGAAGGTAGAAAAATATCAAAGGCTACAACAAATCCTTGCAGAACAAGCTGCATCTGTATATATCCAAGACCCAGCGAAATTAGTTGCTATTAACCCTAAATTGGGTGGATTTGAATTTTATCCTGTGTATGTGCTGGATATGGCAAGCGTGTACTTTAACAATTAATAGCAAGGATTCCCTTTTCTCTTAGGTAGGGGAGGAATTGCTCAAAACAAGTGTAACGGCAGTAGTGGGGGAGCGAAAGTGGTATCCCCTACTGCTATAAGGCAATCCACGTAATTGTCTTGCTCCTAACTACCACGAGTGGATTGAAACAAGGATTAGAAAAAAGGAAGGAGAATGTAGCTTGAAACAGATTGGAAAGAAAACAGGGACTCTCATTATTACATTGTTATTTATCTCGTTAGCTTCATTCTTTGCCTTCCAAGTAATTCCCGGCGATCCAGCCTTATCTGTCCTTGGCATGGATGCCACAGAACAACAAGTTGCAGTATTTCGAAAGGAGATGGGGCTTGATAAGCCCCTTCTGGTACGTTATGGGAACTGGGTGTGGAATTTTGTCCAAGGTGACTTTGGGAGGTCTTATCATTACCGGACGCCAGTGAGTGGCCTATTGGGAGATAAGCTGCCAGTAACATTAGCACTTACATTGATTAGTTTTAGTTTTATTTTATTGATTTCTATACCATTTGGTATTTTAATGGCAAAATTTGCAGAAAGTAGGCTTGGGAAGGCAGCAAATGTAGTAAACCAAGTATTAATGTCGGTGCCTTCTTTTTTTCTAGGGGTATTGTTAGTATTAGTATTTGGGTTACTGTTAAAGTGGTTTACCCCTGGAAAGTACATTAGTTATACAGAAAGTATAACAGGTTTTTTATTATACTTAATCGCGCCTGCTGCAGCGATAGCAATACCAAAATCAGCTATGGTAATTAAATTTTTAAGGAGTTCAGTGCTGGAACAAAGAAAACATGATTATGTAAGGACAGCATATAGTAAGGGCAGCCCTGAAAATAGGGTGCTGTTTATCCATATATTAAAAAATGCCTCTATACCAGTTATTACAATATTGGGCATGATGATAGCGGATATTATGGCAGGGAGTATTGTGGTGGAGCAGGTTTTTAATATCCCGGGAGTGGGAAGGTTATTAGTATCATCTATTGGATATAGGGATTATCCTGTTGTGCAGGCAATTATTGTTTATATTGCTTCAACAGTGGTAATTGTAAATTTTATAGTAGATATGGTTTATAGGCTGGTAGATCCTCGTATTAGGGAAGCATAATAGGGAGGCTGGCTATGGGGAAATATAAGAAACATACAGCATTTATAATTGGGCTGGCAATTAGTCTGGTATTGTTGGGAGTAATGCTTATAGGGATTTTTTATACTCCTTACGAGCCAAATAAAATGAATGGTTCCGAAAAATTTATGGCACCAGGGATTAAGCATTTTATGGGGACGGATAATTTTGGGCGGGATATTTTTAGCCGGGTATTAGAAGGGCTTAAGACCACATTTTTAGTAGCCGTCTCTGTAACAGTGATTGGCAGTTTTTTTGGTATGCTGTTAGGGGCCATTACAGGGTATTTTGGCGGGCTTTTAGATGAAGTGTTAATGCGGGTTAATGATGCGTTAGCAGCATTTCCTAGTATTTTGCTGGCGTTAGTTTTTATTAGTATTTTAGGGAGTGGGACATATAATATTATTTTAGCCCTTGGAATTATTTTTATTCCAAGTTTTGCCCGTATTGTAAGGGGGGAGTTTATTAGGCAGAAGGAATTGGATTATGTAAAGAGTGCGAGGCTAATGGGAGCAAGCCATTCCCGAATTATGTTTGTGCATATTTTGCCTAATATCCTGCCTGCTTTATGTTCTGCTATTACGGTTGGGTTTAATAATGCAGTACTTGCAGAAGCTGGAATGAGTTATTTAGGGATAGGGGTGCAGCCTCCAGATGCAAGCCTAGGCAGGATGCTTTCTGAAGCACAAGGTTATCTTTTCTCTGCCCCTTGGTATGCTCTTTGCCCGGGAGTAATTATAATTCTTTTAATATTGGGCTTTAGCCTAATAAATGAAGGGATGGGTGAACAACATGCTTGAAGTAAGAGATTTAAAGGTTGCCTTTCCAAAAGAAGAACCAGGCTCTAAATTAGTGGATTGGGCGGTAAAGGGAATATCTTTTTCTATGGGTCAGGGGGAAATCCTTGCTATTATTGGGGAATCAGGTTCTGGAAAGAGTATGACAGCACTAAGTATTGCGGGGCTGCTTCCTCCAGATGCTGTTTCTTCAGGGGAAATTTTATTTAACAAAAAGGATTTAATGGCACTTTCTAAAGAGGGGAGGCGCATGGTACAAGGCAAGGATATTTCCATGATATTCCAAGAGCCTATGACATCGCTAAACCCTGTAATGAAGATTGGGAAACAAATAGAAGAAGTACTGGTTTTGCATACAGGGCTTAGTAAAGCAGAAAGGAAAGAGAGAGTATGCAAGGCTTTGTTAGATGCAGGGCTTGATGACCCAGAAAGGCTGTGCCAATCTTATCCACATCAATTATCTGGTGGGATGCGCCAACGTGTAATGATAGCAATGGCAGCCGTGCTTAAGCCACAATTAATGATAGCAGATGAGCCAACAACTGCATTAGATAAAAGAATCCAAGGGCAGATATTAAAACTGTTAAAGCAGATAAATACAGAAAAGAAAATGGGGATTTTATTTATTTCCCACAATCTGGAGGTAGTAAAAGATTTTTGCGACAGGATTTTAGTAATGTACCAGGGGGAGATAGTGGAATCAGGCACGCCAGAAGAGATTTTCCAGAACCCAAAAGAAGAGTATACCAAAAAGTTATTGGCGTCTATCCCAAAAGGAAAGCAAATTGTAAAAAAGGAAGTACTTGGAAAAAAACCTGTGCTGGAGGTTCGGAACCTGAACGTGTATTATACAGAGAAAAGAAAGCAGAAGAGGCAGGTTATTTTTAACGCAAATTTTACTATTTATGAAAAAGAGATTGTAGGGTTAGTAGGGGACAGCGGAGGCGGGAAATCTTCTCTTTCCAAAGCAATACTTGGCATTAATAAGGATATAGAGGGGGAAATCTGCCACTTTACGGAGTATCCCCAAATGGTATTCCAAGATCCCTATGGCTCTTTAAACCCTGTAAAAAGAATTGGGTGGATTTTAGAGGAACCACTGAGGATACAGGGCAGGCTTAAGAAGGTAGAACGAAAGGAAAAGGTTCTGCATCTGCTAGAAAAGGTAGGGCTAGATAGGGCATATGCAGAGCGCAGGCCAGGGGAATTAAGTGGCGGGCAGCGGCAGCGGGTATGTATCGCCCTTGCCCTTATTTTGGAATCAAAGTTTATTATAGCAGACGAGCCAGTATCAGCGCTAGATGTTACAATACAGGCACAAATATTAGAATTGTTAAAAGAATTAAAAGAAGAATATAAGTTATCTTATCTTTTTATTTCCCATGATATGGCTGTGATTAATGAAATGTGTGACAGAATCCTTCGTTTAGAGGATGGAATGTTATATGAAGAGATATAGGGGGTGCGTTATGACAGATTTTCTGGTAAAATATTTTATTAAAAATTATCAGGATTATGAAAATCCAGAAGTCCGTACGGCATATGGGATTTTTGCAAGTATGGTAGGAATTTTATGTAATCTTATTC